>JACCDR010230937.1_pt1 | contig 30382 bp, 27 predicted proteins | sample 7446431 | NCBI WGS metagenome assembly JACCDR01 (sample SAMN15323443, study PRJNA562643) | freshwater metagenome | isolation source: river surface water | place: USA:Blue River Watershed | collected 2017-08-17
CACAGCAAGGCATGGGATGCATTCGGGATTCGCAAGCCGCTTCCGGGCGCCGGCTGGTGGTGGTGCCAGCGGCACGACGTGTGGGTGTGTCACGTTGAGCAAGGCCACTACGGGCACGACAGCAGGAAGCCGACGTGGCTGATCGCTGCGGGCGTGGTGCCGCACGAACTGCCGCAACTCAACTGGACGAAGGGCGAGCAGCGCCTGCCCGAATGGATGATCGAGCGCTACGGCTACGAGAAAGCCAGGCGCATCGGCGTGGTGGCGATGGTCGGCGGGAAGAACAAGACCGCGATCCGCAACGCCACGCCGAAGCCGTTCCGCGGCGTGCTGCTTTCGATAGCGCGCAAGGCGCATAACGAAAAGGGTAACCGGCCTGCGTAGGCCGAAGGCCGTAGCGGGTCCGGTTGACCCGCCTGTTCGGCCTCTTGGTGGCCAAAGGAGAAGACGGTGACGGTGACGAGAATAAAAGGCCCGACGATCATGCTGGCCAGCGGCAGTTACTTCGACCTCGAAGACCCGGCATCGTCGGAGTTCGGCATCGAAGACATCGCGCACGCGCTGGCGCATATCTGCCGCTACACCGGCCACTGCCGCACGTTTTACAGCGTGGCGCAACACTCGGTGCTGGTGTCTCGCGTGGTGCCGCCAGAGTTCGCATTCCACGGCCTTATGCACGACGCGGCGGAAGCCTTCATTGGCGACGTGTCAAAGCCGCTGAAGATCCTGCTTCCCGACTACAAGGCGATCGAAGAACGCATTGAGGCGGCAGTGTTCGCGCGCTTTGGACTGCCGGCCAAGCTGGCGCAGTGCGTGAAGGACGCTGACCGCGTGCTTCTGCGCACTGAGCAACGCGACTTGATGGGCGCAGACGGGCACCAGTGGTCATTCACCGAAGGAACGGTACCTCTGCCGGAGCGCATCGAGCCACTGCCGCCAGCCGAGGCGAAATGGCTGTTCCTCACTCGGTACGCCGCGTTGAGGCCGAACTTGTAGTTATTGCAACTATGCAAATTCGCTGCACTCGAAAACGGCTATACGCCAATCGTCGGTTCAGTCTCACGCCCGATCAACGCCAGGCCAAGCGCGACCGCGCCGACGCCGAGCGCATGCTCATCGAGCGTGACTATCCGCCTGAGCACCGGGCCGGAGACTATCGAGGCCGAGTGACTTGGGAGATCGACGGACACACAACCGTCGTGGAACTGTTCACGCCGAAGCAGTCAAAACGCCGCGCGCGCTGCGACAGTTATGAGGCGCGCATTGGCGATACGGTCATCGTCGAGCGTGGCGGGCTGCGCTTGATTGACGATGTGATGCTGGCGCAGCATGTGCCGCGCCCTATGCCGAGAAGCGCATACGCTTGAGAAGTAAATCCGCGTAATCTGCTAATATTCGCCTTCAAGACTTGCGACATATTCGCATGTAGCCTGTGAAGGTGTTGGAATGGCAGACGAAGAAAAGTTCGCGGCGCATGCGTGGGAAGCGTATCTAAAACGGTGTTCTGAAGATCGCGCCGCGTGTTTGGCATTGATGCCTGAAATCGGAGATCCGCTTTATCTTGACAAGGTAAAGGACTCACATGCCGAGTGGGGAAAGATGCATGCTATCTCGTGGGAGATGTACGCAAACGCTCGTGGATTGAAAAGGCATTAGCCGTGAAAGCGCAGCGGAGCAAAACAACCTGCCTGATCGATTGGGACGCGATCAGGCGCGATTACGCTACTGGTAGATTCACTGACAGTGAGCTAGCTGAAAAGCACAATACTTCGCGCGAAACGATTAGCCGGCGCAGAAGCCGAGAACAGGCCAAAGACACGAACGCTTGGCCGCGCGACCTGAGCGAGGAGGTTCGCCGGGCTACGAATGCGCTGCTAGCCAAGGAGTCAGTGTCACAGGCCATCACGACCGGTCACGCGGCAGTCACAGAAACTGTGATTTCGGTCGCTGAACTGAACAAACAAGTCATCCTGGGGCATCGTAGAAACGCCATGGAGGCGCGATCTGCGATGGATAGTGCTAGGGCCCGTCTTTTGGAGATTGGCGATTCTGTGGCAGATATTCGCGAGGCCGCGACGTTTGTGTCTGCTGTGGAAAGTCTCGCAAGGACCGCGAAGACGGTCATCGACATTGAGCGCAAGGCGTTCGGGTTGGACGAAACAGCGCAGCCGAGTGAGCCGATCGGAAGGGTAGAGCGTGTCATTGTCGACCCTGCGGATTGAGACAGCCAGGGCGTTCAAGCCGCTACTCCAGCCGGCCCGCTACAAGGGCGTCAGAGGTGGCCGCGGGAGCGGTAAGTCGCGGTTTTTCGCCAGTTTGCTCGTTGAGGAGCAGATTTCAGAGAAACTCGATGCGGTTTGTCTGCGCGAGGTTCAGAAAAGCCTCGAGTTCTCCGTGAAGCGCGAGATTGAGGCCGCTATTCAGTCGATGAACGCTGGTGCGTACTTTGACGTTCAGGACAAGCGGATATTCTCGAATGCTGGCGGCGTTACGCTTTTCGAGGGCATGCAGAATCACACTGCGGACTCGATTAAGTCACTCGCTCGGTTTCACAGAGCTTGGGTTGAGGAAGCGCAGAGTCTGAGTCAGAACAGCTTGGACATTCTCAGACCGACGATCAGAGAACCGGGCTCACAGATTTGGTTCTCGTGGAACCCGCAGAGCCCAGAAGATGCCGTAGACAAGTTCTTCCGCGAAGGAAAGCGTCCGGCGGATTCGATCATTGTCCAGGCGAATTACAACGACAACCCATGGTTTCCTGACGTTCTCCGTGCGGATATGGAGCACGACAGGCTGAATGCATCGCCTGAGAAGTTCGCTCACATTTGGCTCGGCGCGTACAAACTTGCTGGCGAAGCCCTCGTGTTTCGCAATTGGCGGATCGAGGAGTTTGACACCGACGAAAATGCGACGTTTCGATATGGCGCAGACTGGGGGTTTTCTATTGATCCTAGCGTTCTGGTGCGCTGTTACATAGTGGGCCGAAGGCTGTATGTTGACTATGAAGCCTATCAGGTCGGATGCGAGATTGATAGGCTGCCTGATCTGTTCATCCAAGTGCCTGACTGCGAACGCTGGCCTATCGTGGCCGATAGCGCCAGACCAGAAACCATCAGCTACATGCAGAAGCATGGGTTTCCGCGCATGTCTGCCGCTATCAAAGGCGCTCGGAGTCTCGAGGAGGGTGTCGAGTTTCTCCAGAGTTTCGAGGTTGTTGTGCATCCGAGGTGCAAACACACAATCGACGAACTATCGACATACGCATACAAGATAGATCCTGCGACGAACAAACCTATTCCAGTGCTTTCCGACAAGAATAACCACGTCATCGACGCACTGAGATACGCATGTGAGGCAGCGCGCAGGTTGAAACGCAAAGAGAAAAGAACCTTCGATGCAACCGAGAGTCTGCCTGGGTCGTGGGACGCTTGTTAGACGGAAACAGGTTAAATACGCACAGAGCCCGCATCGAGCGGGCTTTTTTGCGTTTTTGCAATAGGCAAAGACTATCGCTATACTCGCGAACATAGCATCTTGCAGGGCTAAGTTAATCTGCATGCACCGTGGGCAACCATGACGACTGAAACCATCCAAGCGCCTGTGGCCGCTGAAAACGCCACTGCACCCGAAACGATTCCCGATGGCGCGCAAACGCCTGAAGTTGAGTCGGAAACCGCTGATGAAGCGGAGTTGGAAACTGCGGGTTCCAGCGAAGTCAACGAAACCGAAGAAGCTGAAGCAGACAGAATTCAGGCAGAGGTCGATAAGGCGACCCGCAAAGCGCGGCGCCGAATTGATCGACTGATCGCCGAGCGAGCTGCGCGCGATGAGCGTTTGCAGCGGCTAGAGGCGGAACTGACTGAAGCGCGCAAGCCAGCGAATGAAGATGGCACCAAACCGGCGCCAGCGGAAGACCCGCACGAGATCGCAAAAACTCTGCGCCTCGTCGAGAAAACCGCTGAAACGACGGCGCGAGTGATGAAGGAAGCGGGGAAGAAATTCCCGGACTTCGAGGCAGCGGTCGCTGAGTTGGTCGAGGAAATCGGCCCACAAATAGATTCCGTTGGCCGACCTTCTGCGCTCATTGAAGCCGTCTTTGATTCTGAGCGAGCGGGCGAGATTCTGTATCACCTCGGGAAGAATCCCGAGATCGCAGCCGAATTGGTTGGGTTGTCAGCTAGCAAACTTGGCCGGCGAATCGCGCTCATTGAAACCGAGCTAGACGCCAAAGCCAAACCCAAAACCAGCGCAGCGCCAAAACCGCTAGCTCCGGTAAAGGCTTCGTCGCCCGTCGTTGTCGATGAATCCAAACTATCGGATGCGCAGTGGTACGCAATGCGCAAAAAGGCCAAATTGGCCGGATAGGATGAATCATGGCTGTCACGATGCTCACTCACCAGATGATCGCCCGCGAAGCGGCGCCCATGCTGGATGAAGAAATGCCCTTCTCGACCCGCGTCAACCGCGGCCGGGAGGAGGAGTTTGTCAACGCCGTCAACGGCTACAAGAAGGGTGATACGGTTTCGATCAAGATCCCGCCGACCAGCACTGTTTACAACAGCTCGACGTTCGCCGCGGGTGGTTCGATTGACACCTACACCGAGACCAGCGTTTCTCTGACCCTGGACACGCAACAGCACGTCGGCCTGACGTTCTCTGCGAAGGAGCGACAGCTCGAGATGAGCGATTTCAAGGAGCGCGTGCTGCTCCCGAAGATTCGCTCTCTGGCGTCTGTCGTCGAGGCCGATCTGATTCTGCGTGCGTCCAAGCTCACGCCGAACGTGGTTGGCACTGCTGGCAGCACTCCGACGACTGCGCGCACCTTTGGTGCAGCTCGGCAGAAACTTCAGCAGTACCTGGCGCCTCCCGGTGATCGGACGCTGTTGCTTTCGACTGAAGCGAACCTCGAAATGGTCGACGCCTCGAAGGCCCTGTTCAATCCTGCGCCAAGCATCGCCAAGATGTACAGCGAAGGTCAACTGATGGGCATGTTCCAGGGCGCTGCCACCTTCGAGACTGCGAACCTACAGCCCTATGGCAACGGCGCGGACATTGTGATGACGGTCAACGGCGCAGGCCAGACCGGATCCACCCTGGCCGTGAGTGGCAACACTGCTGTGACCAAGGGCCAGAAGTTCACGCTTCCGGGCGTGTATTCGGTCCATCCGCTGACTGGCGTTGCGACGACCTCGCTGCAACAGTTCACGGTGACTGCTGACTCGTCTACCGGAAACATCAGCATCTATCCGCCGATCACGACTTCGATGCCGAACAAGACGGTGTCTGCGTCCCCGACGGATACGAACGCGCTTACGTTTGTTGGCTCTGCCAGCACGACCTACGCTCGTTCCCTGATGTTCCACAAGGACGCGTTCACGGTCGCGTTTGCCCCGCTGGCTGTTTTGGCCGGTTGTGAGGGCTACACGGCAACCATGAACGGCATGTCGGTGCGGATCATGACCGGGGGCGACTTCACGAACGACCAGGAGTCCACCCGCATGGACGTGCTGTATGGCATCGCGGCGCCTCGAGCGCTGCATGCCTGCGAAATCATCCAGTGATGATGCTGCCCCGCTTCGGCGGGGCTTTTCAATGGGTTCTGAATGTACTTTTACCAGCCATATCCGCGCCGTCTGTACATGGGTGGAATCGTCATCGAGGGTGATCTTCACGCGACTAACAGCGTCGTCGTCGAGAGCGAGGAAGAGGAGCGCGAAGCGCGTTCCCGTGGCTATGCAAAGGCTTATGAGTCCATTGAAAAGACTATCGGCGGCAATGGCGGTAGCTCTCCGCCCGAGTTTCCTTCTGTACTCGACCAAGGTGGCGTAGCGGCCTCCTCCGCCGACCCTATTGATGCGCTTCGTGCCGATGCTGAAGCGCTCGGAATCAAGGTTGATCGTCGATGGAAGGAAAGCCGCTTGATGGAAGCGATTGCCGAGAAGAAGGCCGCTATTTCTGCGTCTGCTGTCAACGCCAGCTGATCGGCGAACCTGTCGATGATGACGGGTTCATCTTCGTGCACGATGATGTCTTCCATCAAGATGGAATGACATTCGACGAGCGAGACAACCCGCAATGACCACGGCAAACACCATCATCCGAGACGCCATGATAGACATTGGCGCCATCGGCATGACTGATGTTCCTGAGCCCGACGATTCAGCGCATGCTCTGCGCATCCTGAATCGGATGATCGACTCGTGGGCATCTCGGAGTCTGTTCGCGTTTCACGTCCAGTGGCAGTCGATCACGCTCACGTCTGCCATGCAGACTCGCACAATTGGGTCAGGCGGGCAGGTTAACGTCACACGTCCAGTGCGTGTGGTGAATGGGAGTTTCACCTCGGCAAGCGGCCTGGACCGAGAATTGAAAGTAGCGACGCGCGATCAGTGGGCGCAGATTGGGATCAAGACGCTTATCGGTGATCGTCCTGAATGGGTCTATTACGAAGCGGGTTCGCCTCTCGGCACGCTGCATTTCTGGCCGCAGGGTGACTGCACGGTCAAACTCGCGCTTGAAGAACAGTTGACCAGTTTCGCCGACCTGACGACAAACTACACGCTGCCGCCTGGGAACGAGGAATGCATCGTTCTGAGTCTGAGCGAGAAACTGTGCAGGCCGTTCTCGCGGCCGATCCCGCCTCAGCTTGCGCGTGATGCCGCAAACGCTAGGCGTCACGTCAAGCGCCTGAACTTCTCTGTTCCTGAACTGGACATGCCGGCTGGCCGTGCTGGCGGGACAGGAACCGATTCCGAGTTCATTGCGGGGTGAGATGTGATCTCGTTCATCGGTGGTTCCTATTCGCTTGAGACGACGAAGGCCGACGTTCAGCGTTCAGTCAATCTTTACCCGAAGCGCATCGAGTCTGGCGCAGGTAAGTCAGAATTCATCCTAGAAGAATTGCCGGGACTTGTGCAGGTTGCGGATTTCGCATCTGGCGCAGTCCGCGGATGCTTCACGACGACCATCGGCGCTACGTATTTCGTTGCAGGCTCGAAGGCTTTTCGGTTGAACAGCGACTTCACGTTCATCGAACTTGGCACGCTCTCAACGAGTTCAGGACCGGTTGAAATGGCCGCAAACGCGGTGCAGCTCGGTATTGTTGATGGTCCGCATGGCTACATCGTCACGCTTGCGACTGATGTTTTCGGGAACATCACGTCTTCTTCGTTCTATGGGTCGAAAACTATTGCCGTGATCGATGGTTATGCGTTGTTCGTTCGCGAAGATACAGGGCAGTTCTACATCGCGGATATCAATGATCTGACATCGTTTGACGCGCTTGATTTCGCCACCGCTGAGGGTTCGCCAGACAACTTGGTGGCGGTCATCGCGGACCATCGGCAAGCGCGGTTGATCGGAACTCACACGACGGAAGGATGGTTTGACGTTGGAAATGGCGCAGACATGCCTTTTTCACGCGATCAGTCTTCCTATGCAGAGATTGGCTCAAACGCTCCGTACAGTGTGCGCCTTGTTTCTAATAGCGTTATCTTCCTGGGGCAAAACTCAGAGGGCAATGGCGTCGTCTACATGGCAACTGGGAACGACATTCAAAGAATCAGTACTCATCCAGTCGAGGAGTTGTTGAAAGGTTCTACGGACCTTGCGTCGTCTCGCGCTTATACGTATCAGGACGCAGGCCATCTGTTCTACTGCCTGAACGTGCCTGGTGTTAGCACGACGCTTTGCTATGACGTTTCGACGCAGACATGGCACGACCGGGCCGAACTCGTTGATGGAGAATATGAACAGCATCGCGCCGTCTGTCATACATTTGCGTTCGGGCTGCATCTTGTCGGTGCGGACGATGGCAAGGTCTACAAATTCGACAGGAGCGTTTATACGAACGCCGGTGATCCGCTGGTGCGAGATCGAATCAGTCCGCACAACGCAAATAGGCAACTAACGCGGCAGTTCTTCGGGACGTTTGAGATTGATGCAAGCTCTGGTGACGTGGCTTCAAGCGTCACACCCGTAGTCCAGATGCGCTACAGCAACGATGGCGGCAAGACGTGGCAGGACTGGCGGCAACGCGAATACGGCCGGATCGGCGAGTTCTGGAAGCGTCCGCGGTGGATTGGATGCGGGAGTGCGTATGACCGTGTTTGGCAAGTCAGGTGCACGGCAAACGCGCCGTTCTCAATCATCCAGGTGAGTTGCCCTGTCGGGGACGGTGATGGCTAACCCTATCTCCACGTTCGATTCGAGGCGTTCGCGATGGACTGACCCGAAAACAGGTCAGCTAACGCGCGAGGCTGAAATCTTCCTGCGCGAACTGTGGCTGCGTACTGGCGGCGCTGAAGGGACTGAATCTACCACTGCCCAGGAAACCGCAGATCAGGCGCTTGAACTCGCCGAGTCTCAGAAATTCGATGTCTTCGGGAAACGCGAAAGTCCGTGGCAACGCGAAATGGAATTCGCGCAATTGATCTCTCAGACTCAAGCATTTCTGCGCAGAAGTCCGCACATTCCTGATGTTCGGGCAGGAACAAACATCAGCGTCACCAAAGACGCACAGGGCTATACGGTAGGTGCGTTGAATATCATTGCGCCAGAATCTGACCAGAACATCTTGGCGTCGCGCATCTTCGGGGGAAAATAATGGCAACATATTCGCGGGTACTTCTGAGCGGGTGCACGAACGGTCGAGTCATTCCTGTGGCTGCGACTGCGACTCCTGGCACGTTGATTCACACAGCGATCTCGGGTACGAGCGCGTTCGATGAGGTATATCTGTGGGTGTCGAATGTCACAGGAACGGCGGCAACGCTCACGATTGAATGGGGCGGAGTTACAGACCCTGGCGACCATGCAGTGAAGTCGCTGAGCATTCCTGCGAATTCAGCTTCAATCAAGGTTCTGGACGGCATTGTCATTCAGAACAGCCTCGTTATCAGGGCGTTCAGTGGAACAGGAAGTGCCCTGAATCTCGCCGGCTACGTCAATCGCATCCAGTAATCTTACGCTGTTTGCAAATAGTCAAGCGCTATCTGATAATCTACGCGCATAGGAAACGTCAATGGATCGGGGTTAGAGTGAGCGACGAGGCCGATTTTGCGCTGATGAATCAAGAGGGCGAGGCCTTCGATATGACGCGCGAACCTCGCGGCCCGTATCGACTGACCCTTGCGGAGTTTGAGTCCGCGCCTGTGAGCGAGCAGCGAAAGGCGATGCGGAACGCGATCTATCAATTCGAGGAACTGCTCTGCGATTCTGAAGGGTTGCGCAGCGTTGGCCTTGATCAGATCACGAAGGAGGATCCGAGGGCGCAGCCTGAGAACATTCTTATTCCTGGTATCTATGTCCGCAAACTCGTCATGAAGGCTGGGACTGTAGTTGTTGGGCTGAGGCATGCGCAGGAGCATGTTTGCATCATCTCGCAAGGTAGGGCAACAGTTTCCACGGAAGGCGGTACGCAGGAAATTCATGCGCCGATGCACTTCGTTTCTCCAGCTGGAACTAAACGCTGCGTCCATGTTCACGAGGATATGGTCTGGACGACCATTCACCGCACAGACAAAACAGACATCCGTGAAATCGAAGCAGAAATCACGCTTGCAGAACCAGCACGCGCCGTTGCGCGATTGAAGGGGTCGTCATGAGTTTGTGGGGTGTTGGTGCGTCTGTCGTTGGATCGTTGATTCAGGCGGATTCCGCTGATGATGCAATCGATGCACAGACCAGAGCTGCGAATAGTGATCGCGAGCTTCAGAAATACATCTACGATCAGACTCGGACTGACCAGGGCCCGTATCGTGACGCAGGCTACAGTGCTCTGAATCGTCTTTCGCTGTTGCTCGGTCTGACACCGGAAGGAAGTTCTTTTGGCTCTGAGAAAATCCCGAAAGTTCGTACATACGATCAGATCCGTGCTTCACTTCTGCCGAAGTACACAACCGGGTCAATCGGAAACTTCGGTGGGTTTTCTGGACTTTCTAGAGATAGCTGGCTGAATCCAGTCGGTCGGATTGACGAGGAACGTCTCGGCCGCGAGATTCAGGCCGTCATGGAGGCTGAATCAAAGGCTGCGGCCGACGCAAAAGCGCGTGTAGGCGCGTCGCGGATAAAAACAAAAGACCCTGATTTTGGACTGCTGACTCGTCGATTCACTGGTTCTGACCTATTGACTGAGCCCGGTTATCAGTTCGGTCTAGATCAGGGTTCGCGTGCGATTCAGCGAAATGCCACTGCTGCAGGATCGAACTTCAGCGGTGCTACGCTCAAGGCCCTTCAACGCTATTCTCAGGACTATGCAGGCACCAAGTTTGGCGAAGCGTTTAACCGTGACGCAGCGTACAAAGATTCGCTGTTCAATCGGCTCTCTGGCGTGAGCGGAACAGGTCAGACTGCAACGAACACTGTCAACCAAGCCGGCGCCAACTACGCCAACAATGTTGGAAATACGATGATCGGCCTTGCAAATGCGCAAGGTGCGAGTGCAGTCAACCGCGGAAACATCTTTAGTAACGGGATCAACAGCGTTATCTCGGCATGGCAGCGAGGTGGCGGCCAATCTCCGCAGGCTGATCCGTATGGATATGATTATCGCGGGACGATGCTGCCCGACATCCTTCGTGGGGGTGGGTGATGGCGCAATTTGACACGTCCTTTTACAACGTGCGTCCGCGCAGCGTCGAGGAATACACGGCGCTAGCCGATGAGGCCGACGCGCGCAAGATGAGTGTGCAGTCAAATCGGCTCGCCTTGATCCTGCAACAACGTCAAATGGATGACGCAGACCGGGCTAGGCGCGCCCAGGACGAATTGCAATCTGCTTTGCAGGGCCTTGGGGCTGGCGCAAAGGACGAGGACGTTATCGGGCTTCTGCGTGGGCGCGGGATGTACGAGCAGGCCGGCAAGATGGAAGCATCTGCGCTCGAGCGGAAAGCGAAACAGGCCGAGATATTGCACAAGGAAGCGCAGGCTGACAAAGAGCGCATTGCAAACGGTCTGTCGTTTCTCAACACCGTTGGTCAGATCATGGGCGGCGTGCGTGATCAGGCATCGTATGACCAAGCGCGTGGTTTGATCGCGGAACATTTTGGCCAGGACAAGGCCGCTGCCATGCCTGCGCAATACAACCCGCAGGCTGTGTCTCAGAAACTTCAACAAGCGTTGTCGGTGAAGGATCGACTAGAGCAGGAGTGGAAAGACAAGAAGTATTCTCTCGATGTTCGGCAGCAGTCTGAGGTTGAGCGCAACAACCGCGTGCAGAACAGCATTTCGCAGGGGAACCTAGGCGTCGCGCAGGCAAATCTAGGGCTTTCGCGTGAACGGCTGAATACTGAGAAAGCGCAGCCGAAGGGCCAGTACGACGCCGAGCGCGGGATGCTGATTGATCCGCGCACAGGGTCCGCAACGCCTGTTGTCGGACCGGATGGGAAGCCGCTGGCGCCGAAATCCAGGTCAGGTCCGATGTCTGTCACGCTGCAGAAGGAACTGCTCGAAAGCGACGATACGGTTCAGGCGGCTGCGAATATCGTTCGGTCGTTGGAAGCAGCAAAGAAAGTCAATGAGAAGGCTTACTCGGGTGTATTTGCGAAAGGGCGCGCACAAGTCATGAGCAATATTGGCGGGAGTGATGCTGCCGATGCGACTATTGCTGTTGACAATTTGATGATTGGGCAAGGGCTTGAAAGCCTGAAAAGCATCTTTGGTGCAGCGCCGACAGAGGGCGAGCGGAGGGTTCTCATGGACATGCAGGCATCAGTCGACAAGACCCCGAAGCAGCGGGCGGAAATCATGGATCGCGCCATTGCTGCGGCACAACGTCGCGCGAAGTATGCGAGCGCCAAGGCGAAAAGCATCAGATCCGGTTCGTATCTCACAGAAGGTGCTCCTGTCATCTCTGAGGAATCAGTCGGTGGCTTGTCTCCCGCAGAACAGGCTGAGCTTGAACAACTCCGCACAAAACTAGGGCGGAAGTGACATGACGCCACGCGAAGAACTGATCGCACTCCGTAGGTTGGCAGAGCTTGAGGCCAAAGCGGCTGGCATAGCATTGCCTGCGCCAGAGCGAGAAGAGCTGTTCGCAGAAAAGTTGGGTCGTGGGGTTATGAATGCCGCTGCTGGCGCAATTCGTGGGGCAGGCAGCATCGGCGCAACGATCATTGCGCCGTATGACATTGCGAAAGACGCAATCGAAGGCAAAGGTCTGTCGATCGAGTCGAATCGTCAGCGGCGTGCGGACATGGATGCTGCATTGTCTGGTCTTGGCGCCGATACTGATTCACTGGCATACGGTGGCGGGAAACTGCTTGCAGAGATTGCGGGCACTGCAGGTGTTGGTGGTCAACTTGCGAATGTTGCTTCGCGTGTCCCATTGCTGGCGACAAAAGCCGCGCCTCTCATCGAATCCGTTCGGTCGGCCGGGATGGTCGCGAATGGATTGACTGGCGCGCGCGGTGTCGCTGCGCGCATGGCTGGTGGCGCCATTTCTGGCGGTGCCTCGGCACTGCTTGTTAATCCATCAGAAGGTATCGGACGGGAGGCTGCCATTGGCGCTGTTGCGCCACCGCTTTTGAGTGCTGCCGGATTTGTCGGCAAGTTCGTCGGCTCGAAGTTGCGCAGTAGGACTGCGAAAGCTGGTGATGAGCTGGCTCGAGCGCTTGAGCTTGGGACAGAGCAAGACGTCGCGGCGACAGTTGCGAAATTGCGGTCGGCGCAAGAACTCGTTCCGGGATCGGCGCCAAGCGTCGCTCAGATCCTTCGCACTCCGCAGTCTGGAATTCTTCAGCGCGTTATCCATGATAGCGCTGGTGGCGCAATGCTGCGTGATCAATTGGCAGCGCAAAACGCTGCTCGTTTGGCCGCGCTTGAGCGTGTCGCGCCAACTTCTGCGAGTGGATACAGCTCTGCTCGGCAGGACATGGGCGAGGCGTTGTCAAGGTTCGCCAATACGGCCGACGATGCGGCTAGAGCAAGGATTTCTGCTCTTTACAAGTCCTTACCTCAAGACGAGGCTGTTTTTTACTTGCCTGATCTCAGCCCAATACAGAGAAATTATTATGGGCCTGGTGTCTTCACAGACCGATCGGCGGTAGACAAGGCGGTTTCTACAGCGCAGAAACTCGGCTCAACTGAAGTTCCTGGCGTTGTGCCTGCTCGTGCTGGTGCGCAGCCAAAGACGCTTGCACAGGCTGTCCGTAGTTTTGGAGGCATCTCTCTCAAGAACAACAACGGCTATCGCGGAGAGGTTTCCGATCTTCGCGGCGACTTCAAGAATCTTGTCAGGAAGAAAGGCGGGTTGTCTCCTGAACAGATGGCGATGAGGATGCGTGAGGCTGGATACATTGCTGATGAGAATGCAGACACGTTGTTTCAGGCCCTTCGCGGTGAGGCAACCGGTGGTCCTCAATACTCATCGGTCGATGATCTAACCAAGTCGTTCACGGCGGCGCGAGAAGCGGCCGTGGGTGATGTCTCTACCAATGCGACTCGCGTTCCTCAGAAAGTAACGTTGAAGGACTTCGAGGATCTGCGCAAGTCGATTGGTCAGGAACAACGCGCCGCTGGCCGTGCTGGGAACAATACTGCGGCAAAGGCTTTGGGAGAAATGAAGAAAGCGCTTGACGACCGGATTGATGATGTTGTCCGAGGTGATGGCGCAATTGATGAGAATTTGCCGATAGATTGGGCCGACAAGTTGACTGCGGCGCGCAAAGCGAAAGTCGAGCAGATTTCGCGTTTCCGCACCGGCCCTCAGGCGTCAATTTTCCGGCAAGGGGCTGATGGGCAGCCTGTTGTTCAGGGCGGCGAAGTGGCGGCGAAGTTCTGGGGCCAGCGGCCTGGCGTTGCGGATGACGTGAAGGCGTTCCGTCGTCTCATTGATGACAAGGAAGATTTGCTCGGTCAGTTCAGGAGCATGATTACGACTGAGGGGGCAGACACACAGACTGCAGCTGGGAATCTATCGTCGAAGTTCTCGAAGTGGGTGGAAAACAGTCTTCCAGGGCTGAAAGAGGCGTTCGACAAAGACCAAGTGAAGTTGCTGCAACGCATTTCGCATGACATCAAGCGCGCAGACGCTGCTGCGGCGGCTGGTATGTCTCGCGGGTCAAACACGTATCAGAACTCGCAGAATGCGCTGCAACTCGGCCTTCTAGACAATCCGATACTGCGCGTTCTTGCTGATCGAATTCCAGTCGCAAACTCATTGACGAGCCCTGCGCTTGCATGGGGTCGGGACAAGGTTAGGTACGCAAAAGCGCAAAGGCTTGCTGAGTTGCTTAGCGATCCATCGCTTGCTGCGAACGCGCTTGATGCTTCAAATGTCAGTCCTGGTGCTTTGAGCCAGTTGCTCGCTCGCCCTGAAATTCAGCAGGCCTTTTTGCGTGCTTCTCCGCTCCTAGGGGGCGACCGGTGATTCCGCAGTAGATGCCCCATGCGAAAGCCGCAAGAACAAGGAAGATGAGTTTTGCGGTCACGTAATCTGTGTAATCCATAGGCAGATTATATGTTTGGTCAAAAGTGGAAGTCTGCACAGACAGATGGAATTTTGCCGAGAGTCCATTAATAGATAGAATCTATCACCATGACAAGCCCGATAGTCACACCAAGGCAACGGTTCTTTACGGCAGACGGGGCTCCGTTGTCGTTGGGATTCCTCTATGCCTATGCTGCCGGGACAACTACGCCGCTCGCGACGTATCAAGACGCGGCCGGAGCGGTTCCGAATCAACACCCTATTCCGCTTGATTCGTCGGGCGAGTGCGTGGTGTTTCTCGGAGATGCCGGGGCATACGATTTCGAGCTGAAGAACTCTGCGCTTGTCACGCAGCCGGCGCCAGGTCTTAGCGTCCAGTCGATGAGTCGAATCGTCGCGACGACTGATGCGGCGCTAAGGGCAGACCTCGCAAATACGGCAAGCGCCGTAAAGGGTGCGTCGCTTATCGGCTACGACTATTCGCGAGCCTATGCGTCAGGAACTGCCGGGAAAAAACTGCACCAGTATTTGCACGTTGAAGACTTCGGAGCAGTCGGTGCTGTGACAAGCGAAGCGACACAAATTGCTTCTGCTTTGGCGCAGGCTATTGCGACCGGAAGGCAACTTCACTTTGATGGCACGAAGACCTATGTTGTTGACGTGTCTAGTTGGGAAATTCCTATCGGTGCGCGGCTGGTCACGAACGGCTGCCTTTTCAAGCTTCCGACGACGATCACCAACGACACGGTTTGGCTGACGGTGCGGGCCGGCGCCGTCATAGACGAAATCAATGTGACGATCCCGACTTCCGTGCGTCGAGATTGCTGCGTAGTGATCGAGGGGAACGATACGCGGATCGGCAAGGTTGCCGTTACCTCTGTCGATCAACAGTTGACGACCGGCGCTAATGACCATGCCGTCAAGGTTCAGTCCGGTGCGCGTATGTGGGTCGGATTGATCAAGGTTATTAACTACAACCGCGCGGTGATCATTTCTGGCACGACAAACTCAGTCGTTGCCCGCATTGAAATTGAGAACTACATACGCGGGCTTTATGCCTTTGATAACAAGAATCTTCTTCTAAGCGGCGGACGAATCAAGACATTGAGCCCAAGTGCTGGAGATCCTGCTGCTGGAGAGAATGGCATTCTCCTCGGGTGCACAGTCGATGGCGCGCAGGCCAGCGTAACCATTGCAGATTTTCACATTTCAGACTCAAATGAGCACGGAATAAGAATCGGCGGCCCAGAAGCACACAACGGGGTTTCTATTGTAAGACCTGTTATTCACAATACAGGTGGTTGCGGGATCAAGGTACTCGGTACTGATGGCGGTTCTCCGACTGACAGAAACAAGAATATTAGAATATCGCATGCAAACATCTACGATGTTGGCGAGAAGGCGACTGGTCATACAACATCAGCACTTAATAGGAATGGAATACTTGCGCAATATGTCACTGGACTTGTAATCGAAAGTCCAATCATCAAAAGCGAACTGAACGCTACTAGTGCACCTTACGGCATCAGAGTTGATGCATGCTCTATGGTGCAAATCAGCAATGCTTTTGTGACGGATACAGAGTTCGACGGAATAGCTGTATGGGCTTATACAGAAAGTTGCGATAATGTTCTTGTAAGTGGGTGTTCAACCATTGCTTGTGCTAGAACCGGATTCAGTTCTTTTATTGAACCAGGATACACATTGCTTAACGTGTCTGTGGAGGCACTGCGATCCGTTGGAAATGCCTATGGAGTTGTCGTGGCTAATTCTGGCGGAACAGTTAGCAATTGCGTTGTTAGAGCAACGTTGGCGAATAATACGACCCTCCAAGTTTCCGCAAATGCATCGTCGCTCGCAACGTACGATATCATTGGTGCTGGCCCGCTCGCTACAAATGCCCTAGATGGGTCAACGTGGAGGGACGGCGCAACGCTCAACTACCGCAAGGCGGGTGCATGGGTGGCTCTGTGAAACAACAAGATCGTCTCCAACGAGCGAAGGAGCGCTTCTCCGACGCCATGGAGGCGATGCACGAGCAACATGCGCGTATTCGCGAGGATCTGAGGTTCAGCAACCCTGCGAAGCCCGAGCAGTGGACGCCTCAGGCTCTTGAGCTGCGCGCATCTCGCCCAACGCTAACTTTCAACCAGGTGCCAAAGTTCATTCGGCAGGTGGCGAATGATGGGCGCGCGTCTGTTCCGTCTTTTCAGGTATCACCAGCAGACTCGTTTGCGCACGCAAAGACTGCCGAAGTTATCAATGCGCGTATTCGGCACATTGAATATGTCAGCAAAGCAAAGGTAGCTTATACGACTGCTCTTGAACTGTCAGCAAACTGCGGGCTAGGATGGTTGCGCGTCATTCCTCACGTCATCAGCGAGGAGACAAACAACCAAGAACCGAGAATCCTTCGAGTGCACGACCCTCTTTCGTGCATCATCGATCCTGATTCTGTGGAACCTGATGGTTGCGACGCCGAATGGGGTTTCGTTCTTTCGCCTGTCAGCAAATCCAAGTTCAAGCGCCAATACCCGAAGTCACAGATTAGTTACGGATGGAGCGATGAGTTCAATCTGTGGACGACGACGGATAACGTCCTGATCGCCGAGTATTTCGAGACGGTGACGAAGAAGGTCAACAAGATTCTGATCCGCACGCCTGACGGTGAAACTGTTGCGCTCACAGAAGATGAGTTCTGGCAAGTCGCTGAAGTGATCGGCCAGAATCCTGAAGTCGTGAACACGTTCACTGCGGAAGAAAAGTCTGTTACATGGTCGAAGATGACCGGCTGCGATGAGATTGAGTCAACCGACTTTCCTTCCCGTTATATCCCGCTTGTCCCCGTTATTGGTGATGAGACATGGGTCGATGGTAAGCGGTATCTCTGCGGCCTGACTCGGCAGTTGATGGACGGCCAGCGGATGCACAACGCAGAGTTGTCGTCTTACACGGAATACATCCTTTCGCAGCCAAAAGCGCCGCTGATGGCATCCATGCGTGCCATTGAAGGGCATGAAGAAGCATGGAAGAAGATGAATACAGGGAATCCTGTTGTTCTTCCGTTCAACGATCTAGACGAGGAAGGTAACGCAGTATCGACGCCGACACGAGTTAGCCCGCCGCAAACTCCTACCGCTTTTGCCAATGGAGCCATGATGGCAATTGGCGAAATGGAGGGTTCGGTCGGTATGTATAAGGCGTCGTTCGGGCAGCAAAGCAATGCCATTAGCGGGCGTGCGAAGGCGGCGGATCGGCGCGAGAGCGATACTGGGTCATTTCACTATCACGACAATCTGGCTCGAGCTGTTGAACAGGTCGGCCGGATCGTGTTTGACATGGATCGCCGCCTGACTGATACCGCGCGTATGGTACGCACGATGTCAGAGGATGGAAAACCGAGCATGGTTCGGTTTGATCCGCAAATGCAGAGTTCAGTGCGGATGCGTGGTTCTGAAGTCGAGGCCGTTAACCCGCAAATCGGCGAATACGATATGCGGGTCAAGGTCGGACCGTCGTTCATCACTCAAGGTGAGGAGACTGCGCAGGAACTATCTGAAATGTTCCGCGGTGCGCCTGAGTTGTTGCCGGTTCTAGGGCCGACATGGGTTCGCTTGAAGGGAATTCCTGGTGGTGATAAGTTGGCGAAACTTCTGCTAGCAATGGCGCCGCCGCAAGTCCAGCAGATTGAAGCCGAGGACGACAAGGATCAAAAGATCCCAGCATCTGTCCGCGCCGAGATTCAGAACCTGCAAAAACAGGTTGAGCAACTTTCATCGGCGCTTGAGAACGCAGCCTCTGAGGCCGACAAAACTCAAGTCGAAAAAGGCAAGGCCAAGACAGAACAAGAAAAGGCCGAGGCCGATATGCTGACGCGCGGATATGAAGCCGTGACTGACAGATTGAAGGCTCTTTTGCCAGGGCTTTTGCCGCAACAGGTATTCGCGCTTGCTCAGGTAACTGTCGGCCAGGCAATAGACGTGCCTCCGGTTTCTGATGATGCAATGTCGGAGACGGAGGAAAGCGACGTTGGCTATTTGCCAGAACAAATAGAAACAGAACATAATCCGGCCGCTATGGGCGAAGCGCTGCCGCAAGTTCAATCTGCGCCCGTTACTGAAACCGGAGAAATTCAATGATTACCCGTGAACCCATCTCTTCTGGCGAACTCGCTTCTCGAGCCGGCCGCGCTGGCGTCATCTATCATGATGATTCTGCCGGCAAGCAATACAGTTGGGTGAACTCCAAGTTCGTCCCGATTGGTGAGAACCTTCGGCATCCGACGACTGCCGCAATCTCAGGAACCGCAACGCTCACTGCTGCGCAGGTTGCGACGGGCGCTTTGGTGTTCAGCGGCGGCGCTGGCACGCAGACCATGCCGACTGGCACGTTGATGGGCGCTGCGCTGAATGCGCGCCAGGGCACGACCTTTGATTTCACGGTCGATAACACCGCTGGCTCCGGCACGTGCACGCTTGCTGCGGGCACGAACATGGTTGCCGGCCCGGCTGTCGTCACGGGCGGCGCGACTCTGACGGTTGCGAACAGCGCGACGCAAGGTATCGGCCTGTTCCGCATGGTGTTTCTGAGTTCGACTGCTGCGGTCCTGTTTCGCCTGGGTTGATCATCATGGCGTTCTCGGACTATGAGTATCGAGACGGGGTCGGATACTTCCATATCTTGGATGATTCCGGCCCATATTGGCTCGACGATTCCGGGGTTGCGACGCTCATGATCAGTCGTCCGTCACTCGCTGGGGTAGCCACGAACTCAGCCTATGAGTACAGAGATAGCGCTGGGTGGTTTCACAAAACAACGGGTGCAGGCCCGTATATGTCTTCTTGAGGTGGCACTATGGCGTCGGTGATCCCTGCTGGTTATGTCTATTGGGATGGACTCGGCTACATCAAAGAGTCTGACCGCAGCGGGCCCTACGCCATTGATTCAAGCGGCGTGCCGCACATCATGAGCGGCGGAGTGCCAAACGGTGGCACTGCTGGACAGGTTCTCACGAAGCTGAGCGGGACGGACGGCGATGCTGATTGGGCATCTCCGAGCGGCGCAGGTCTTGGAGACGTGACAGGCCCAGCGTCTTCTGTTACAGGTCAGATTGCGACGTTCAATGGCACCAGCGGCAAGATCATTCAGGCTAACGGCCTGACTGGGCTTCTGAAGGCCACGAGCGGCGTTCCTGCCGCCGCGACAGAGGGCACTGACTACTACGGGCCGGCTGGGACTGACGTTGCGGTGACTGATGGCGGAACTGGCCGCAGCACAGGAACGACTGCCTATGCGCTGATTGCCACCGGGACAACGGCAACCGGCGCGCAGCAAACTTTGGCGAGCGGCGCGACGACTGCGATTCTCGTGGGCGGCGGCGCGTCGGCTCTGCCCGTTTGGACCACTGCGACAGGTACGGGGGCGCCGGTGCGCGCTGGCTCCCCTGCACTGACGACGCCGGACCTTGGAACCCCGAGCGCGGCAGTGCTGACAAATGCCAGCGGTCTTCCGTTGTCGACTGGCGTTACTGGAATCCTGCCGATTGCAAACGGTGGTACTGCGGCATCAACCGCTTCTGCCGCTAGGTCTAGCCTCGGCCTTGCAATTGGCACCGATGTTCAAGCGTACCAAGCAACTCAGGTGACGGCTTCGTGGGAAGCCGGTGTTGGCACGACTGAAAGTGTTGTCTCCCCTGCCAAGGTCGCAGCGGCGATCGCTGCACTTGCCCCGGGCGGGACTGGCGATACGTTGCCCGTTCAGAACGAACTGAGCGCGCACAGTTCGTCAATGGCCGCGAGCGTTTCTGTCGTTGCCGGAGTTGCCGCTGCTGCTCAGGCTAGCACGCCTCAGAAATACCAATTCTCTACCTATACGGCACCAGCCGCATTCACGTCGACAGACTGGATTCAGGACGAACTCGATTACACGGTTGCAAATCCGACCTTGTATGAGTTCCGCGGTTACTGGCCGCTTGAAAACTTTCAGGTCGATCAGACAACGCCTACTTTCGTGATCTGCTATCCGCGCACGGGTGGCACACCTCCGACGAACATCACGTTTACGTGGCAGGTTCGCAAGCAGGGCACGACTGCCGTGATGGAACAGGCCAGTACTTCAGCCGGCCGGCACGTCATGCGGTGGATGCAAGAGCTTGAGCGTGGCGCGTGGCACGAATGGCGTTGCTATCGGAGCGATACTGCGGAGTGGTCTGACTGGCGCCCGTTCTTTGTTCGCGCCGATGCGACCACGTGGATTTTCAAGCCCATGGCCGACCTTCAGGCCGACATTGAGGCCAAGGCGCACCCGCGTGCAAAGCCGCTCGATCTTGAAGACCGCGTTCGTCTGTATCAAACGGGTGGCGCGCTTCGCGCATACACGACTGCGACCATTTCCACGTTCACGGGCACCTGGTCTCCGCTGGCGATCCCGACGCCTGGCACGTACACCGTCAACAATTTGATGACGGAGTATCTGATTCAGGTGAACTGCTGGTGGCTCGAGCAGATCGACGGCGGCGGCACGTACAAGGCCGAACAGCTGCGCCGGCTGCGCGCGATGATTACCGGTGGCTCTGCGTTCACCCCGGCCGGCGTACCGAACAACACCAGTACCGATATCCAGTCGATCCGCACGCTGTGCCTCGTGCTCGCGGCGGGCTGGGATCTGCTGCATGCCGACCTGACGGCTGGCGACAAGGCCGACCTGCTTGCACTGGCTGATGCGAAGATCGATCTGCTGTTCGACAACGTTGCGACCGGCGTTTCGACGCTCGATGGCATCCTGGGTTTCAGCGGCCTGTGGCGTTCACTGACCTACACGAATCGGCTTTATCTGACATACGTTTGCGCGTGCTTTGTCGGGGATACCGGGCTGTCCGCTCAGATGATCTCGAATACCGATACGGCTGCGGCCCGTGTCGAGTACAACCTGAATTGGTGGCACAACTACGGCACTCATGATGGTCTGAACTCGGAGTCTGACTACTACGCCAGCACGGCCGGCTTTCTTGAGCCGAACATCATCGACATGGCTTCTGGCCTTATCGATCGTGACATCTACACAGCGCGCCCGCATGTGCGCGAATGGGTCGAAGCAACGGCGGTGATGTTCCCCTACACATCGACTGCGCGGCTGTATCCGTTCTCTGATTCGAGCGATACGTCAACAGGCTCTGTTGTCAAGAACATGGGTTTGGCGTTCAAGACGCCGCCAGCCGATGTTGCGCCGTGGCTGAATCTCGCCTATTCGACAACTGCATTGCATGCTGCTGGGCAGGCTGGGCAGGCAACCGGCTTCCTGAACCGTGCGCCGCGCCCTGTCATGCCGAACGTGCGCAAACTTGGCACATTCCACCCTGACGCCGGTATCGCCGCATCGAACGATGGGAAGTCGCTCGGCGTCGAGTTTTGGATGCGGTGTTCTCCGCTTGGATCGCATACACACTTCCACGCGGATCATGGTAGTTATGTGATCGGCCACGGCGGAAAGAACATGCTCGGGTTCCCTGGCATGTACAAGTGGAGCCCGAGCGTCAGTTCGGACCCGCGTCGTGCGAGTTGCAAGAGCATTGCGCACAACACCATCGGCATGGACCTTACGGACTATGACGGTGGCGGTGCCGGAACATACCTGCAGTGCCTGGGCCAGCAGAAGTGGAGCAACTCGCTAACAGGTACGGAAACGCACCTGATGAAGACGCGCGGGAAGTTCCGCTATCAGCGTGAAACTGCGGCCTATACAGCACTGGTCGCAGATGCAACCGACGCATATTGGGATACCAGCTACACGCTCAGCAAGGCTTGGCGGGCGACTATCCATATTCGCCCTGGCCTTGTCATCTTCATTGACGCTTGCGATTCATCGAGCGGTGCGCATACTTGGCATCACCAGTTCAAGACGGCAGTTCTGCCGACATACAGTTCCCCGTGGGTTACTGTTAGCGATTCGCCTGGTCTGGTGACGCTGCAAACTCCCTACGCTTCTGACACAGTCTCGCGAACGCTTGGCAACCAGGGCTGGTGGGACGCGCAGACCCCGACGACGGGAACAGCGATCCCGGCCGCGCCCTACAACAACAGCTTTGATCTTCCGAGCGCAACGAGCATGCGCATGGTTGTGCTTGCGCAAGTCGGCTCCGAGGCTGTGACTGGCATTTCTGCAAGCAAGAGCGGCGATGTGATCACCGTTTCTGCCACCTATCAAGGCCGTCCGTGGGTCGTGAATTTCGACGACGTGACTGGTTCTCTGACGATTGATGGCGAGACTGACGCAGATTCGCTATTGACTTTCCAGGGTCTACAGGGCGGCATCCAGTTCAAAGATGAGGGCGTCAACACTGGCGCGTCTGGTGTCGTCACCGCGTTTGATGTTGTTGGCTCAGGCGGCAGCATTGCGGTTGCTGGAACGACAGCGACGCTCACTCTTAGCGGTGGCGGCGGTAGCGTTGCAACCGATGCGATTTGGGATGCGGCCGGGGACGTGGTGTATGGCACTGGCGCGAACACCGCTTCGCGGCTTGCAATTGGAACTGCGAATCAGGTTCTCGCGGTAAACGCTGGCGCGACCGCGCCCGAGTGGAAGACGCTCGCAGGCTCTGGTGACGTTGTGAAAGTCGGCACGCCGGCCGATAGCCAGCTCGGTGTTTGGACGGGCGACGGGACTATTGAAGGTGACGCGGCACTGACATTTGACACGACGACTGACACGCTCGCGATTGCGGCAAGTGGCAATCTCGCGTTTGGTGCCGTCACTGTGCTCGATGACAACGCCGGCACGATGACGCTTTCAAACGTCGATGCGCTGGATGCGACGACCGAAGCGACTATCGAGGCAGCGATTGATACGCTCGCGAACCTGACAAGTGTTCAAGGGCACACTGTCACTCTGACCGGCGCACTTGTGCGCAGCGGTGCGCATTCGTTGACGCTCACGACTACCGGCACGACGAACGTCACGCTTCCGACGACTGGCACGGTAGCGACGCTTGCCGGTACTGAGTCGCTTTCTAACAAGACGCTTGTTGCGCCGAGCATCAGCGGTATCTGGACTAGCGACGGCGCAAGTGTAATGACGGCAAACGCCATGGGCGCGCTTGCGGTTGACGTTACCAAGGGCCTGAACACAAAGAGCATCAGCGCAGACTCGACATTCACTTTCAGCGGAACTCCTGCGACTGCGAATACGTGGTTCAGTCTCTACGTCACGAATACTGACACCGCGCCGCACATTCTGACTTTCCCGAGCGCGTTTAGCCAGATCACGCAGGCTGCGCGCACTACGTGCCCAATTGCAGCAAGCGGCCAATTGCTGTTGTCGTTCAGATATGACGGCAGCGCATACAAGGTCTTTGGTGATTCTGGTTTCTTCAACAAGTACGACGCCACTGCTGCGCCTGCCGTCACGGATGACATTGCGGATGGGTATGGAGCTGGTTCGCTTTGGTACAACGCGACCGGAAACGCTCTCTATATCTGTGAGAGCAACGGTGCTGGTGCTGCGGTTTGGACTGCGGTTGCAGGCAGCGGCAGCGGAACCGTAACGCATACTGGCGGCGCACTCACGTCGAACAGTGTTGTTCTTGGTGCGGGCAGCGATGACGCAAAGGTAGTCGCTGGCATAGTCACTGACGGCACTAGCAAACTTACGCTAGGTGTTGCCGGAACCTCTGTCGGTGGCGTGTTGTTGGCAAATGCAACATCGGGCACGGTCGAACTACGACCCGTGACTGGCGCTCTGGGAACGGCTGTTATCTCTGTCCCTGCTGCAACCGACACGATGGTGACGCTTGCGGCTACGCAGACTCTGACGAACAAGACACTTACCTCGCCGACGCTTACGACGCCCGTTCTTGGCACGCCATCAAGTGGGACGTTGACGAATGCTACAGGCTTGCCAATCAGCACTGGTGTTAGTGGTCTTGGGACCGGTGTTGCAACTTTCCTGGCAACTCCATCGAGCGCTAACTTTGCTGCTGCAATCACCGACGAAACCGGGACAGGTGCGAACGTCTTTGCAACCGCTCCGACGCTAGCATCGCCAATCGTGCAGATCAGCGCTGCACTGGGCACCGACGATACTTACTCAGGTACGGTCATCACAGGCCTGAACGCTGGCGCCACCATTGCACAGTGGGAAACAGTGGCTCTCGATCCTGCGACGAGCAAATGGATTCTGGCTGATGCAAATGGCACGGACACATGGCCCTGCCGTGGGCTCGCTGTTTCTTCAGGGACAGATACGAACCCTTTGACGGTAATCGATGACGGCACGGTGCGGAACGATGCATGGGCCTGGACTGTTGACGGGCCGATCTATATGTCAGCAACGGCCGGAGCACTTACGCAGACCGCGCCGAGCACCAGTGGCGACAAGGTGCAGGTGCTCGGTTATGCGCTAACAGCCGACATCATGCGCGTGAAGATCACGGGCGAATACTTGACGGTGACCTGATGTTGTACCGCGCCGGCAACCATGTCGAAACCATAGTGATCCCGCCCGGATCAAGCGGGGTTAAGGTCTCGTTCTCGCGTGCGTTGCTTCAAGACGTGCAGGCGTTGATTCAATGCGAACTTCGTTTCAACAGTGGCGGCGGTGCGAACTGGATTGTTCCTGGAGGGTTGCGTCTTGATCGTGCAGGCGCCGCTTCCGCTCAGAGCAGTTTCGCTTGCAGCATTCCTGAGATTGCAGGAAATGACGGCAATCCGATGAAGATGGATGCGCGAACGGCTGTTCTACGGATGGCGTTTGCCGAAGACGCGGAAACAGACGTAGTGATGGAGGCTTACTAATGGCCGCCGCGTTTGTCCAGAAAATCACCGGGCAGGCCGCAGCGGTCGACTCGACGACGCTTGTTTTCGGCACGAACAACACGGCCGGCAACTTCATCAGCGTCGCGAACTTCTGGTATTCAACGGATGTCACAGCGCACGCAAGCGGGAACATCACAGATTCAAGAAACACTTACGCGCTCGACGTTTCTGGTACTGCTGCATCAACTGCGCATGCTGGTCTATGGTCTGCGTTGAATATTGGCGCAGGCGCAAACACAGTTACTGTAAATCCACCGGGGAATGATACATACATCTCGTGCGTTGCGTCTGAATATTCCGGGGTAGCTACTACTTCAGCGCTGGACAGAACAGCATCGAATTCAGGAAATTCGACAACGCCAACAAGCGGAACGACTGCAACGACAACCCAGGCTGCAGAACTCGTTATCGCCTGCCTTTCTCATAACGGCAGTGCAGCAACCGGAATTGACCTTCCGAGCGGCTACACAAACCGCTATATCCAGCAGAACAACTCCACCTATCAGCCTGGAAGCGCCGATGAACTGATTGTTGCGTCCACAGGCGCTCAATCTGCTTCATGGGGCACTACAGCATCCAACAACTGGTTTGGTGTTATTGCTACCTACAAGGCGGCTGCTGGGGGTGGCGCGCAGGTGAACGCGCGTAATGGAATTGCACTTAGCGGAATTACTGCGATTAACGGAATCGCGAAGACCGGTATCAGTGCCATAAACGGCAGAACAATCTGAAGAAAAATGACGCCATCTATACTCGGATTAATCTCAGCATCGTCGAATCGCAGAAAACCATCTCCCTCAAGTGTCGTGTATAGTGTGCTTGAGCAAGATTGGATAACCAGATCAACAGGCACGGAAGTAGTGCAGGCGATCCGGTTCAACGCGCAGTCGACGGTCAGCTTCTACACGCACCCGAACGGGTTCGAGGCGAACGTGCAGTGGGACCCGCTCGACGGTCTGATCGGGGACGGGTGCCTGAAGATCGATGCGCCGCCGACCGAGACTTCCTGCGCGGCGGAGTGGCGCGCGCCGCTTAGCGCTGCGTGGACGACAGACTATCAAGGTTTTAATCCTGGCGAGTGGTACATGCAGTTACGGGTCAAACTCGGCCCGTACAGGAATACCCCGTCAGTGAACGGCGGTGGCTACAAAATATTCAACCTTGCTGAATACCGAATCAGCAATCCATCCTCATCATTTAGCAACACATCAAACGAGGTCGTCGTCAACAACCAGAACTGGCGCGGCTCGTTGTTTGTGTACCGCAACCCCGGCTATCAGGGGCTCGACGAGGTTATCGGCGGTAACATCCGCCTGCAGCCCGCGCGCGACCTCGGAGCCGGTGTCACGCCTGACACGAGCCGCTACTGCATCTACCCAGGGTCCGCGGGGTGCTGGGAGTGGCCGCTCAACGAGTGGTTTACGATCCTCCTGCGGCTTAAGGCCCCGAACGAGGGCGGTTCGACCGGGAACGAACTGGACATCTGGGTCGCGCGCGAAGGCGAGTCGACGTACTCGCAACTCTTCGCGTCGCGAGACTTCTTCTACGGGCCCGACCTGGACGTGTGCCCGCTCGGCGTCAACGGCATCCACTTGCTCGCTTACGATACGGGGAGATCGAGCGCGTCCTACTGGACGAACCACAAGTACGATCAGCTCATCGTCAGCCGCGCGTGGATCCCGCCGCCGGCCGTCGTGCCGCTGCCATCTTGGGTTCCGGCTGTTGGCGTGTGGACAGAGATTGCCGGCACTGCTCTTTCCAGCGTCGACCCAAATCCGACGCCTCCAGGAGTCGAGGGGCCTTCGGCCAAGGTCAATGACTGGACTTCGTTTGTCGTGAATCCGCGCGACTCAACTGTCTGGTGTGCATGCAACGGTGGGCATGACGGGTATTCAGGAAACGAAGTGGATCGCCTGACGCTTTTCACGGAAACGCCGTATTGGACGAATGTCCTTCCTCCATCGTCGACCGTTTCGGACACGAACTACTATCCAGACGGTCGCCCAGCATCTGTCCATACGTACTATGGTGTGACCTACGATCATATAAATAACAGAGTGCTGCTCATCGGTGGATCTAGGTATTCGTCAGGTGCGCTACACAATCATGTCAACAGTTACAACATCACAAACAACGCGTATTCGGCGGCCGGCACCCATCCCGACATCTCAGCGGCAGTGGCGTCGCAAGAACAAAGGCTTGTCGGAGTTGATGCTCGCAATGGATGCGTCTATACATGGGCATGGTGGAACGTCGGCAAGTTCAACCCTGCAACAAATACATGGACGACTCCTATCTCAGATGCTTCAGGCATTTACGGGCAGAAAACTGCGGTCGCGTTCGACACTCTCAGACATAGATTCCTGATGCTTGGTGATGGGCTGCACCATACTTACGACCCTGACGCAAACGCTTTTACGAGCAGGACGATCACCGGGACAGACATTAGCGCCGTTGGCGCTATGGGCATGGTCTATATACCTGAACTTGATGCCTTCTTGGCAAGGCAGTCAGGATCAGGCGGTACCGTCTACCGTATTGACGCAAACACGTTCAACTGCACGACGTTCAGCAGCAGCGGCGGGTCGTCGATCCCGTCGACGCAGAATGGCCCGTACAACAAGTTCCTTTACGTGCCGAAGCTCAAGGGCTGCGTGTACGTTCCGACGCACGGCGGAAACGCCTGGTTTCTACGGACGCATTGAAAATGTCGTGTATGTCATGAGGCTGCCGCGTAGCGGATTGTGATTCCTGGAGAACGAACTATGCTAAAGCTCATCGACTACCTGATTTCTCTGCCGAGCGTGCAACAGCGTCTGATCGAACTCGGGTGGCGACCACCCGAAGGGAGCATGCTTGCGGGCGGGCCATTCCCGACGAAGTAACAGGCGGTTTGTGTGGATGAAAACAAGAACAATCAAGCGCAAGATAGCGAATTCTCAGATACGGTGCGTGCGCAGTTGCTGGAGATCGCGAAAGAGCGTGAGCACCGCGCCTGGCTCATTGGCGCTATCAAGCGGCTGGCGCTTTACGCTAGCGCCGTCATTCTTGCATTCGGGGTTGTATGGGACGCACTGACCAAAGCGCTGCGATTCATCGGCGAGCATCTCAAGTGATGCATTCGCTTGACGACATCCTGCGCAAACTGCAATGGATCGCCACGGCGACAGTGTGGACTGGATTGTTGTCGATTGCGTGGTTTGCGTCAGATCGAAAACCGCCCTTCGAGGTGCTCGACGTATATCCTGCGTCAGCTCGGCCAGGTGAATACATCACGATTACAGCTCACGTCCGCCGCGACCTTGATCGCCGCTGCGAAGCAGATTTCTCACGATACCTGTTTGATGAAGTAGGCGCAAGGTATGACCTAGGCTACACACAGGCCAGCGCAGAAATGATTTCGGAGATGGATCGCCGCTCGCCGGGCATGCTATCGGTTAGCGTGAAACTGCCAGAGACAATGCAACCTGGGAATGCGAGTCTGGTTAGCGTGCTCAGGTATAGGTGCAACAACGTGCATGTGATATGGCCGATCAAAATCACGACAACAATGCCATTCACAGTGGCGCCTTGACGTTTGCCTGTGTTCTGCTGGCGTTGTTTGCTGCGCGCCACTTCGGGTATTACGCATTCGATGGCCAGGACCGTGCGCAGGCGTGGAATATCTCGGGCGCAGTCACATCGCTCCTGCTGGCAGCAGCTGCATTCAGAACTGTCCCAACGAAAACTGTTGCGCTGATATTCGCGTGGATCGCATTTGAGGAAGTCCAGGTGATCGTGTGCAGCGTGGCATGGATCATCCATCCGTGGTCTGTTCAGACCGGTTCAGATCAATGTTCAAGCCTCGTTGGCCTAGACATTGCTTCGCTAGGCATGATCGCTATCGTATTTCTGCTCTGGCGTCTACCTGTAAGAGTTGACAGTGATGGCGATTGAGATTCTCGAGCATGATCGCTGCCACTATGGATTCGACCGCGCAGCGAAAAACACTCAGAGTGAGATTCACAGGAATAGCAATCGTCGTCTGTGCGGTTGTCGTTGCAGCGCATGTGCTGTTCACCGTGTATCGGTTTCTTGATCGGGTGTAGAAGCATGAAACGTCTACTCATTCTGTTCGCGGCGGTAACTCTTGCCGGCTGCGCTACCTTCGAGAATCACGTCTACTGTTCTCCTGACAAAACACGCATGGCGTTCGTCAGTTGGTATGCAAGCGTTGGCATCGCGGCCAAAGTGGCCGATGAAGACGCACAGAAACTATGCGGAGCAAGATGAGTTCTTAACGGCCGGAGGTGCCATCATGCGGGTTCTGATTGCGTCGGTTTTTGCGTTGGCCTGTGCTCCAGCGCATGCAGAGTTCCTGAATGGCGAAGCGCTGTTCTCGATGATGAAGTCAGAGCAAGAGACGCCTCGGAACTTGGCACGAGCTTACATCGCTGGCGTGCATGACGCGCAGCGCGGGGTCAGTCACTGTTCTGCTGAAGGCCTGAGTCTGAGCGACCTGAGCGCCGCAGTTCAATCGATGCTGTCAGAGGCGCAGAGCCTGCGCGTTCTTCCTGCTGACGTGCTGATCGGGAAGATGCTCGAAACCGCGTTCCCGTGTTCGGACGAGAAGAAGTCACCATCATCAGGGCACGACGCTAACCCGCGCCGGCTTGGCAGTCAGACCTGATCAGCGAGGCGCTTGCGCAGTCTCTTGTAGATGAAACTTGAGACTGAGGCACGGGTGCATGCATAGCCAGCTCGGCGCAAGGCGAGGTACGCATCACGCGGAAGCGCCGTGGCGGCGACAATCGCCACGGCTTCCTTACTGTCGGACCAGCGCTTGATAGACGGTTGCTTCATGCTGCGATAACCCACCCACGCCGCGCGAGTTCGACGAGAGTTTTCAGGATGAGATCATCCATTCGCGCCCTGCGCTCGTCACGGGTCTCGCGCTTTCCTTGGTCAATCTCGCGGTGACAGTCGATACACAGCGCAGCCGTTAGGCAATCGTCGACCTTGCGCGCCATTGCCTTCCCTTGATTGCGATGCGCGCACTGAGTGAGCCCTTCTCGCCCGCAGTTCTGGCACGGCAGGAGCGCAACGGCGCGGCGCCATGCTTCTGACTCGAAACGCTCCGCCTTCAGGTAATTCAATCCGTCACCTC
>JACCDR012054636.1_pt1 | contig 30337 bp, 55 predicted proteins | sample 7446431 | NCBI WGS metagenome assembly JACCDR01 (sample SAMN15323443, study PRJNA562643) | freshwater metagenome | isolation source: river surface water | place: USA:Blue River Watershed | collected 2017-08-17
GGGTCAGCAGAAAGGCAATCAAGACCGATACTCGCATTTCAAATCCTCCAAAGAAAAACGCTCCGGTGCAGCGAACCGCCCGGAGCGTCAGATTCAGTACCCGGAAAGATTACGCGATTCGCAGCAGCGCGTTGGTCGAGTCGTTCGTCGGCATCGTCAGCGTGAAGTTGCCGGCCGTGACAGACTGCGACGCGAACGTGAAGACGCCGATGTTCCGGTTCGTGTCCGTGGTTGAATAGATCATCACGGCATCGAACGCGCCCGAACTGGTGAGGTTCGTCCACGAGATAGACGCGCTCGGCGTCCAGTAAGCTGTGGTGCTGGTCAGGCCCGCGCTGTTCGCGTTCGTGACCGAAGCTCCTCCGGCCGTGTAGTTGCCGGTAGCTGCAAGCTCGCCAGTCGCGGTGTATGCGGTATTCGTCGGCCCAGTCGTCGCGCTTGCAAGGTACAGGGCGCCCTTGAGCGTCTTGCCATCGACGATCGCACCAAGCGCGGCTTGTTTGGCGACGCCGCTCACGCCTTGAGTGTTAGCCATCAGAGCTTCTCCGTTTCAGACCACATCACCAGCGGCTTCTTGATCTCGCACTTGAGATCGTTGCCGACCCATTCACCCGTTGCCTTCAGATACTTGTCGGTACGGGTCATCCTGTAAGTCTCGGTGTCCTCGACGGACTCCCGCAGCTCGACCTGATCTGCTGGCAGATAGCCCTTCGTGGTGTAAATCTCCATCACTGCACTCCAATCGCGCGGCCATCAGGCCCGCGGACAATCTTGCGTTCCCGTCCACCGCGACGGATCGCAGCGGCACGCCCGTCAGGCCCGCGGACAATCTCCGCAGGCGACGACATCTCGCCTTGCAGCGCTTCGAGCGCGGTTTTCAGCTCGGCCACCGCACTATCGGGTTCCTTGCTGATCCGCGCGCCTTCGAGCGTGGTCTGAGCGCTTGTCTGTGCGGACTGGATAGCAACCGCGGCAGAAAGATCGGCCTTGTACTTCTCCAATGCGGCTTTCTCGGCTGCGATGCGCTCCTGAGAAGCGATCCGCATCTGCTCAATCTCGGCATTGAGCTGCTGCTCAAGCGTTTTCTGCCTGGCCTGCATTTCCTCGCGCTGTTTGTCCAGTTCGGCCTGCATCGCCATGCGCTGTTGTTCGATCTGGGCCTCTGCTTGGAATTTCTGCTGGTCCTGCTGTGCCTGAAACTGGAGTTTCTGCGCCTCGGCCTGCGCCTTGATCACCTCAGGCGACACAGGCGGCTGCGGAGGCGGCAGGTTCTGCGGGTCGGGCCAGAACTTTTGCGGGTTCGAGAAGCCTGCGAGCTTCAGAATCTCGGAATTCGTCGCGTGAATGTTCTCGCGGGTCACGAGTCCGAGCGGCAGACCGACCTGCATCTGAGCCATCAGGACACCCTGAAGCTGCTGCATCATGGCGTCCTTGTTGCCGGCGCCGACGCCCACCGAAATCTTGGCGTCCCTCTTGGTCCTCCAAGCCTGCGGGTCGATCTGAGCCCACTTGCCGAGCAACTTGATGATGGCCGGCTTATTGGCGTGCTTCTGAATCAGCTCGTGGACGATCGAAAACAGTTGCTCGACCGCTGGCGCCATCGTCCTTGCGAGGTGCTCGACCCGCATCGACGCCATGTTTTGCAGTGCAATGGTGCCGGATGCCGTCTTATTGATGGCGTTAGCGTCAGTTCCCGAGAAATACCTGCTTGCCCCGGTGCGGTTCTGCCGCACTTGGTCGAAATACTCCAGAGACCCGATGACCTGATCGAACACCGGCGGATGCTGCAACGGAACGACGTGCCCTTCGCCAGGGAGTCGTTCATCCAGCATCCGAACAAGCCCGCCAGGCCGCGCGTCGAGGAAGTCCTCCAGGCTGACGTGCTGGCTGATCAGGTAACGCCCAGCATTGGACAGGTAGAGGTTGTCCAAACCGCCGCGGGTGAGCGCTGTCGTGATGTCCTGCAGGTCAATGACCGTCTCGACCTCGCTCAAACCCGGGTGCCTGTGCGGCAACGGGTGCGGAGTCATCGACGAAACGGGAATCCGAGAGCAGGGCTCGACGTAGAGAATCGTCCGTCCGACCGCGATTACGTAGTACAGCCTGGCGATGTCGTCGTCTTCCAGGTCCGCACGAATCCAGATCATGCGAGCCCAGACGCGACGGAGAATCCCATTCTCCTCGTCGCCCCAATCGTCCTCAGAGAACCGATTGCGGGCCAGGTCTTCGGTCGTGTCGTCTTCTTCGTCGTCGCTGATGTCGAGCGGGACTTCCAGGCCCATCGCCCTCAGGTCGGCGATCGACAGCTCCTGGCGATACTCGAAGAAAGGACACTCGTCCAACAGCCAGCTCGGCGTATCAACGCTAACGCGGCAATGCTCGGGCGGAAGAACCTTGACGCAGACCTTCCCGGCGTTCTCCACCCGCTCGATGACGACATCGTGCAGCATGACCTGCCCAGGCGGCGGAGGCGGCTGCATGCCCTGAGCTGCAGCCATCTGGGCCTGTTGCTGCCACATCTGCATTGCATCCGCAGTAGCCTGCTCGTCGACCTGCTGCGAGTGCTGGATGACGCGGACGTTCTGGTCGCCTACCAGTTGGGCGATCTGATCGTCGGACTGCCCCTCGTAGGTCTCGCGGATGACTTTTTCGGACTCGTCCCAGTAGGCTAGCGCATACGCATTCCCAGGCAGGATCAGCGCATCAGTGATCCAGTCGCCGAGGATCTGCTCCCAGGGGTTTAGCTGACAGACTACGTGATTGATGTAGGCCGTCGTCAGTTCTGCGGCCTGCTCGTCCTCTGGGCCGGTCGGGAGGAACTTGACGATCTCGTCGGAGCTGCTGGAGAAGATCCGCACCAGAGACGGCAGCAGCGTCTGCACCGTCTCGTATGCGACACGGGAGACGACCTGAGAGCGCCCGCTCGGGGCTGGATTCGTGTTTGCGCCTAGATACGCACTGATGCAGGCAGCCCTGCGTTCGCCTAGCGATGACGTTTCTTCGGTGCCGTAGCTTCGTTCTACAGCAGCGTCAATCGCTGCGATCAGGCGGTCGTTGTCCATCAGGGAGCTTCCGAGGACGGCCGGGTCGCCGGCCTTCCTGGGATGCTATCACACGAGTGGCGGCGATAGTAGTCATCAATTCCGCCTGTTTGGTCTCAAACTCTGTCAGCTTGTCGCAGATGTCCACAATGAGCTTCGTCAGCTCGAGGATGCCGCCCTTCGCCTCGGCTTCTAGCGTGTCGATGCGCTTTTCCAGAGACTTGACGTAGTTTGAGAATGCCATGCTCATACGAGACCTTTCGTGGAGTAGCCGATCGGCGGCAGCTTCCTAGTCTTCGGGATGCCGCCTTTGTAGAACGTCAGCAGCCAGGCGTCTGCGCGGTTTGGCGACTTCACACCACGCTTCTTCAGCTCATCCTTGCCCTCGACCTTGATTCGGCCATTGCTCAGGATCTGATACGTCGGTGTCGTCAGCTCGCCGATAGTCTCATCGTCGTCAGCCATTTTGCAGTCCCTGGCCTCCAGCCACTCGCGCCCGGCCCACCACAGTTCATCGCGTAGCCGACTAAACTGGATGTCTGGATGCGCATTGGCCGACTCTGCCTCGGCCACGTTGACGCCGACCACAGGCAGGCCCTGCTCTTTCAGTCTGTCGACAACACCAGCCCCGATGCCGATGACGTCCACATTGATTGCGACAGGCCTCTTGTCTGGCGATGACCGCTCCCAGGCAGCGACGATCATGCCGACCGTCTGCATGGTGTCTTTGCCCCACCACTCCTGTACGGGTTCAAGCTGCACGTTCCCCTGCCGCTTCGCCAGCGCGCAGGAGTCGTCACCGAACCGCGCCACATCAAGGCCCCAGACAATCGGGTGGCCTTTGCTGATCTCCACCTCACGATTCCTGGCGGCCTCGCACAGCTCAAGGCTGATCACACCATCAGGCGCGTCCACAAACTCGCCGAGCACGCGGACACGGAAGATCGGCGAATGCCGCCCATACTTCTTTTCCATGTCCTCAACGTACTTTTTCGATACGTTCGGGCTGTCCTCACCGTTCCAGTGCAGCGCAGCCCAACTCCCGCGCATCTTGTGGTGCGACTCGAAGAAATACCCGCTATTGCGGGTCGGGTTCGCGCACATGACGACGTATGCGCCCTCGGTAGATAGTGCGCCCTCGGCCACCTCGAAGACGTTATCGGCAACACCCGATGCTTCGTCGATCAGAAACAGGATGTTGTCAGAGTGGAATCCCTGCAGCGCTTCAGGTCGCTCTGGCCTGCTTGTCCGCGCCACCGCGAAAGACTCGTTTGGCGCAGACTTCATCCGGTATGCTGACGATGCCCAATCGAACTGTTCTGCAAGTGCCGGCAGCGTCTCGCCCATCTTCCGGTGCCACTTGGCGATTTCTGCCCACAGCACGTCTTCAAGCTGGTGAGCGGTCGGCGCTGTAGCAGGAACCTTCGCAGGGAAAAAGCACGACAGGAACCACAGCACACACCAGGCCTCAAACGTCGACTTGCCTGTGCCGTGTCCGCTTCTGATCGTCACCCGACGACGTTCTACAAGGGCCTTGCTGCCTTGCCACTGCTGTTTAGTCGGTTTCGCGCCTAGCGCTTCTTCGGCGAACAGCGCCGGCCCGCCTTTGCGCCATCTGAGTACAGCGCGCTGTACTTCAGTCAGTTCCTGCATCCCGAACAGCGTTCAGGCCGGCAAGCTCCTGCGCGAGCGTTCGGCCGTCCGAGCCCGTGACCTGCAACGGCATCATCTTGCCGACCAGCGATGCAAACGCTTGCGGGTGGCTTTCTGCAATGCGCGCCAGGTAGTCAACGCCGCCGACGCGATCAAGCGCGCTGGCAATCATGTCGCGGATCAGCCTGTTGCCCTTGTCGAGCGACCCCTTGGGGCGGCCAGAGCCAGGGCGATAGCCACCACGCCCGCTTTTCGGTACTTTTGACTGTTTTTCAGACAGTGCGCCGTCCATACAGTCAATTATGCACCCGCAACACCACTATGCGCTGCATTTTGCTCTAAAAGCGCGCTGTTAAGCCCTTTCGAGCCGGCCGAGTAGCCTCAACCCAGTGTTACCACAGGCCGCGACCGCCTATCAAGCAGAACACATTGAAGCGCAAGCGCACGCGCCGCAACCCCGAACTCATCTGGGACAACGCCCATTGCAGCCTGCGCATTCCTGAGTGTCTCAATGTAACCGTCCACAAGCTCCATCGCAGATTCTAGGTCTGTCATTCCTCGCTCCGTTCGCTGACTAATCCGTTCCATTGATTCCTCTCCGATCGCTCCAGCATCTGATCAACTAGGTGTTATCCGGCGGCTTCAGCACTTCAGTCGTCCACTCGAACATGAGATTCATCACAGAGCCATCCAGCATCTGCACGAGTCTTCGCGCGCCCTCAACATCCCGGATCGTCGACACCGCTCCGCCTCGCCACGTCAACATGAACGCCTGTTGCGCAGGTGTTAGTGCTTGCTTACTTGGCGACTTCTCGCCATCCTTGATCTCGACGAGTGCAGTGTGCCCACATTTCCCGACCAGCAGGTCTACTGGCTGTTTCAGGTCATAGACGCTACACCCTGCACCTCGCAGGTACGCGACTATCTGCGCTTTGTTGGCGTCAATCCTTGCAGCTCTGCGCATGTTCGCATCCTTTGCGCCATTCATTCCAGCGCAGATACTTCAGCAGCGGAGGACTGCGCATTCCCATCCGCATGCCAGCTTCCCGCAAATACGTCTCGACGGTCTTCGCGCTCCAGCCTGTAGCCCGCGAGACCAGCTTGTAACTGCCGTGTTTGCACATTGCATCCATCGCTGCTTCCTGCGCCGGAGTCAGGTTCCACGGGTTCGATTGGCCTTGATCGCTGACATTGCCTTTTGCCTTGCCGCCTCGCTCGCCGCGCGCTGCTCCGGTGTCTGCCGCAGACTGGCGAGATAGGCCTCGGTTTGCTGCGCCGATCGGCTGATCTTCGGCGTCTGGGCTCCGATGTAGACAGTTGTCCATCCTTTTTCAATCGCCTCGTCGATCATGTGTTGAGCGTCATACCCCTGCAAGTCAGCATCGAGAAGCCGGCGGATAACCATCTTCGCGGCATATTCAGTAAGCGGTGCTCGCTGCCCCTTTCTGCGGCGCAGTTCGATGAACGCCTCCCAACTCTCCAGCGTGACGCATGTGGGGTAGTCAAACATCAAGGCTCCGGCTTTTATGTGTGCAAAACGCATGCGTGATGACTAAAACACGTTAGGCGTCAACCGCACGCCGTCCTTCGTGGTCTTTGCAATGGCTGTATCCGCTATCGCCGGGGCCAAATGAGCGTCCGCACTGCGAGCAGCTAACTTGTTCAAATCGCGGCAAACCTAGCGACTTCCTTGCTTCTTCGGTGGCAGCGCGCCTCAAGTTGGCGTCCAGCCGTCTAGCGGTGCGCGCAGCAATCTTGTCCAGCCATCCTCGTTCATGTCGCATAGTGTTCCTCGTTCATCCACCAAGACGCCTAACCCGTCATTCGAGCCGACCTTCGGCGGCTCAATTCCCACGTTAGAAGGCTTTCACTACTCGCCGCAGAAGCACGCCAGCGCTTCCTCGTCTTCGTGGCCGTACAGGTCGCCCTGCGTCTTCGCCGTCGCCATCATCGCGGCATAGCTCGGGCGGTCGTCTCTGAAATGCGCTCCGCTCCATCCAACGCCAGCGGCAAGGGCCTTTGCTTCTTGCGCGGCCTACCACACGGCGCGCTGTGGCTTCTCTGCAATCAGGCTCTGCACTTGTGCGGCCGGTTTCAGAAAGCACAGGTCACAGTTCCCGTGCATGGTCTTGCCGTTGATGTTCGGCAACGCCAGGTCAAACCATTGGCCGCGCCAAAATGCGGCCACGTCATGCGCTCCAATGCCTGCGTCGGCAAGCGGCAGGCGGCAAGTCTCTGCCGCAGTTTCCGGGCTAGGGTTAGCTCGAAACTTCGCCACGCGGCGCGGCTCATCGGCTCGAATCCCAATGAGCGTATCCCATTCTTCCCAGCCAAGGCCGCGCAAAAAACGGTGCATCGTGCGCGTCTTCAGTTCGCTGGAGCAGTAGCGCGCCATCCTGTTGGGCAAGCATCCGTTGCGCTGCTGAATCACAGACTCGAACGGCTCACCGGTCCTAGCTGCGCTATCAAAGTCGCACTCATCTACCTTGCTTGGCAGTGCGTTGTTGTATTCCAGCCAGTGAATCCGAACGCTCCACCGTTCCGCGCACTCGCGCACAAACTCAAGCGTGGCCTCGTCTTCTTTGCCGGTGTTTGCAAAGCACACCAGCGCGTCGGCCGGCAAGCCGCCGTTGCTCTGTAGCACCCGCCACAGCATGTAAGCACTAGTGCGCCCGCCGCTAAAGCTGATGCAGGTCGGGCCGTCAATTTTGAATGGGTCGTGCATGCTTTTCCTCGCTTCGGAACCGGCCTTCTAACTACTCGCTCAAGCCGACCTTCGGCGGCTTAGCTCGAACGTTAAGCATTGCGAATTCGTCTAGCGGCTTCTTCTGTGTCGTCGCTGGCGTGACACAACTGGGCGCATTGTTCCTGCGTCTCGCGTTGTAGATGCCGAGCAAACTCGGCAAGCATCTCGCGCATCTTGCCGTTCTGAAACACCCACTCGCCGCCTGGCATGCGGTGGGCAAACCCGGCGTGCATGGCGGCCTCAAGCCAATGTGTCGGCCAGCAATGCCTACCTGACGATTCAACCGGACCCAAAACGGCAGGGCTACTCTTGTCCATCTGCATACTCCTGTTCTGGCCGTTTCGGGCCGGTTAATCTAGCGTTCGGCTTCAAGTCCAGCCCGCGCAGCAAGGTCGCGCGAACCCGGCAAACCGCGATGTTCTGGCGCACCTAGTTTCTTCCAGCACGCCAAACATTGCGTTTCAGTGACCCAGGTATCAAGCGCAACACCGCTAAAATCGCGCGCCCTATCCGAATACTTCGCCCCGCAATCAACACAACTACACGTTGCAATCCATCGCTTGTAAGAGTCAAAATCCATCTCTCTATTTCTCCAATAGATGCCTAACATCAGGTCGAGCGGACCAGTTCCGGGCCGCTCACCATGACGTTAGGCGTCAAATGCCCACGGGAAAATGCGCGCCCACCACCCTGGCCGATACAGAGCGCGTTCCGGTCCACAGGGCTGCCCAGGGGACCGCATCTGTACGGCGGTTGGCTTGAACACCGACCCATCGTGCCCGCGCACCACGTATCGCACTCTGCCAGTGACAGGATTTTCCTCGCGCACAGCTGGCTGCGCGCCAGCGTCGCACAAGTCGTTCAAGCTAAGGTGCTTGCAGCCGTTGCACATCTTCATCGCGTCCTCCTATGTCGTCGCCGCAGGCGCTCCACCACGCCTAACACCAGGTCGAGGCGAGGCCCAACAGGCCCCGCCGGTTACTCGCTTCGGTGGGGCCGTGCACCTGTTGTGCCCGCCTCACCTCCGACGTTAGGCGTCAAATCTCACCGCCACCGTTTCACTACAGCCAGGTCGCACCACGTAGGCAATGGCGCACCACATGCCGGCGTCCAAGCATGGATCGAACGTGTGCAGCACAGACAGCGGGTGTTTGCGGTCAAATTCCTGGCACTGCGGCTCGGCGTCCTGCCACGGGCGCGTTACCACCAAGCACAGCGGCGCAGCACGCCCAACCACATAGGCGCGTGGGTACACATGCCGCACCACGCTGGCAGGCTTGCCGATTTTCTTGCACCATGCGCGTACCGCATCGGCCGCGGCCTTTTTCAGTTTGCTTGCCATCATTTCCTCGTCGTTGCAGACGCCAAACCCGCCGCTCAACCGGACGCTACGCCTGACGGATCCGCGCCGGTTAGCTCTGCGTCAAGCTCCAATCAAGCCACGCAGGGCGCGCGTCAAGACGCAGCATCTGCTTGCGCATGGGCCTGATCGGGAACCACGAGGCATACTCAACCTCGCCCGCGATCCTGGCATCCAGCCGAAGCGCTTTACGCTTCTCTGCGACAGCCTTCTCCGTTCGTGGCCTCCCGGACTTCCGCAACCGGCTTGCAACAGTGCTTGCCGGTAGGTCTGACCTCACCAGATCGATGTCCTCTTCGGTCCACGTCATTGCCCATACCTCACACTCAGCATCTGGCCTGATGTAGCCGCCTTCTTGATCAAACAGATCACGCTGCCTGCCAAGACCGCAAGCGTAGACAAGCCCGAATCTCCGCGTCAACAGAAAGCGGCAGAACTCGCCAGTCTTTACGTTCGCGCAGCACGTCGGATCGCCGTTCGGGTCTCGGAATAGCTTGATCTTCATCGTCGCTTCCGTTATCGCGTCGCCCTGTCCATTGCTCTGCCTGACGCTTCGAGGCTTCGCCAGACCTCGACCTTCGCCTGCGCTGCAATCATCATCCATCGTAGTGCTTCCTCGATCTGCACCGCCTCTCTGAGTCCGGCAAGCGCTGTCCTGTACTCATCGCACGCATAGGCTTCACGCTCTTGTGCCGAAACCGGAAGCTCGGCGTGCAGCTTCATCGCTGTAGCCTTCACCGATCGCAGGCTCTCCTCGATGTATATCCGATTCGCCTTCGCCTGAGCCATCCGGGATGCGTTCGCCTGGATAAACTCAACGCACCTTACCGGGTCGATCGGATCAGACCCTGCCGCGCGAGCTGGATCAGCGTCTGGATCAGCCACTCGTCGCCGAGTTCGCGTTTCTCGTGTTTCGTCCATCGTGCGCCTTGATCGAATTCGCGGTGGCAGTCAACGCAGAGGGGGATGGTCAGGCAGTCGTCTGCTTTGGTTCCCATGCCCTTCTCTCGGTGGTTCAGGTGAGCCGCCTGCGTGAATCCAATGCGCATACAGCATGCGCATGGAAGACTAGCTACTGCTCGTCGCCACCCCTCGCTGCGGTGCTTGGCTTGCTTCAGTTGCACGTCGTCGTGCATCCAGTCCCGTAGCAGCACTGGGTGCAGAACCACGTCCGGCCGTCGATCGTGACCGTCCAATACCTGCAAGACGCATACGCGCCGACAGAGGTGGCCGCGATGATGGCGGCGATGATGAGCTTCTTCATGGTTCGCTCCTTAGAACGGGATGTCGTCGTCGTCCGTGGTCTTCCTGGCCCTGGCAGCGTCGTCCCGGCCGCGCTTCATCTCAGCGTGCGTCCGAGTGTCGCGCTTTGGCTCTCCGAACGACAGGTCATAGGCTTCTAGGACAGCGAGCTGGAAGGCTTCGGTCGCGTAGACGTGGTTCCACCATTTGCCGCTGTCCAGCTTGCGGGCAGGCCAGGAAACGAAGCGGCCCTTTTGTCCGTCGACGATCCTGCATCCCTTGATGACAAGGAAAACCTCTCGGCCCTCCCTCGAACTGATTCCGACGTTGAACTGGTCGCGGTGGTGTTCGATGGTGATGTTCATTATTTCTGTGCCTTGATGAATGCCCGAATCTTGCTGTACGGGCCGAGCTGCTGCCACAAGTAAACCTTGTCCTCGTTCGTGGTCAGCGACTTCCAGTGCTTGATGACCTCAAGTTCCTGACCAGCCTCGAAGCACTCGACCATGTAGGTGCTGAGTTCGTCCAGTTCTGCCCGACGTTCGTCGCTGACGTGGTTTTCTGCGCCGTCAGTCGACTTGATGACGCCAGACCCGATCTTCGCGCCTGACTTGGTTCTGCTGGCGGCGTTGCCGTCGTCGTCTTCGGGGGCGATCCCGCAGGCGGCCATCAGGGAGTATCGCCGGGCGTAGGTCAACGCCGACCCGTAGCCCTGCGGGTCTTGCTTCGCAGCCGGGACCGTGAGGACTCCGGCGCTCAGTGTCTCGCCGGACTCGTGGACGAAGATCGTCTCGACCGCGACACCGCCCTCGTGCGGGTGCTGCTTCTGGATCAGCGCAATCCCGTTGTTGTTCAATCCGTCGATGACTGCTTCAACACAGGCCGACAGGTCGGCGTAATTCGATCTGAAATGCGGATTCGTTGCGGTCTTCAGCGCAGGACCGAATGCCTTCTGCGCCTTGACCAAAGCGGATGCAATGCGTTCCATTAGAAAGGCGCCGGTTTGAGTGCTTCGATCGCAGAGCGGATGCGGCTCCAGCCGCAAGCCCTGCGCAGACGGTATTCCCAGCGGATCAGTTGCCACGTCGTCATGCGAACCTCGCAACGACGTGAACGAGCGCTAGGCACCCGAACACGAGAGCGATTGCGATCAACAGCCGGCCGATCATGCCGCCGTCGCCGACGGTATCGGGCTCGTCATGCTCGACGGGGACAGTCTCCACGAAATCTACGGGCCACATGGTCAACCTCCGTACATTGCAACAACGGCGATGCCGATGCCGATGAGAACCGCGAGCAGCCTGCCGGCCCAGCGGTCGAAAGGCGGAACAGGATCGCGCTCGACGCTCCGGTATCCGCTCGTAAACGTCGCGTCAGCCAGGCAGCGCGGGGTGCGTTCGTTCTTCATTCGATCAGGCTCCCAGCAGCGAGAACAAGAACCGCGACGGCCAGGCCGACAGCGACCCCGACAGCGAACGAGATGATGTCCATCTCAACCCTCCTCGCACCGCTCTTGCGCATGCCAGAACGCTTGTTCTTCGTTCTCCAGCGCGTCGAAGTAGCCGGTTCGCGCCGGCCCTTGGCTTGGCGGCGCAAGCTCGGCATGGTAGGCGTCCCAGCCGGCTTCATAGGCGAGAGCCTGGCCCTCGTCGTCGAACGGCCTGCGGCGGCCGTAGCGGGGGAAGTGCTGTGTCGTCATGGCAAGCATTATTAGGCTGCCAATGCCAGGCGTCAATGAAAAGAATCAATCGCGGCACGCTTGACAATAGCGCATTGGCTCGCTAATACTCGCAGCATGACAACAGACCAGGCGATCCGTGCCTTGACCCTCAGCCACACGCAGGCCGAGCTGGCTGAGATGCTGAACGTAACCCAAGGCAGCATTTCCCTCTGGGGCGAGTTCCCGCCGGCCCTTCGCCAGCTTCAGATCGAGCGGCTGACGTTCGGTGCCCTCAGGGCCGAGCCGGACTGCGACCAGTATCGGGTGTCCGAATGAGTCTCCTCCTGATCCCTTCGCAGGGGTCTTCCCCCGCCCTGTGTGTCTCGCGTCCGTTGGGCGTGTTGCCGGGGCGGGTCTTTTTTAAGGGATGACATGCAGGCAGCCAACCGTGCTTGCGAGATCCTCAAGGCCTGCCGGCATAGCTGGCTGTCGTTGGGCGAGATCGCAACCCTGATCGACGCGACCGAGCACGCAACAGCGGCTTGGGTGTACGCGATGGCCGACCATGGTCTTCTGGACCGCAAGCACGAAGCCCAAGGACGGCCTGGCCGCTGGCCGATGGTCTTCAGGGTGTCTGACAAATGGAGAAACGAGTGAACAAGTACGCAACCCAGGGCCGGCTGCTGATCGAGCAGCTCAAGCAGCGCCCGCATACCTACCTGGAGATGTTGGACTACAGCCTGTCCACGAGCCCGTGGAAGCGGATCGCCGAGTGCCTGCGCGAGAACGAAGCGATCGTGAAGGGCAGGGACCGCAAAGGTCGCACGACATGGGCTGTTCGTATCCGCAGAGGAGTCTGATATGCAAGTCATCATCAAAATGACGCCGTTGCAGTGGTCTCAGGTGCGAGACAACCCGATCCAGCGCGACACGGAACGCAGGGCGAATAAGGCTGCAAGCGGGCATCTGAGCAGGCCAAGCCCGACGCACAACATCGTGCACGCTGCGCGCTTGCCGAATGGCGAGCTGGTCAAGCTGGACGGCCACACAAGAAGCCTGCTGTGGTCTGACGGTCGTTTGCCTTCCCCGGAGTCGGTGCAGGTTGTCACCTATGAAGCGAACGACATTGAAGAAGCAGAGGAGCTTTACAAGCAGTTCGATTCGCCGGACGCGACAGAAAACGCATCGGACCGGCTGTCTGGTGCATTCAGGCTTCACGGAATACAACCGACGAGTAGATTGCTTCTTGTCGGCGGTATCACGTCTGCGCTGACGCTTATGGACACGGCGCGCAGAAGCGTCTACGAAAACGTCGGCGAGTGGCGTGATGAACTGGTGTTGCTTGACCAGATCGACGCCCCTCCCGCCGTCATGCCTGTCCCGCTGATCGTCGCTGCACTGATGAGCATCAGGAAGCATGGTCGTCGGGCGCTCGATTTCTGGCGTCTGTACTGCTCTGGAGGAGGCACGCGCATAGACGGACAAAGCTGCGGTGTAGACGAGTTGACGCGCATCGTTGCTGATCTACGCGCCAGGCGCCAGCTCGCGGCTGGGTACAACGCCCGTTTGAACCAGGCTGGTCGCGCGCTATCGTGCTGCGATATGTGGCTCGATGGTCGCACCTACGCAGGGACCGCGAAGCCGAAGGACATTCGAAAGTACCTGCAAAAGACGGTGTCGCTTGACAAGGCAGCGTGACCGTGCATAATTCTGCGCGTCAGGTGTGGCAACCTGGCTCAGACGAAGCGCGAACCCCGCGAGTGTTTTGGTGGGGCGTGTGTGAGCACAAACTCGTTCTTCGTCCGAGCCAGTGTTCGCCCACGCCAAGGGCCACGCCCCACCCAAGCATTCCGGGGTTTTGCTTTTGGCGCAGTGCGTTTTGTGGTGGCGCTCGGCGGAAGGACGCCGGCCCACGCTGCAAGGTGGGACCTAAAGGTCTCTCGGCAGGGCTTGCAGGCCTGTTTGAGATGACTGAAAGAAAGTGTCAGCAGGTATCAAGGCCTGCCGCCACCACAAAATGCACTCTGACCGCACCCCGCGCGTCAGTTTGGAGCCTGCATGGGCTGCCCGGGAGAAAACACCGGCCGTCGAATCCCGTCGATGCGTGCCGTCCGACCTGTCAGCGAGGGATCGGGCAAGACGGGAGAAGTGCAATGGGTGACAAGCAGCCCCCCGTCGATGAATCGCTGCCTCATGGGAACGCTGGGCGAAAGCTGGGCGCGGCGTGATCTGCGGATCACCCTTGCCAGAGCCTGCCTGAAACACAATCGAGATGAACGCAATCAAAGATGCGCAAGAAGATGGCTCTTTTGAACGCGAGGACAACTGGTGATGAACGGCGACACTTCAGCGAGGACAGCATGACTTTTGATGAGTGGGCGAAGTGGGAAGCAGAGTGCCGAGGCGGCAAGTACGCGCCGAGCGACGACGACCTAGAAACGCGGCGCCTTCGCAGCTGCTGGCAAGCGGCGCTAGACCACGCAGCTGACAATGCCTTGGCGCACTACATGACAGAGTGCAGCCGGCGCGGCGTGAAACCTAGCGAGCATGTGGGATGGGACTGCACGACCGCAGTGCGTAGGGCCTAACGCAGAGTTGAGCCGGTGACCCCGGCAACGGAGCAACGATGACCACAAACGCAACGCCTGGGGCACTCGGCTCAGAGTTAGGCCCGTGGGTGCCGTGCAGCAAGCAATTGCCAGACAGCGGCACAGAAGTGCTGGTGTGGCGCCAGCCTACGCTAAAGATGATCCTGCGCGGGCATGTAGCGATAAGCGCGTGTCGCTACACCAAGGCCGGCCCGATATGGGATTGCGATCAAGGCGCGTGGGCGCTGCCTATCCCACTATGTAGGCAGGTCACCCACTGGATGCCGATGCCTGAAGGGCCTAACGTCGGCGACGAGCGGCGCCGATAGGCGTCCGCTCGATCAACCAGTTGGGTTTCTTGTGCCACAATAACCACGCACGACACTCAACTACTATTCTTGTGCTACAATAACAATATGAAAGAGAAACACTGCATTAACGGCATTGATGGCAAGCGGTGCCTAAACGTAGTGCCACGGCTGGGCATGATGTGCCACGCGTGTCGTTCGCGTCTACTGTCTGCGCCGCGTTCGCAAGACAAGCGCCTGCTCAAGATTGCCGATGAAATCACAAAAGCGATTGCCAGGTAGGCCGCCATTGCCGCGTGATGAAGCGCAGACTGCGCTGATTCGGGAGCGGGTGACGGAAGCCGAGCGCGCCAAGTACGACCGGCTCGGCGGCAAGGGATGGCTTCGCGCGGCACTAGGGCGTGCCCGTGAAACATAACGGTGAACTAAGCGGCGCCTGCACGGCGCCACCGAAGCGCGCGGAGCCTCCGGGCGTCCGCTTGAGTGACTGTTAGGCGCGCGGCGCCGAAGCGAGGAAACGATGGACTACTACACACCCACGATGCGCCTGCGCTTTGTGGAGCGAGAGGAAGAAAGCGTTGTTGATGCCCACGGCATGATTCTGCCGCCCGGCACCGTGCGCGTGGTGAAGCGCCGCGTGCTGCAGCAACTGTGGGCCGCTGCGCTGCAAGGCGAAGACAACGAGTGGCGCGACGTGCCGCTGGTGTACGAGTAAGCGCCTAACGCAGAAGTAACCGGCCTTGGCCGCAACCGGAGCAACGATGACTGACCAAGCAACGCCGGCCAAGGTCCGGTTGACTGACGGGTTAGGCGCGTGGCAGCCGATAACTACAGCGCCGCTTGATGGGCGGCCCGTGTGGGTGCGAGGCAACAACTACGGAGACGCCACACGCGGCCGGCATTTCTGCTGGGCGTGGTTTGACGGCATTGACTGGCTGTCCGCCGAAGTCGGAGAAGGCGGGCCGTCCAAGCTGCTGTACCTGACCGATTGGCTGCCCAACGCAAGCGCCTAACGTTCGAGGTAAGCGGCTGGACGCCTCTGGCGGCCAGTCCGCTTGACCGAGGTGTTAGGCCCCAACGTGACCAACTAGGAAAACCATGAGCTACGACGAACACCAGGCCATGTGGCCGCGGATGATTGCCGCGCTGGCTGCGATTGACGCCGCGCTGGGCTTGCCGGAGGACGGCTGCAACAGCCCGGCGCAGACGCTGGCCGCGATTCGCGCGCTGAAGACGCCACTGACGGCGCAGCAACTGGACAAGCTGATCGAGGCGCACGTCGGAGGCGCAGAGCTTGCCGACGGCGAATACAGCGCGATGGTGCTGTTTGCTGCGGCCGTGGAGCGAGCGCATGGCATTGGGGCCTAACGTTGGAGCTAAGCTGACCGCGCGCCAGCGCGGGTCAGCTTGAGCGACGGGTTAGGCAGCGCCTGGCGGAGAACAAACCAAGGAACAAAGATGGAACACAGCGACGAGAGCATTGAGCGGGCCGTGCTGACCCTGCGCGAGATGACGCAAGAGCGGCGCGGACGCGGCATCAGCGCCGTGATGATGCTGGAAGAACAGATCATTGCGCTGCGCAAGGACGCCGAGCGATACCGCTGGCTGCGCGACGAGGACGGTGCGTTTGATACGTTCGCCGCCGCCTACTACAACGCCAGCGGCCCGGCCGACATTGACGCCGCCGTAGACCGCGCCATTGCCACGAGCGGCGGGGCTGTTGGTGCTGCCTAACTGGCGTTAGTCATCACACATGCGTTTTGCAGCCATAAACAACAGACGCATTGCCCAGCGCGCCCGCCGTGACGCAGAAGCCGAGTCGTTGCCTATGCGGCAAGGCCCGCCGTCGATCCCGCACGGCACCGTGATCGGCCGCATCGTCGTCGAGCTGCACGGCCAGCGCGTGGAAGCCGAACTCCTACAGGCCGGAGACAGGTGCCGATCTCACGGTGTCAGGATCGACGGCAAGGTGATCGGTGTCATGGGGCTGTACAAAGCAGCATGCGAGGCGACTGCGCGCATTGCGCGGGTGCCTGGCAAGCGGTCGGACTTCTGGGATGACTAAGGCCACTCCCGCATCGCAGCCAGCGGGACGACAACCCCTCTCCGTGCGGCCGCGTAAGCCTCGGCTAAAGCCTGCTCGCTGAAGTAAGCCTCGCGCTGGTGGCCTGCGTCGTCGCACGTCCAGACAACGGCCCAGCGGGAGGCTTTCAGCGAGCTGACAAGCTCAATTCTGACCTGCTCTGTCACGACAAGCCCACTTCGCGTCATCGTCGGAGATCTTCGCTGCGACGCCCCAGCCGCTCCACCACGAGATCATCGCCATCTGCTGGCGGTCGAGCGAGCAGAGCGCTCGGTTCTCAAACATCCTGTCGATGGTTGAACAGCCAGCCGACAGAGCGGCAAACATGAGCAGCAAAGCGCGCATAGAACCCCCTAAACCAGCACCAGCGCCGCAGCAGATGCACCTGCCCACAGCGCCGCAGCGATCACGGTAAGCCTACCCAGGTGCGTCGCGCTCGTCGCAGCCTGAGACAGCGCAGCCACGGCGAACACGCTCGAAACCAGGATCAGCAGCTTCAAGAGCCCGACGCCCACAAGAAAGTCATTGAAGCGGTCCCACTCGCCGACCCACCTCGGGACACCGTAATAGAGGCTCTCGCCGAAATGCGCTGCAAGGGCAGCACAGGCGGAAACGCCGATTGCGTATTGGTCTACCGAGAAAGAACCTTCCTTCATCGCAGGGATGAGAAGGCGCGACAGGAAAAGGTAGCAGGCGATGCCGGAGAAAACCACGATCGGGGCATAGATCCCCAACACCAAGGCATCAATGATTCGATCCATGGTTAGCCTTTCTTGCTTCTTCTTGAATGCGTTCCATGGCCGCTTCTAACTGTTCGCGTGCCCTCGCACGCGCGGCTCTATCCTCGATGCTCGGCCCTGACGGAACGCCGAGCAGTTGCCTGATCCACTGATGCCAGGTTAGTTTGATTGCTGGCGTCCGCATCGCGCTATCTCCATTCGGAGCGCAGTAAGCGCTTCGGCCAGTTTCAAATCCGCCTCCGCGTTGCCCTTTTCCACCGCCGCCCATGCTGCCGCCTGTTCGCGCAATGCTGTTAACAGATACCTCAAGAGCCACAGGAGCCCTCCGTTGGCGACAACTAGCGCAATCACCGCCTGATTGCCGCTGTTTGCAAGGGCTGCGATCAGCGAATCCATAGTAACCCCCATTCTCCATGAGGGTCCATTGTGCGAATTCTGACGATCTGCGCCATTGCAAATGCTTACAGGTCAGCGCTTCCCGAGAAGTCCTTCACCTACTCCGATCAGGCCTTGCTGCATCTGGTGCCAGCTTGGTTGCGATCGGGATTGAGTCATGCCGAGGAGCTTTGCGAGCTGATACAGCGGAGTAGCTACTGCGATCGGCGCGGCCATGAATGGGTTTTCGCTCACCGCCTCGCGGGCGAACGCGCGATGCTCTAAAGCGGCAAGTGCATCCTGCTCGGCCTGCGTCTTGGCGCGTTGCCGCATCATGTAGAGCGTGGCATGGTCGAGGTTTTGCATGGTGCTATGCTTGTATTGTGGAACTCGCTATTGCAATCCTGCTGCGCCCGTTTCTTTACCTTCTGCTGTATGCCTGCGTTGTGTATTGGGCCATGCGTCTGATATGGAAACTGATTCCTGACGGCAAGGTAAAGCGGTTTCTATTCCGTCGCTGGTGACGAGAACAATCCAAGTCCGAGCAGCGGGGACCGTTGCAAACCGAGCAAGCCAATCTCTCCCAGCAATGACGGTTGCGTCTGCCCCAGCAACATCCGCGACACCGCTGGACTGTTGAGCGCCCAATTCAAGCCGGCGCCGCCGCCGATGCCTGCTGCGGTAGCCCACGGAGCCGTTGCAAGCCCTGCGCCTGCGCCTCCAATGCCTCCGACCACGCCTGCATTCTGCAGCGCAGCGCGTGCACTTCCACCAGTCTGCGGCACACGGTCGACCATGAACGTGCTGGCGGCCTTGGCGATTTCCGCAAGCGGAGGCGGTTTCGTCTGCCCCGAAAGGCCTGAGTAAGATTTACGCACAGCTTCAGGCAAAAGCGCGGCGGGAATGTCTCCTTCTGCCCGGCCGGCAGCACCAACGACGCCTTTATCTAGAAGGGGCTCGACCGTCTTGAAAGCCTTGTACTGCGAGCGATTCAGCGTCAGCGCAGCGGCGTCTGCTGGCGAAACAGAGCGATTGAATGAGTCGATGATCTGCCGGCGCAGCCCTGTGATGGCGTCTTGCATGTAGCCTTCACGCGCGCCGCCAGCCTGCGTCCGCAGCCACTGCTGGAAGTTGTTGGCAACAGTGCCAGGCACAACAGGGGCGCCAGATTGGTTCGGGGTCGCGTGGCTCCAGAAGTCGTCAATCTTCGCCTTGAATGTTTGCGCTTGCCCTTTCGGCATGTCGTCAGCAAGCGAATACAGCCGCTGCAATCCTGTGAACGCTTGCGCGTCCATGACCAGATCGTTGCGCCCCCACAGTCGATCAAACTCGGCGCCCATGCGTGTCTTGGCTGCGTCTATGACGGCCGGCGAAAGTTTTGGAGCGGCAGCGCCGAATGTTTCGCCGACCGCGCTGTTCAGCGCCCGCTGTTGTTGCCCTTTTAGTATTTGCCCGCGAGCGCCGATGATCGGCAATTCGTCAGTGATAGCCTTCACGGCGCGCACGAATGGGTTTTGACTCATTGAACCAGGCGCGACAGGAATGCCGTAACGCAGCGCCGTCGCTGCTGCGTCTGCTGTCTCTTGGTTCGGCTTGATCAGCGTCTTTCCGCCCGCCAGAAGCGCAGGGAGCGCTGCGCCAAGCCCAGCGCCAAGCCCGGTATTGGCCCCCCTGCTTTCGCCCTCCGCGACAGGAGAGAACAAGCCAGACAATCCGCCAGCAATAGCGCCAGACACAAACGGCCCACCAACATTCGGCACCGCCAGCGCAGGCAGAACGCGGCCGGTCATCGCAAGCGCCTTGCCGCCAAAGTCTGTATTCAGCCCCGCATCAATACGGCGCTTCTCCGTCGCGTCTTGTTCGGTCGCATTGCCGCGCATCTGGCTCGCGGCTAGGAGCCAGTCGTCCAAGCCGCTGCCAATGTGTGCAAGCATCTTGTTGACCGACTGCGGTAGCTGCACGCCAGTGTCGAGCGTTCCTAGCGGCGTCGCAAAGCGCAGCGTTCCGCCGAAGTCAGTAACCGGATCGGCTTTCTGCTTAGACGGCGGCGTCTTTGGAGTCAGGCGCCTCATCACCTCGTCATAAGACGATGCCGAGTCTGTTGACGGGCTTCCTAGCCCGAGTTGCTGCGCGATGTCGTCATAGGTCATTGCTGGCTCCACGCCCGCATGCTCGGCATGCTGAAGACGCTAGGCGCCCGCTTGCGCCATTCGCGGTCAACTTCTTGCAGGTCGCCCTTCTGTTGTGCGATCGGCAGCGACTGCGAGTAGAACTGCGCTTTGAGCTTGTCGCGCTCGGCAACCGCCTGCGCCAAGTCGAGGATGTATTGATTGGCCTCGGGCCGGTTCTTAAGTTGCGCGAAGGTCTGCGCAGCCCTTGCCGCGTCGCCTTCCGTCTGCATGCCCTTCGCTTCGTTGAGCGTCGTCCACAGCCGATCCATCGCAGCCGACTGGAACTGCTGCGCGCTAGCCGCAAACCGCCCTGCCTGTGGGACGCCCAGCGTCCCCAGCACGTTTGCGACAGCCGCTGCGGTTTCGGTCCCCCACCCAGAAGCCCCCATCTGCTGAAGCGCTTGTCGAGCGGACTGGACAGATGTTAGCTTCGCTTCGGCGGCCTTCCCGCCTTCCAGCGCCTGCGGGAACAAGTCTTTCATGAACGACTGATTGCCTAGAACAATGGTGTCGTCAATTCGCTTCTCGGCTGGGCTCTGCCCGGTTGCGAACTTGCCTCCTTGCTGTGGGTTCGCGGTCAGCGTGCCGCGCATGCCGCCAACATCGAAGTTTGCAGACTTGTCTCCATTAGCTCGCATTGCCGCCTGAATCTGAGCCATCAGGTCTTGCGTTGACGGCGCAGGCTTCGGCCTGTTCAGTTCTTCGGCAATGCTGGTGCGTGTCCCGATGTACCCTGGCCGACCCTGCGCATCGACACCCTGCACCAAGTCATAAAGGCCACCAGCGCGAGCTTTTGCGCTTTCGGTTGCAGTCGTCAGCGCGGCTTGTGAGTCTGCTGCCCCTGGCATCAGGGTTACTTTCCCGTCGACCATCGTGATGCCCTTCGTCGGGTCGCCGATATATTCCTGCCGGCCGTTCTTGACGTAGTAGGAGCCTGGTTTCTGTTCGAGTCCGGTTTGTGCCGCTTTCCAGATGTCTAGAAGGTCTGCGCCTTGCAGCTTGAGAGCTGCGATCTGCTCAGGAGACGCGCCAGCAAGCCCGCCCGGCCTTGGGGTCATCGTTTCACGGACACCGCCAAGACTCACGCCGCCACCGCCGAGACCATATTGAGAAGGCGAGCCTTGCCCGCCAAGGACACTCTGCACAGCAGCCATGAGGTCAGCTTGTTTCTTGACAGCCGCCCGCCGTTGCTCTGCCTGCGCCTTCTGCTCCTCGATCTGCGCAAGCAATGACTGACGCTTCAACTCGCGGTCTTCGCGTTCCTGCCTCTGCCCCTGCACGAACTGCAGTGACTGCAAAAGACCCTCAGCGGAGCCGGTGCGAACAGGCTTCGCAGAGCCGGCAGACATCAGAGCGAGACCGAGCAGGGCCTCGTCGTTCCCAAGCATGTCGAGTAGTCCGGCCATGTTTATCGCCCTTTATCCTGATTCCAATAATCAGCGAGTGCCGAAGTCGCCGAACTTCAGGAACTGCGGATTGATGGTGTACGCAGACCCGACAAGTCCACGCGGTTGACCGCGAACGTATTGATTGGCCCCGCTTGCGTTCGCGCCAGGTCCGGCAAACATCGCGCCTGCGTTCGCGTTCATCGAGTCGAGGAGACCGCCGATGTTCGCGTATGCAGATTGCTGTGCAGGCGAGAAAGGCTGCGCCTTGTACTTGTCGAACAAGCCTTGGCCTTCGGCAAGAAGTTGCTTCAGGAACGGTTGCGCCGGAGCCCACGGTTCCCTTGTCACCGTCTGGTTCTTGTCCTTTGCTGACATCGCACCAAGGCCAGCGCCGAGCAGGTTCGCCCATCCTGGGGCTCCTTGCCCGTTGCCTTTCAGGAGCCACTGAAGCGCACTTTTACCGAGGTTGCCCCAGTCGACCTGATCGCTGTTCGAACTGAACCAGTCCCATGCCTGCGTCCCATCGCCGCCCAGGTCCTTGATAAGCGAGTCCCAGTCGAAACTCCCTGCGAAGTCCTGCGATGCAAAGTCTTGCCCGAAGTCATACAGGCTCGGGTCGAATTGGCTAGAGAAGTCCATGCTTCCATCTCCACTGATGTTCGCAACGGTGTTGCCGGTGTTGCCGGTCATGCCGCTGGTAAGAAACGATGTCCCGGCGTTCTTCAGGATGTCGCTGGCGCTTCCGCCCTTTAATGCGGTTGTCGCGGCACCGGATGCGGCTTTAGTTGCGGCCTTACTCCACCCCTGATCCGCACCGTAGCCTCCGATCGCGCCACCTACACCACCAGCCAGGGCAGCCTTGACGACAGCATCTGTATCACCGCCCATCATGTACGTAGATCCCGCACCAGACGCGGCGCCAGTTACAGCTTTGCTGCCGGCTTGCCCGAAAGCCTTTCCTGCGTCTGTTGCCAAGTCTGGCGCGTAATTCGAAGCAAGAGCCATAAGCGCCATATCGCCCAGCCCACGAAGCGCAGTCTTGTCCTCGGTAAAACCCAGCCATTTGCCGCTCGTGTCCCACTGCCCGGTTGCGTCGCTGTTGCCCCATGTCGAGACGTTGCGCGGCTGGAAAATCAACTCATTGAACGTTCCTGTGCCGACGCGGTTGCCGTTGTCGTGCAGCCTATTGCCGCCGGCTTCAGTCCTGCCTGAGCCGTAAATCTGGTCCATCGACAGGCGCGGAGAGAACTGGTCGCCTGGGTTCAACTCCCACGAATGCGCAGCCGCCAAACGCGGGTCCATCGTGCCGGCCGACTCCCCGACGCCGACTTCCATCGGGGTGTTCCAGAACGCATCCCCTGGCTTGAGTGCAAGAATCTGCGCCAGCAACTCGGGGGGGATGTCCCTTCCCCAAGCCAGCGTTGGATTGTTGTTGACTGCCATGTTCAGCCCTTCGGCCACATCCCATTGGAAGCCAGCCACCCGCCCATCATTCCAAGGTACGGATTGCCCTGCAGGGTCTGATTCTGCGATCCGCCCATGCCGGCCAGATTGCCGCCAATGTTGGCGAACTGGCTGTAATAGTTCAGAGGTTGGTTATATGCGTTCGATGCGTTCGCTAGCCCCTGCTGGTTCCACCCCAACATCCGGTCATAGAGGTTCAATTGGTCCTGCTGCCCGGTACGCATCCAGTTCTGATTGGCGTTGTATTCGTTCAGGGCCAGGGTGTCGGACGCGAGCTGATGACTGCGGTCCATGTTGTACTGCCCACCGTACAGGTTCGCCAGCGAGCCAGAAAGACCCCGAGCCGCGTCTCCGATCGCCGTTCCCTGGGCCAGCCCTTGCCGTGACCCCCCGATCCCGCCGGCAGCGACAGCGGCGGAGTTGATCCCGCCAAGCTGCCTCTGAACCATCGAATTGGTCTGGTCGGTGATGTTCCGCGCCATGTCCTGCAGGTACGGATTCGACTGACCTGCATTCGATTGGCCGACAGGCCGTTGTTGTGGTTGCCCACCGAGATTGAACTGCGGGAAGCCGGCCTGCGTTTGCTGCGCCACAGGGGTTTGCGCCTGCCGCGGCTGCCAACCCATATCCTGATAACCAGCAGTGACGTTCCCGGTCGTCGCGTTCGTCCGCTGCAGCATCGGATCGTTGCCCAACGCGGCCACCGCCTGCAGGCCTTGCCCGCTGGCGTCGTTGAACATCTGATGCACCTGACCCGGGCTGTAATACTGGTCAGGGTTCAGGGCCGCGAAAGCATCCGCGATCTGGCTTTGCGTGGCGCCGTACCTCCCGGCCCCTTGTGCAATGTCCATATCCGAGAAGCCCTGCGCCCTGGCTTCAAGGATCGCGTCGCGGACCCGTTGAGGGTCATATTGAACCGTGTTCAGGCTCGACATCCCGTTAGCCCCGACTCCAGGGGTCTGCGAGACGTAAGAGGTCGGATCGTAGACGGTCCCGGAGTGACCTTGGATCGCAGCAATCAAGTCTTGAATGGCCATGTCAAGCCTGCCTTCCGATTAGAGTCACCTTGACGCCAGCGCCAGCGGTGCCGCTCCCAACTTGGTCGAAATCGACCGTGATTAACTCGTCGTCGCCGAGCGTGTTGTTCGACAGAACAGCAGTCGTCGCCGCCGTCGTGCTCGTGGTCTCTGTGGCATCCACCTGCACGCGGGTCGAGAAAACCGAATTCCCACATGCGTTAACGTCGAAGATCGCTGCCTGCCCCGTAGGTGCGGTCGTCATGCACACACGAACCTCCTGAAGCGCGAATCGGTACGGCATCCGGTAAGTGAACTTCGCAAGCCCCGTCGTGATGGCCGTCGTTTCATCACCTATACGCAGGATGATCGAATCAGTCTGCATCGAACGCGCGATTTCAGACAGCTCGTTGTGCGTCCAGTCCCGCAGCCCGCGATCGTCCAGAGGAGGGTATGAGGGGATGTACATCAATATTCCCCGAGCGGAACGATGTCCATGTCGATTCCGCGAATCCGCCAGGCTGCGTCGGCTGTCGTCCTGACTTTGAGCGCGAGATACCTACCCGATGCAAACGTGTCCACCTTGCTGTCCGTCCCGACAGTGAACGTCACCGGGTCTTGCCACGTCGGGTCTACATCAGGCGCCTGAGACGCCCCGACGCATACCTCGATCTCGGTCCCTGCGGTGGCTTGAACCCGCGGCCACACGGCCCGGATGAGTTTCATCCGCTGAGGATCGCCGATCGACATCCCGACGCGGGTAGCGGATGCGTCAACGTCGAAGGTCAGGTCGGCATTGTCAGCACCGACCATTGCGATAGCAGGCCCAGTGAACGCCATCACCATCCGCTGAAGATCGGGGTTCTGATCACCGCCGTATGTCGTCCCGGTTGCCGTCGCGTAGGTCAGGGTTGTGGTCGCATACGTCCCATTCAGGTTCAGTTCCGGGAACTGCCCCGAAGCACCTGCGGTCGCGTTCCGAAGATCGCGGAAGGTCCACGAGTCGTCGATCCAGTTCCACACCGCCGCTTTGTTGCAGTAGGTCTGCCCGACCTCGGGATAGCAGATCCAAACCTGATTCAGCGTCGGATCGGTCGTCACGAAACAAGCCTGCGCAGAGAGCAGATTGCTGATCGAATCGAAGATGGCCCGACGCACCCGGCCATCTGCGATTGACTTGGACTGTCCTCCAGCATGCAGGATCACGTCACCAGTTGACAGGTACACATGCCCGATAGGCGTTTCGGCGATGCAGTTTTGAGTCAGCACCCCCGGAACGCCTGGGAGCGGACGGAACGACATCACGAACGTCCCGCCGATGAACCGCATCGAGAAAGCACCCGAGGTCGAATAGACGATGAACTCATCGCCCATCGCGGCACCATCCACCAGCGGACCAATCGACGGAAGCTCCTGAGAGCCCGCAAGCGTTCCCGTACTCACGGTCCACGAGGGCAAAGACCCGGGATCAGCGGCATCGGACCACATCACCTTGTACGGGTAAGCGGTTCCCGATTCGGTGCAGTTGATTCCAACGAGAAACTGCTTGTAGGCCCGCATCGCCGCGACCTTTGTCGTCGATGTCCACCCTGTCAGGTTCGCAAAGTCGTTGGCAGTGTTCCCACCCCAATACTGCGGCTGCTCTACTCCGTTGTTTGCGATTGCGATGCCCTGGAAGACGCAGGCAGTCCACCGATTCGCAGCGGTCCCGGTGTAGTCGCCTCCGGCCTTCGTAATCTCGGTTTCTGTTCCGCCGTCGGTGACGTAGGCTTTCGCAAGCCCGAGCGAGATCAGGAAGCGCTTTGTCGAGGTCCGATATGGAAGCAGACCATACGGGAGAACGGTCGGAGTGATGATCTGACCAAACCCCTTTGCCCGCTCCATCACCCCGCCGGCAAACGACACATTCCGCGCCTCGCTCCAGATGCCGTCAGCAAGATCCTCAGGGATCATGTCTGGCATGACCCCAGCACCGACGTTGACGAGGCGGACAATGCTCATGCGGGCCACCCGGAGTCGATGTCCACAGACACGGCCTCTTGTGGCGTCTGCGCCGCGGCGATCGCCTGTAGGGCAGTAGATGCCCTGTCAGAGCATGCCTTGACATGCCCAGCAAGCGCCCGCCGATAGGCCTGATACTGCGCAGCGTTCATCGTGACGATCGAGCCATCGGCAGTCTCGACGCTGATCGAGAACGGCCCGCCCTGGCCGTCGATCGCAGCCATAAGAGCCGCAGCGGAAACCACGTTAGCCCCAGACGGGAACCGAGAGCCGAGATGGTCGAATCCAGCCGCCTCGGCACGCCGACGCCGAAGCGACAGACTCGCCCGCATGCGTTGCTTCGCTTGTGGAAGCGTCCCGAGCCGAGCCGCCTCGAATGCCGCTTCTTCCTGTGGAGTCATCTCCACAAGCTGGCCGTTCACGAGTTTCTGCATGGTCAGACCTTCCGCGCGAACATCTTGATGGTGCCGTTTGCAGCAAATGTATCGACACCAGACCAGTTGAACCGCACCGCATCGAATCTGGATGTCCCGTTATCGGCAACGAAGTAGTTCGTTCCGGCCTCGTCGCCTGCGTTGAAAACGTAATCGACAACCCCGAACACCTTGTCGGTACTTCCTACCGGGCGAGAGATACGGACGACAGCATTAGTCGCAGCCACCACCGACGACGGGTTTCTGGTCGTCGTGCTGCACAGTGGGACGTATGTCTGCGACACCGCTTGTGTGTCAGCCTGAATGCCGCCAGCGATCGACAGAATCTGAGTGGTTGCCGTGCCTGCCGCGAAAGTCGATCCGCCGTCAGTGCTAAATTCCATCCGCAAGTCTGACCCTGCAGTTGCGTTCCACACCTGATCGAGTACGAACAGATACTCGTCATAGTCGTTTGAGATCGTCACCCCGCCGGTGCCGGTCTTGAAGTCGATCGCGGCTACGGCAGTGACCGGGGTCGAATTCATCAGCACCCAGCCGCCAGACGGAGGCGAGGTCGCATAGTTCGTGGTTGTGAGCACGGTCCCGGTCAGTCCGTCGAGCATGTTCAGCTCGGTATGCGACGACGTGACAGCCCCGGTGATGTTCGGGAAAGTGTTCGTCTTCAGGACCGTTTTAATCATCCTGAACTGGTCGTCTGCTTCGTTCAGGCCGTCCCCGGACGCGGGGAGCGAGGTGTTCAGGTCGCTGATGTAGGTTGCGGCTTCGACGGTCATGGTCAGCCCTCAGACAACGTAAATGGGATTGACGCGCACAGCAGGCGCCGTGCTTGCCTTGCGTTCGGTGTTGTGGAGCTTGGCAACGGAGACCAGATAGCGCTGCTGCCAGATGATCGGGTCATCCCTCAGCCAGATCGCCGCCTCTGCAATACCGCTGAACAGGTAGATGTCAGGGTAATTGGTCAGGAGCCAGTTCGTGTCGCTCGCGCCGCTGAGAGCAGCGAACGACTGGTAATAGCTGATCGAATAGTCACCCGTAGTCGATCCGAACTCGAAATTGTCGCCGCGGATCGTGTAGTAACTGTGAGTCTCGTCTGGGATCTGGTCGAACGATGCCGGGTCGACGTAATCAAGCCTGGTATCCGACAAGGTGACGGAAATCGCTTCGATGAACCGCGTAGGCAGCGCCAGCGTCGCGCCTGAGAGCGTGCCGGTTGCAGTCTGGACCATTGCCCGACACCGGACATCGCGGCGGATCTGCGACTCGGAAAGCGTCACGAAGTCGGCGACAACCGACGAAATGGCAGAGCCGCGCTGCGACCAGCTTTGGATAGCTGTTTTCAGCTCGCTGTATGTGGAGATCGCCATTCAGTCCCCTGTGCGGGGACTCAGGCCCCGCGTTGCGCAGAGCCGATCCAGGCGTGGATTGCCGGCGCCCTGAGTTTACCCTAAGACGTTACGTGATTGACAAGTTCCACTTGCCGGCGGAACTCATCCGCATGCGGAGCCTGCGCGTAAGCCGGGAAAGCCGGAACTCCGGCCGTCCAGTGGACGATCTTCGCGTCCTTGTTCTCGCCGTGTTCATCTGCCAGCCAATTCCACTCGGACGGCAATTCGCCGATCAGCTCGTCCTTCAACCAAGAGAACCGATGCAGCTCGGGGCCTGTCATCTGCTCGACCCGCTCCGGCGTGATGTCTCGCCAGTGGTAATGCGCGCAGTTCACCAGCATGACACTCGACCACTGTTTCCGAGGGTAATCGTAGTTAGATGTTTCCATCTGAGTCCCCAGGTACTTCCGAGGGTGCTTTGTCTGGTAGTCGTGTTTGACCACCTGCACCGCTTTGTAATGATCCCGAAGCGCCCACAGTTCGGCGATGTCAGCCCTCATCAGCATGTCGGCGCCATCGGCGAAGATGGCAAATCCACGCCAACCCTGCAGAAACGGGATCAGGAAACGAGTGTAGGTGAAGGCATTTGTGCCGTCGCGCTGGCCCTTGCTGTAGAACGACGCGAAGTGCTGCCGGTGCAGCGGGATGATGCTTACCGGCGCAGATGCACGATGAATCAGCGACGACGTGAATACGTGCGTCCCGGCTTCCTCTCGTGGGTCGAAGCCGACGAAGACGGGGATCATGCAGCAGCGCACGATTCGCAAGCCGTTCCGCGCACGTCTTTCGACAGGTGCGCGCGGCGCAGGGCCTGGTATGCGGCGCTGTTCCAGCCATCGGCGAACGACACTTCCTTCAGGTCGGCCATCGCAAGTGATCCATCTGCACCATTCCCGAAGCAACATGCCGCCATAAGCCCGTCGCGTGTCACATGCGCCTCTGTGAACACGCTCCAGCACGGCAGCGGCTCACGCATGTTGGCAAGCCGCCCCGGGTTGCCTGGCTGCGGCTGCATGCCTGACGCCTTCGATGCGCCGCTCATGCCGTACAAGGGCAGGAAATAGTGACTCGTGACGTGCGGCTTGATCTCGTCGATCACGGCTTGCATCATCTCGCCCTGCTGCCCGTCGAAAGCGATAGACGATGCATAGATATTGCAGGAGTAGCCTCCATCCTCCTTGACGCGCGCCGCAGCCTTGACGTTCTCGATTGCCCGCCGCCAGAACGCAGGCGACACCTTGGCAATGCTCGCCATCTGCTGCGCGCTGTAGAAGTTGAGCGAGAACTTCAGGCTATCCAGCCCGGCCGCCATGCACTCGCGAACGCGTTCTGGCGTGGCTCCGACACCGTTTGTCGTCAGGAACACATACGGGAAGCCCACTTCCTTGGCCTCGGCGATCAGCTCAGGCAAAGCCTTGAGCGTGAATGACTCACCAATAAAGAACACGCCAAGCTCTCGGACGCCGTAGTCATACGCCTCTCGGATCACGCGAGAGTAAAGCGCGCGATCCATTGCGCCGTCTTCGGTCTTTTGCAGCGACTTGACACAGAACCCGCACTCTAGGTTGCAAGTAGACGTGACCTCGATCTTGAGCGACTTCGGGGCCGGCAGCACTTCGGCGCGATAGGCTGCGTCGACGTTTGTTACGTTATCAATCCGAGATTCGATAGACATCACTCGCTCCTTAGCACTTGGGAAACGCGAACCTGAGAAACGCCGAATTGACGACCTATGTCTTTTTGCAACATTCCGGCTTTTCTCAACTCACGCATTCGCTCTTTGTCTGCTTGACTTAACTTTTTGATGCCGCCTGCGCGGCCTGGCCTGAGCCTACCTTTCCTTATGCAGTCCTGCGTGTTTTCGCTTGGAGTGCCAAGGAACAAATGATCCGGGTTGCAGCACGCAGGATTGTCGCAAGTGTGACAAACATACATCCCGTCCGGGATTGGCCCCTTAAACGCGAAGTAAGCTGCGCGGTTTCCTCCGACCTGCCTTCGCCCAGAAAGCGTTAGTTGAGCATACCCAGCGCCTCGCTTGCTCCTATTCCACAGCAAACAGCCGCCATCAACAGGCTCGCAATACTTGGAAACCAACTCTTTAATCCGCGGGATGTCTTGGCGAGATAGCATCCTGCAATTATAAGCTACAGCAGCGGCGACTGGATGACCTCTCCGAGGTACTTCTCGGTGATCTTCGTGATTGCGTCGATGCGTTTAGTGATGGTCATTCCGCCGCTTTCTTAGAACTCGCCAAGGTAGCCGCCTCGCTGCCACTCTTCTTTGGCTGCTTTTTCAACGTCGCGGACCAGTCTCCGCGATTCGTTTGGGTCATCTTGGTTGTACCTTGAGAGGGTTTCGGTCTTAATTTCAGTTGTCGCGTAAGTCGTGACAACAACTTTTTGCCCGCTACTAAACAAAGTCAGAATTTGACTCTTCATTTTGCTTCTCCAAGCCATGTAACAGGACAGCCAACATAGGCATTCTTTGGTTTCCTGTCAAACTTCACCCACAAGATGACTTCATGATGCTCCGGCCTGCTCTGACTGCTGATAACGGTCATGTGCTCGCTGATCTTGCGTAGCCACCAGACCGGACCTTGCACGATCAGGTGAGCATTGCGCCCGTCTGGCAGATTCTTCGTCGCTGGCCGACACGCGACCAGCAGATAGCCGACCTTGCCGA
>JACCDR010531436.1_pt1 | contig 30309 bp, 24 predicted proteins | sample 7446431 | NCBI WGS metagenome assembly JACCDR01 (sample SAMN15323443, study PRJNA562643) | freshwater metagenome | isolation source: river surface water | place: USA:Blue River Watershed | collected 2017-08-17
CTGCACGCCCGAGCCGGCCAGCTTGACGCCGGCCAGCTTCAAACCCATCTCGCAGGCGGCCACGGTGCCGATCAGCGTCAGGTCGTTGCTGTCGCCCAGGTGGCCGATGCGGAACATACGGCCCTTGACCTTGCCCAGGCCCGTGCCCAGGGAGCAGTCGAAACGTTCGTAGATGATCTTGCGCACGGCATCCGCGTCCACGCCCTCGGGTGTCATCACACCGGTCAGGATGGGCGAGTAGACGCTGGCGTCGGCGCACTGGATGGCCAGGCCCCAGGCGTTGACCGCGGCGCGCACGCCCGCAGCCCAGCGCTGGTGGCGCGCCAGCACGGCGTCCAGGCCCTGGCCCAGGATCATGTCGGCCGCCTCGCTCAGGCCGTACATGAGGTTGGTGTTGGGCGTGTAGGGCCAGTAGCCCGTCTTGTTCATCTCGATGATCTCGTCCCAGGCCCAGAAGCTGCGCGGCAGCTTCGCGCTCTTGCTGGCCTCGATGGCCTTGGGCGAGAGCGCATTGAAGCTCATGCCGGGCGGCAGCATCAGGCCCTTCTGCGAGCCGCTGATGGAAACGTCCACGCCCCACTCATCGTGGCGGTAGTCGGCGCCGGCCAGGCCGGAGATGGTGTCCACCAGCAGCAGGGCCGGGTGTTTGGCGGCATCGATGGCGCGGCGCACGGCGGCGATGTTGCTCGTCGCCCCGGTGGACGTCTCGTTGTGCACCACGCAGACGGCGCGGATAGCGTGGCCGGTGTCGGCCTTGAGTCGCTGCTCGATCAGGTCGGCCTGCACACCGCGGCGCCAGCTGGCCGGCACGCCGTTGTCGGTGCCCGGGTGGGCGATGACCTCGGCCTTGAGTCCGAGGCGCGTGGCCAGGCGGTGCCAGAGGAAGGCGAAGTGGCCGGTCTCGTACATCAGCACGTGGTCGCCGGGGGAGAGGGTGTTGCTCAGCGCGGCTTCCCAGGCGCCGGTGCCCGAGGCCGGGTAGATGATGACCGGATGCCGGGTCTGGAAGATCTTCTGGATGTCGGCCAGGATCTTCAGGCCCAGGGCGCCGAACTCGGGGCCGCGGTGGTCGATGGTCGGCAGGCTCATCGCGCGCAAGACACGCTCGGGCACGGGCGAGGGACCCGGGATCTGCAGGAAATGGCGGCCGGTGGGGTGGAAGTCAGTGGTCAGCATGGTCTCTTACCTGAAAAACATGGATGGATTTTTTGCATACAAAATTTGTTTGTCAACCAGAAAGACCCTAAAATCGCCAAAATTCAGTTTCTTTTTGAATACAAAACATAGCCATGGCTGAAATCCTGTCCATGCCCACGGCCCTGCACGGGCAGGTCACGCAGCGCCTGCGTCAATTGCTGGTGGAGGGCCAGATCGCCCCGGGCGCCAAGCTCAACGAGCGCGAACTGTGCGAGCAGATGAAGGTTTCGCGCACCCCGCTGCGCGAAGCCATCAAGACCCTGGCCGCCGAAGGCCTGGTGGAGCTGCTGCCGAACCGCGGCGCCATCGCGGTGCAGCTGGGCGAGGCCGACATCCTCAACACCTTCGAGGTCATGGCCGGGCTGGAAGGCCTGTCGGGCGAGCTGGCCGCCCAGCGCGTCACGCCCGAGGAACTCACCGAGATCGAGGCCATGCACTACGAGATGAAGGCCGCCTACACGCGGCGCGACCTCTCGGCCTACTACCGGCTCAACGCCGCCATCCACCGCGCCTTCAACGCCGCGGCCAAGAACCCGGTGCTGACCGCCACCTACCAGCAGGTGAACGCCCGCCTGCAGGCCCTGCGTTTCCGTTCCAACCAGGACGGCGAGAAATGGGCCCGTGCCATGCAGGAGCACGACCGCATGATCGATGCCCTGCAGAAACGCGACGGTGCGGCGCTGCGCGTCGAACTGGTGGCCCACCTGAACCACAAGCGTGATGTGGTCGTCGAACAACTGCGCGCGGCCGACACCGCGCGGACTGCGCACAAGGATTGAGATGAACGCCCCCCTGCCCCTGAGCGCGGCAAGTGCCGCCGCTACCTACGACACCGTCGCCCGTGCCAGCAACGAAGTGGCCGGCCGCCTGGCCGCGCGCCTGCGCGCCGAAACGCGGGGCGAGGTGTTGTTCGGTGCCGCCGACCGCGGCCGCTACGCCACCGACGCCTCCATCTACCAGGTCATGCCCACGGGTGTGTTCCTGCCGCGCAATGCGGCCGACGTGCGCCTGGCCATCGACATCTGCCGTGACCTCGGCGTGCCCATCGTGCCGCGCGGCGGCGGTACCAGCCAGTGCGGCCAGACCGTGGGCGCAGGCCTGGTCATCGACCACAGCAAGCACATGCGCAACATCCTCGACGTCAACGTCCAGCAGCGCACGGCCCGTGTCGAACCCGGCCTGGTGCTGGACCACCTCAACGCCGCGCTCAGGAAACACGGCCTCTGGTTCCCGGTGGACGTGTCCACCAGCGCGCAGGCCACGCTGGGCGGCATGGCTGGTAACAACTCCTGCGGCAGCCGGTCCATCGCCTACGGCAATATGGTGCACAACGTGTTGGGCGCGCAGGCCTGGCTGCCCGACGGCGAGCTGCTGGACTTCGGCCGTTACGACCAGGCCGTGGGCCGCGTGAAGCAGATCGGCGACTTCGTGCGCGGCCTGGCCGGCCTGCACCGCGACGAGATCGAGGCGCGCTGGCCCAAGGTGCTGCGCCGGGTGGCGGGCTATAACCTGGACATCTTCCACAACCAGAGTGAGTTGCCCTACACGGGCGACGGTTCGGTCAACCTGGCCCATCTGCTGATCGGCAGCGAGGGCACGCTGGCGCTCACGCGTTCCCTGTGCCTGCAGCTCAGTGAACTGCCGCGCGCCAAGGTGCTGGGGGTGGTGAACTTCCCCACCTTCTACCAGGCCATGGACTGCACCCAGCACATCGTCAAGCTGGGCCGCAATATGCAGGGCGGCGCGCTCACGGCGGTGGAGCTGGTGGACCGCACCATGATCGAGCTGTCGCTGGAGAACCCGGCTTTTGCACCCACCATCCGCACGGCGCTGGCGCCGGCCATCAAGGGCGGCAAGCCCGAGGCGATTCTGCTGGTGGAGTTCTCGGGCGCCAGCAAGGCCGACATCGCGCCCAAGATCAGGGAGCTGGTCGAGCTCATGGGCGACCTGGGCCTGCCCGGCAGCGTGGTGGAAATGATCGACGACGCGCCGCAGAAAAACCTGTGGGAGGTGCGCAAGGCCGGTCTCAACATCATGATGAGCCTGCGCGGTGACGGCAAGCCCGTGAGTTTCATCGAGGACTGCGCCGTGCCCCTGGAGCACCTGGCCGAGTACACCGACGCCCTCACGCAGGTCTTTGCCAAATACAGCAGCCGCGGCACCTGGTATGCCCACGCGTCGGTGGGCACACTGCATGTGCGCCCCATCCTGGACATGCGCAAGGATGGCGCGTCCAAGATGCGTGCGATTGCCGAGGAAGCCAGTGAACTCGTGCGCAAGTACAAGGGCGCCTACAGCGGCGAACACGGCGACGGCCTGTGCCGTGGCGAGTGGATCGAGTGGCAGTTCGGCCCGCGCCTGACCGAGGCCTTCGCCCAGATCAAACAGCAGTTCGACCCGCAGGGCCTGCTCTGCCCGCAGCGCATGATCCAGCCGCCGAAGATGGACGACACCACGCTCATGCGTTACCCGCCCGGCCACAAGCAGCGGGTCGTGCCCATCCAGCCCGTGCTGGACTGGAGCGCCTGGAATGTGCACAACAACCCGGTGACCGAGGAGACCACGGCCCCCGGCACCGGCGACGACCCGGCCCAGGGCCTGGCCATGCACGTGGAGATGTGCAACAACAACGGCCACTGCCGCAAGTTCGACGCCGGCACCATGTGCCCGAGCTACCGCGTCACCCGCGACGAGCAGCACCTGACGCGTGGGCGCGCCAACACCCTGCGCCTGGCGCTCAGCGGCCAGATCGACGGCCTGAAGGGCGAGGACGCCCTGGCCAGCGAGGAAGTACGCGCAGCCATGGACCTGTGTGTCAGCTGCAAGGGCTGCAAGCGCGACTGCCCCACGGGCGTGGACATGGCCAAGCTCAAGGTCGAGTTCCTGCAGCACTACAAGGCGAAACACGGGCACACGCTCAAGGACAAGCTGGTCGGCCAGCTGCCCGACTACGCGCGCCATGCCGCGAAGATCGCCCCGGTGCTGAACCTGCGCGACAAGGTGCCGCTCATGGCCCAGCTCAGCGAAAAGCTCTTCGGTTTTTCAGCGAAGCGCAGCCTGCCGCAGTGGAAGAGCCGCCACTTCTTCAACACGCCGGTGTCAAGCGCCACGCGCGAGCAGGTGCTGGTGGCAAAGAGGCCCGTGGTGCTTTTCGTCGACACCTTCAACGGCTATTTTGAGTCGGGCAACGCCCATGCCGCCCTGCAGGTGCTGCAGGCCGCGGGCTACACCGTGCACGTGGCGACCAAGACAAGGGAAGACGGCAAGCACCTTTGCTGCGGCCGCACCTTGCTCTCCGCCGGCATGGTGGACCAAGCCAAGGCCAAGGCGCGCGAGGTGGTGGAGAGCCTGTTGCCGTTTGCGGAGAAGGGCATCGCCATCGTCGGCCTGGAGCCCAGCTGCCTGCTCACCCTGCGCGACGAGTTGCTGGTCATGGGCCTGGGCGAGGGCGCGCAACAGATCGCCAGGCAGTCGCTCCTGTTCGAGGAGTTCCTGGCCCGCGAGGCCAGGGCCGGCAAGCTCGACGAGTTCAAGAGCAAGCTCAAGCCCGTGAACCAGCCCGTGCTGCTGCACGGCCACTGCCACCAGAAGGCCTTTGCCGCCGTCACACCCGTGATGGAGGTGCTGTCGCTGATCCCCGGCGCCCGCCCCGAGCTCATCGAGTCCAGTTGCTGCGGCATGGCTGGCAGTTTCGGCTACGAGGCCGAGCACTACGAGGTCTCCATGCAGATGGCCGAGGCGGCGCTGCTGCCGGCTGTGCGCGCCAGGGCGGACGCCATCGTAGTGGCCGATGGCACGAGCTGCCGTCACCAGATTGCCGATGGTGCGCAGCGCGAGGCGGTACACGTGGCGTGCCTGCTGGCGGGCCAGCTGGGCTGAAGCCCGCTTTCCTTAGCCCACCCACGCCCCCTGGCCTGCGGCCCCCAAGGTCGCAGCGGCGCTCACGCATCGGTTGCATGACCGCGCCGGCATCGGCGTGATCAGCGCCAGCAGCAGGGTGGGTCGCAGGGGTCTCCCGGGGGAGGCCTGATATATTAGCGATCAATGATGTATTGGGAAGAGGCCGACATGGAGACGCACACGCATTGGGAAACTGTCTACCAGAGCAAGGCGTTTGACGCGCTCAGCTGGTATGTCCCGCATCTGGGCGAGTCGCTGCGCCTGATCGAGCAGCTCTGTCCGGACCGGGCCGCCGCCGTGATCGACGTGGGGGGTGGCGAGTCGACCCTGGTGGATGATCTGCTGCAGCGGCAGTACCGTGATGTGTCGGTGCTGGACCTGTCCGCCACGGCGATTGACTTCACGCGCCAGCGACTCGGTGAGCGGGCGCAGCAGGTGGGCTGGTGGGTGGGCGACGTGACACGCCATGACTTCGGGGCCAAGCAGTTCGATCTCTGGCACGACCGTGCGGTCTTCCATTTCCTGACGGATGCGGCGTCGCGCCGGGCTTATGTGGACCAGGTCCGCCGCTCGGTCAAACCGGGAGGCCACGTGGTCATGGCCACCTTCGGCCCGCAGGGGCCGCTGCAGTGCAGCGGGCTGGATGTGGTGCGCTACGATGACCAGCACCTGCGCGGTGAGTTCGGCGCGGGTTTCCAGTTGCTGGGCAGCGAGCTGATGCTGCATCACACCCCCATGGGCACCGACCAGCAGTTTCTCTATTGCTGGTGCCGCGTGGCGCATTGAGTGACGACGCGGCGTGAGTGCCCTCACGTCCGTTTCCTGCTCCCCACGGTCGACTCCGCTGTTTGCGCCTCATGACTTTTGCCCCCACGTGGCCCCCCTTGCCCGGGCGACGCCAGGCGCTGGCGCTCCTGCTGTCGCTGGCCCTGCATGTGCTGGCCCTCATGGCCGTTCAGCCCTACCGCCTGGAGCGCCAGCCGCCTGTGGAGGACGAAGTCCTCGTGCTGGAGGTGACGCCGGTGGCCATGGAGGTTGCCCGTCCCGAGCCCATGGCCAAGGTGCCCGGCCCAGTGGCGGCCCGGAGCCCGCAGCCCGCCCCGACGCCCGAGCGTCAGCCCGCCTTCATGGCCGCACCACCCGCCCCGACAGCGCAGGAGTGGGCCCTGGCCGGTCAGGACACCCGTAAGACCAGCAAACGTTACCGCTACACCTGGGGCCAGCAGGTCCGCAGCATGATGGGCACGGCCTACGAGGGCGCGGATCAGGGGCTGGTGCGATTTCGGGTCGAGATCGCCCCGGACGGCCGCCTGGCCAGGCTCGAGACCTTGTGGTCGACCTCGGAGGCCGCCGAGCGCCTGGCCCGCCAGGCCGTGACGCAGATGCCGCCGCTACCGCCCACGCCCACGGGCCAGCCCCTGGTGTTCGAGCAGACCATCGCCTTCCAGCCGTATGCGGTGGATGGTCCGCCCCTGTACCGCAACGACTGTCTGCCCGACCCGCCCGCCTTCCGCAATCCCTTCGCCTGGGACGGTCGCGCTGCCGCGCAACGCACGGCCCATGTCGCGGCCGAGGCGCCGGATCCGCGCGCCCTGGAGGAGTGCCTCAGAAACCTGCCGCCGGATTCCGTGGAGGCGGACCGTGCGCACGACCGGCGCAAGATGGAGCAATGGGGCTGGAGTCACCCGGTCCGCTGATCCAGGCGGACCCTCTGGCGGCGGCCTAGCGCGCGCCTTCCATCAGGCGTTCCAGCCGCTCGATGCGGTGGCGCTGCGCGGTGGTGATGGCATAGAAATGTTCCTGCAGCTGCGTGGACTGGCCCACCCGCACCAGGCTGCCCGTGCGCAGCTCGTCCTGCACCACCACCTCGGGCAGCAGGGCGAGCCAGCCGCTGTCGCGTGCGATCAGGCGCAGCATGGCCATGTCGTCCACTTCGGCGCGCAGCCGCGGCCTGGCGCCCGTGGTGATGCACAGCGCGTCGAACTGTGCGCGCAGCGCATGGCGCGGGCCGGGCAGGGCGATGTCCACGCCGTCCAGGTCTTCGGGGATGCGCAGGGCGCGGTCCGCCCAGGCGCTGGCCGGGCCCACGACCGAGATGGCCTGGCTGCCCAGGAAGCGGCAGTGCAGGGCGCGCTCCGGGTCCGAGGCCACGGCCTCGTTGGCCAGCACCACGTCGAGCTGGTGCTGCAGCAGCCGCTCCAGCAGGCCTTCGAGCTGGCCGGACTCCAGGGTGAGCACCACCGAGGGATCGGCCAGCAGGGGGCGGATCCAGTTCTCCTGGTAGTTGCGCGAGAGCGTGGCCACGCTGCCCACGCGCAGGCGCTCCATGCCCTCGCTGCGGCCCTGCAGCCGGCCCAGCAGCTCCTGGCCCAGGCCGAAGATGTTCTCCGCATAGGCCAGCACCAGGTGCCCGGTTTCGGTCAGCACCAGGCGGCGGCCATCGCGCTCGAACAGGGCCTCGCCCAGGCGCTCCTCGAGCTGGCGGATCTGGGCCGAGAGCGCGGACTGCGAGATGTGCAGGGCCTGGGCCGCGCGGGTCAGATGCCCCTCCTTGGCCACGCGCCAGAAGTAGAGCAGGTGATGGAAATTGAGCTGTTCGAGGTTCATTGTTCTATAAAACAGAATAAAACATTCTTAACAATGTATTTTACAGAATGAATGCTGCGGGGCAACATCACGCCCATCGTCCGCACACCCCCGCACCATGAACATCTCTGCGTCGCTCCTGCTCGCCTGTACCCTGGCCCCGGCGGCCTTTATGCTCACCGTGGCGCTGCGCGCCTGGCTGGCGCCGCAGGCTGTCGCCCCGCTCTGGCAGCACTACCGCCGCCTGGCCGGCCTGGCCCTGCTGCCGGCGCTGGCCAGCCTGGTCGTGCAATGGGGGGGCGCGGCCCCCGCGCTGCCGGGGGGTCCCTGGCTGGCCGCCGGGCCGCTGAGCGCGGCCGTGGCCCTGCTGGTGCAGCTGCTGGGTACGGTGATCGGCGCCTTCTCGGCGCGTTACCTCGAGGGCGAGCCGGCGCAGGCGCGCTACATCGCGGCCCTGGCCGGCGTGCTGGGTGCGGTGCACCTGCTGCTGCTGGCCGATCACTGGCTGCTGCTGATCGCCGCCTGGATGGCCGTGGGTCTGGTGATGCAGACCCTGCTGTGCTTCTATCCCGAGCGTCCTTTCGCCCAGCTCGCCGCCCACAAGAAGCGCCTGGCCGATCTGCTGGCCTGGGCCCTGCTGGCCGTGGCCGCGGGCCTGGCCTGGTCCGAGGTGGGCAGCGGTTCGCTGTCCGGCCTGGCGCGCCATCTGGCCCAGGGCCAGGCCTCGGCGGCGCTGAAGTGGAGTGCGGCTTGCCTGGTACTGGCGGTCATCCTGAGCACGGCGCTGCTGCCCGTGCATGGCTGGCTGATCCAGGTCATGGAGGCGCCCACGCCGGTGTCCGCGCTGATGCATGCGGGGGTGGTCAACCTCGGCGGCTATGTGCTGATCCGTTTCGCACCGCTGCTGGAAGCTGCGCCCGCGGCGCGCTGGCTGCTCGTGGCCTTCGGCCTGGGCACGGCCCTGCTCGCGGGCCTGGTGATGCTCACGCGCATCAGCATCAAGGTGCGGCTGGCCTGGTCCACCGTGGCGCAGATGGGCTTCATGGTGCTGGAATGCGGCCTGGGCCTGTACACGCTGGCCGCGCTGCACCTGATCGGCCATTCCCTCTACAAGGCGCACACCTTCCTGTCGTCGTCCGGCGTGGTGGCGCAGACGCGGCGGCAGGAACTGCAGGGCCGCCACACCCTGGCGCCCGCGAGCCTGTGGACGGCACCCCTGCTGGCGCTGGCCGTGGTGGGCGCTGTGGCGCTCAGCTTGCCCGGGGCCAGCTGGCCCGGGTGGTGGAGCGTGGTACTGGCCCTGGCCTGGGCACCGCTGCTGTGGCTGCCGCGCGCGACCGACCCCGTGCAGGCGCGCCTGCGCTGGAGCCGCCTGGGCGCAGGCCTGGGCATGGTGCTGGGCCTGGCCACGCTGGCCGCCGCGGTGCACCTCCTGCCCCTGGGCGTGCACGACCAGCCGAATGAGGCCGCGGGCGTGGTGGCCGCGGTGGGCATGGGGGTGATGTACCTCGCCCTGCTCACGCTGCAGTGGCGCGCGCCTGTGCTCGAGGGCTGGCGTCGCTGGAGCTACGCCGGCTTCTACGTGGACGAGTTCTACACCCGACTGGCGCTGCGCGTCTGGCCCACGGCCTGGGGCCCGGGCACGAAGGTGGCGCGTGCCACCCGCTGAACACCTATCAACGCATGCATTGGAGTCATCCATGGAAACGATCGATGAGAGTTTGATGGTCACGGTCCCGGCCGCGTCCTGGCTGCCGGTGACGGTACGGCTGGACGAACGCCTGGCCAGCGTGATCGAGACCGCGTGCGCGCAGGCCTGCGAGGCCATCGCCCCCGCCTGGCCGCTGGACCGGGCCATCGCGGTCAACCCGCACTGGGGCCGCATCGGCCGCCCGTTGCGCGAAGTGGCGGCGCGCATGGCGGTGCTCGGTGGTATCCGCGTGTTTCCGGCGCGCGATTATCTGCAGCAGGCCTGGGCGGAGGGCCGCGTGGGCGAGGCCGACCTGGAGGCGGCGCTGCGCGCCTTGCCCGCAGCCCGCGACGCCGGACTGCAGGTGGCCGACTGCGTGGCAGCCTTGCGCCGCCCCGCGCTCGACCATCAGCTGCCCCTGCTCATCGACGTGCTGGACGATGATCCCCGCCGCGACACACGCCTGTCCTGGCGCCAGGCCATCACGCACCAGGTCAGCCAGACCTGCGCGGCCTACTTCGACGAACACCAGGCCGAGTGGCAACCCGATGGTGCGGCCGGTCTCTACGCGTTCTGGCGCGACACGCTGACCCATGACCCCGGCATCGGCCTGCTCATGGGCCTGCCGCACCTGGGCCGCGCGCTGCACGCGTTGCCGGCCACGCGCCAGGATGCCGAGCGCTGGGTGCTGCGTCGCCTGGGCCTGCCCGAGGAGGTCTGGGCGGACTACCTGGAGTCGGTGCTGCTGACGGTCAATGGCTGGGCCTCCTGGTGTGCCTACCTGGGCTGGCAGGCCCGGCTCGAGGGTCGCAGCGACACGCACCTGCGCGAGTTGCTGGCCATCCGCCTGGCGTGGGGGGCCATCCTGCTCGAGTGCAAGGACGACGAGAGCGCGCACCAGGCTTTTGCAAGTCTTCAGGATGAGTGGCACTTCGTCCGGGAACGTCTGCAGCGTGCCGCTGAGCAAATGGTCGTGGACGAGGTCTGGCAGCAGGCGCTGGAGCTGGGCTACCAGCGTGTGCTGGCGCGCAAGCTGCAGGCCGTGGGCGGCACACGGCCGGTGGCCGGCGCCGAGGGCATCGAGGTACAGGCCGCTTTCTGCATCGACGTGCGCAGCGAGCCGCTGCGTCGTGCGCTGGAGGCGGCCTGGCCCGCGATCCAGACCGTGGGTTTTGCCGGCTTCTTCGGCCTGCCCGTGGCCTACACCCCGCTGGCGACAGAGGCGCGCCGGCCCCAGCTGCCGGGCCTGCTGGCGCCGGCCATGGAGGTGCAGGATCTGGTGCGCCCGGCGACACTCGGCCGCAAGGACGAGACGGCCGCCGCCGCGCTGGCGCGCCGCCAGCGTTTTGCCTGGGCCGAGCAGTGGGGGGCCAGCAGCCGCTGGCCCAGCGCGGCCTATTCCTTCGTCGAGGCCGCCGGCCTGGGCTACCTGGGCAAGCTCGGCGAGTGGTTGCGGCCCTCGACCCGCGAGCGGGAGCGCGGTGACCAGAGCGGCCTGCCCGCGCGCTACCGGCCGGTCTGCCGGCCCATGCTCATGGGACTGGACCTGAACGCCAAGGTGGCGCTGGCGCAGCGCGTGCTGCACGCCATGGGCCTGGACCATGATCTGGCGCCGCTGGTGCTGCTGGTCGGCCATGGCAGCCAGAGCGCCAATAACGCGCACGCCGCAGCGCTGGACTGCGGCGCCTGTTGCGGTCAGACCGGCGAGGTCAATGCGCGCGTGCTGGCCCAACTGCTCAATGACCCAGCGGTGCGTGCCGGCCTGGGCGCACAGGGCCTGGTGATTCCGTCGGAGACGGTGTTCGTGGCCGCGCTGCACAACACCACCACCGACGAGATCGAGGGCCACGACCTCGACCTGCTGCCCACCCAGGCGCGCGCGGGCTGGGAGCGGCTGCAGCCGGTCTTCGCCCAGGCGGGCGACCAGGTGCGGCGCGAGCGCGCGCCGCACCTGGGGCTGGACCCAGGCGCGCCGCACGAGGCGCTGCGCGAGCAGCTGCGCCGCCGCGCCAACGACGGGGCCCAGACCCGGCCCGAGTGGGGGCTGGCGGGCAACGCGGCCTTCGTGATCGCGCCGCGCTGGCGTACCCAGGGCGCGGTGCTGGACGGCCGCAGCTTTCTGCACGATTACGAGGCGGCACGAGACAGCGATGGCAGCGTGCTGGAGCTGCTGATGACGGCGCCCATGCTGGTCACGCACTGGATCAACTGGCAGTACCACGCCTCGACCTGCGAGCCCGCGCGCCTGGGCAGCGGCAACAAGGTGCTGCACAACGTGGTGGGCGGCACGCTGGGTGTGTTCGAGGGCAACGGTGGCGACCTGCGCATCGGCCTGTCGGAGCAGTCCCTGCATGACGGCCGGCGCTGGGTGCACGAGCCCCTGCGCCTGACGGTGGTGATCGACGCCCCGGCGCCGGCCATCGAGGCCGTGATCGGCAAACACGCGGTGGTGCGCCAGTTGCTGGACAATGGATGGCTGCACCTGTGGCGCTACGACGGTGATCAGCTCCTGCGCTACGCCTCAGGGCAGTGGCAGGAACTGGAGACCGGATGTCGCGCTACCGAGGGCAAAGCATCGCCCTGTTGACACAACATGGCAAGGAGCGGGTGATCGCGCCCGCGCTCGAACCCGCGCTGGGCTGCCGCGTGCAGCGGGTGACGGGCTACGACACCGACCAGCTCGGCACTTTCACACGGGACAAGCCCCGTCCGGGCAGCCAGCTGGAGGCGGCGCGGCGCAAGGCGCGCACCGGCATGACTTTGTCGGGCCTGCCGGTCGGGCTGGCCAGCGAAGGCAGTTTTGCCGCCGACCCCTGGACCGGCCTGTTCGCCTGGAACGTGGAGATGGTGATCCTGCTCGACGACCGGCTGGGGATCGAGGTGGTGGGCGTGGCCCAGGGCGCGGCGCGCAGCGCACAGCTGCAGACCGCGGACTGGGCGGCGCTGGAGCAGTACGCGCAGCAGCAGGGCTTTCCCGGGCACCAGCTGGTGTTGAGGCCTGAAGGCCCGGACGATCCACGCCTGGACAAGGGCCTGGCGGACTGGGCCGCGCTGCGCGCGAGCTTCGAGCGCTGCCGCGCCGGGGCGGCCAACGGCCAGGTCTATGCCGAGAGCGATCTGCGCGCCCACGCCAATCCCACGCGCATGCAGCGCATCGGCGAGGCCACGCGCGACCTGCTGCAGCGCCTGCAGACGGCGTGCCCGGTTTGCCAGGCCCCAGGGTACGGCGTGGTCGGGCGCGAGCCCGGTCTGCCTTGCAGCGACTGCGGCAGCCCGACGCAGACCCACCGCGCAGAGGTTCTCCTGTGTCCGGCCTGCAGGCACCGTGAGCTTCGGGCGCGTCGCGACCGGGAGTTTGCCGAGCCGGCGCAGTGCGCTGCGTGCAATCCCTGAGGGGCGCGCGCTAGACTGTGACCTCAGTTCTCACGTCCGGTCTCCGTCCGTATGTCCTCCCCATCCACCGACCCGCTAGCACAGCCTGACGCGCCCGATGTCCGGCGGCGCCAGGCCACCAGCCTGCGCCGGCTCGTGATCCTGCTGGCCGCTGCCGCGCTGCTCTGCGTGCTCTGGTGGCTGGTACTGCCGCGTATCGCGCTCGGAAGACAGCAGGTGCTGGCGGCGGCCATGCAGTCCAGCGCCAGGCTGGCGGCGGCCTACGAGCAGCAGGTTGACCGCACGCTCAAGGCGGCCGAGCAGGTGGCGGCTGTTGTGCGCGAGCAGTACCTGCGCCAGGGCGCCGCCCTGCCGCTGTCGGCCTGGGTCAGGCAGGGGGTGATCCGCGAGTCGATGTTCACCATCATCAGTGTGGTGGATGAGCGCGGCGAGATCGCCAGCAGCAGCCAGGTGACGGGGCGGGTCAACTACGCTGACCGCGACTTCTTCCGCCTGCAGGCCGAAAGCCGGGAGGACACGCTGTTTGTGAGCGCGCCGGTGCTGGGCCGTGTCTCGGGTCGCTGGCAGGTTCCCATGTCGCTGCGCATCACACGCCGTGACGGCAGTTTCGGTGGCGTGGTGGTGCTGTCGGTGGACCCGGGCAATTTCACCGCCTTCTACGGCGAGGCCGATCTGGGCCCGCAGGGCCTGCTGGAACTGACAGGTCTGGACGGTGTGGTGCGCGCGCGCAAGATCGGCCGGGAGAACCGCTTCGGCATGGACGCCCGGCGTCTGCCCTGGTTCCAGCGCCAGATCGCGCAGTCGCAGGATGTTTTCCTGGACGAGGGGCAGGAGGTCGATGGGGTGGCGCGACTCGTCGGCCATCGACGCATGGACGGCTACCCGCTGATCGTGGTCGTGGGCTCCACGGTGGAGGATGCGCTCGCGCCGGTGTTGCAGCGCCACCAGCGTTACCAGCTCTGGGCCGCCGGCATCAGCGTGTTGCTGCTGGTGCTCGCCGGTGTCTTGCTGCTCCGCACGCGCCGCCCTGTGGCCTGAAGACGGGGGCGGGAGACTGCGGGTCATTTCGGGTTGGCAGCGGTGGCGGATCGCCCTAAGATGCGCCCGACATCGGCATCCGGAACACAAGGAGTCCTTCCATGTACAAACGCATCGTGTTGGGATACGACGGATCCGGCTCGGGCCAGAAGGCCTTGCTGGAGAGTCGTGAAGTCGCGCAGTGGAACCAGGCGGAGCTGACCCTGGTGGCGGTGATGCCGCCACCCATCACGGCCCTGGGGCCGGAGGGCGGGGTCTATGACGCGCGCCTGGAGGAAATCGAGAAACGCCGTTTCCAGGAGATTCTGGACGAGGGCGTGCGCAAGCTCAAGGCAGCCGGACTGTCGGTGCGCGGCGAGGTGGTGGTGGGCGATCCCGTGCAGGAGCTGGCCCGGGCCGCCGAGCGCCAGGGTGCCGACCTGATCATCGTGGGGCACCGGCATCTGGACGGCTGGGCCGCGCGCTGGTGGCGCAGCTCCGTGTCCAAGGCGCTGATCGAACACGCGCCCTGCAGCGTCCTGGTGGTGATGACCCGCTGAGCGGCGGGCGTTCAGCCCTGCAGCAGATCGGCGATCTGCCGGTCCTTGTCCTCCCACATCGTGGCCAGCCAGCGGTGGAAGCGGCCGCGGAATTCGGCGTCGCCCTCGTAGTCACCCTGGCAGAACTCGGCCGGGATGGGCAACTGGCGCATGCGCACGATCACGCGCGGCGTGCGGCCACAGAGAAACTGCCAGAAGCTGGGGGCGCCGTCGGGGTAGACGATGGTGGCGTCGACCAGCGAATGAAACTGCTCGCCCATGGCATTGAGCGCCAGGGCCAGCGCGCCGGCCTTGGGTTTGAGCAGGTGGCGGTAGGGTGAGCCCTGGGCCTGGTGCTTGGCGGCCGTGAAACGCGTGCCTTCCGCAAAGTTCATCACGCTGGTGGGGACGCGGGCGAACTTCTCGCAGGCCCGCCGGGTGGTCTCGCGGTCCTGGCGGCGCAGGTCCGGGTTCCTGCGCAGGGCGGCCTTGCCGTGCCGTTTCATGAAGGGGAAATCCAGCGCCCACCACGCCAGGCCGATCACCGGCACGTAGATGAGCTGCTGCTTGAGGAAGAACTTGAGCAGCGGGATGCGCCGGTTCAGCGTGTGCTGCAGCACGAAGATGTCCACCCAGGACTGGTGGTTGCAGTTCACCAGATACCAGCCGCGGTAGGCCAGACCCTCCACCCCCTGCACGTCCCAGCGGGTTTCCTGGGTCAGACGCATCCAGGCGCTGTTGCAGGCGATCCAGGCCGTGGCGATGGCGTTGAGCGCCGGATCGATGGCCTGGCGCACGACGGCGAAGGGCAGCAGCAGCTTGAGCAGGGCCAGCACGAACAGCAGCGCGCACCAGAACAGCGTGTTGATGACCAGCAGCAGGAAGGCGAGGACGCCCTTGGGCAGGGGAGGCAGGAAACGGAGCATGGAGGTTCTCGGGGCAGCCGGTGTTCAGCGGGCCACCGACCATCAACCCGTATCTCATTGTGCTCCCGGCCCTGGTACAAAACCCTGCGCCAGATCAGGCTTTGACGGTTTTCCGCTTTGTAAGGAGAGTGGCGGCAAGCCGGCACATAATTGCGGGCAGGATGCCGGCGCAGGGGTGCCGGCCGCGTTGGGTGATAGAGCCTCAGAACACTGATGAAACGTCTGGACGATTTCCGCATGCGCCTGGGCCGCCAGGAACTGGTGCCCATCATGATCGGCGGCATGGGGGTGGACATCTCCTCGTCCGACCTGGCCCTGGAGGCCGCCCGCTTGGGCGGGGTGGGCCATATTTCCGACGCCATGATCAAGACGGTCACCGACCGTCGCTACAAGACCAAGTTCGTCAAGGCCAAGCAGGCCCAGTACCAGTACAACGTCGAGTCCTCCGACAAGTCGGCCGTGAAGTTCAACCTGGGCGACCTGGCCGAGGCCACCCGCCTGCACATCGAGAAGACCATGGCGCGCAAGACCGGCAGCGGCATGGTGTTCATCAACTGCATGGAAAAGCTGACGATGAACGCGCCCAAGGAGACGCTCAGCGTGCGCATGAATGCCGCGCTGGACGCCGGCATCGACGGCATCACGCTGGCGGCCGGCCTGCATCTGGGCTCCTTCGCCTTGATCGAGCAGAACCCGCGCTTTCGCGATGCCAAGCTGGGCATCATCGTGTCCTCGCTGCGTGCGCTGCAGCTTTTCCTGAAGAAGAACAGCCGGCTCAACCGCCTGCCCGACTACGTGGTGGTCGAAGGTCCGCTGGCCGGTGGCCATCTGGGTTTCGGCATGGACTGGGCCCAGTACGACCTGGCCACCATCGTGGCCGAGATCCTGGCCTACCTGAAGCAGGAGCAACTCGACATCCCCATCATCCCCGCCGGCGGCATCTTCACCGGCAGCGACGCCGTGCGTTTTGCCGAGATGGGTGCGGCGGGCGTGCAGGTGGCCACGCGCTTCACTGTCACGAAGGAATGCGGCCTGCCCGACGACATCAAGCAGGAATACTTCAAGGCCAACGAGGAAGACATCGAGGTCAACGAGATCTCGCCCACGGGTTACCCCATGCGCATGATCAAGGCCAGCCCGGGCATCGGCGACGGTATCCGTCCCAACTGCGAGGCCTATGGTTACCTGCTCGATGCCAACGGCAAGTGCGCCTACATCGAGGCCTACAACCGCGAGGTGGCCGCCCACCCGGGCGAGCGCAAGGTCAAGGTGTGGGACAAGACCTGCCTGTGCACCCACATGCGCAACTTCGACATCTGGACCTGCGGCCAGCTGGCCTGGCGCCTGAAAGACACCAGCGTGCGCCAGGCCGACGGCAGCTGGCAGCTGCTGACGGCGCAGCACGTCTTCGAGGACTACCAGTTCAGCACCGACAACCAGGTGCGCCTGCCGGCGCCGGAAGCACTGCCCACCGCGGGCTAATCCCCATGGCGCGCAGGCCAGGCGCGTCGCCGCTAAGCTGCGGCACATGTCGGAAATCCACATCCAACGCGCGCACGCCCTGGGCCGGGAGGCGGCCCTGCAGCTGGCCCGGGACTGGCAGGCCCAGGCGGAGCGGGACTGGGGTTTGAGCTGCACGGCGCAGGGCAGCGAGGAACTGCGGCACATCACCTTCGAGCGCCCGGGCCTGCAGGGCAGCCTGAAGGTGGACGCTGCTTCCTTTGAACTGCGTCTGACCCTGGGCTTCCTGCTCAGCGCCTACCGCGGGCGCATCGAGACCGAGTTGCTGCGCCGCCTTGACGCCCGGCTGGGCCCGGCCTAGCGGCCGGGGTGCTCAGCGTGCCGCCAGGCCCTGGAAACAGGTGCGCAGCAGCAGTTCGATGATCTGCTCATCGCTGTAGTCCCCGGTGCTGCGCAGGAAGCCCGGCACCGGATCGCAGGCACGCGCATAGAGCGTGTACAGCACAACGATGGGCGGCACGGTGGTGTCCAGGTGGCCCGCAGCCTGCGCGGCCTCGATCCAGCCACCGAGCTTCTCGCTCACCGCCATCAGGCGGTCCATGTAGGCACGGTGGGTGAGGAGCGTGGCGCGCAGGCTGGAGTTGGCGCTGGGCAGGGAGGGCATCTCGCCGCGCAGCTGGACCTCCAGCATCCAGCGCACGGCCGCCTGCAAACATTGCAGCGGGCTGAGTCCGCTGTCGAGTCCATCCAGATGAGCCTGGGCGCGTTCGAGGGTGCGCACCATGGCCTCGGCGGCCAGGTCTTCCTTGCTGGGGAAATGCCGGTAGAGGCTGGCCTTGGCGATGCCCACCTCGGCAGCGACCTCGTCCACGGTCATCGCATCAAATCCTTTTTCGGCCAGCAGGCGGTTGACGGCCTGCACGATGGCATCTTCGCGCGCCAGGTGCATCTGTTCACGAAAGCTGCGACGGGGCGGGGCTGCGGGCGGTTTGAGGACGGTGCTGTTCATGTCGGGGACGGAAATCGGGCAGAAACGCCTGCGTGGACTATATCCACACCAAATGGTCAGATATTATACTGATCAGTATCAAAATAAACTAAGCGGTTATTATTCGCCCGCGCCTGCTGCCGCGGCGTATCCCCCAAGGGATCCCCCAACCTTTTTAGACACTGGAGTCCGTAATGAAGAAAGTCCTGATCGCCTCCCTGCTGGCGCTGGGTACCCTGAGCGCCCAAGCTGCAGACATCGTCGACACCGCCGTGTCGGCCGGTTCCTTCAAGACCCTGGTCACTGCGGTGCAGGCAGCCGGCCTGGTGGACACGCTCAAGGGCCCGGGCCCGTTCACGGTGTTTGCCCCGACCGACGAGGCCTTTGCCAAGGTTCCCAAGGCCCAGCTCGAAGCCCTGCTCAAGGACAAGGCGGCCCTGACCAAGGTGCTGACCTACCACGTGGTGCCGGGCAAGGTCATGGCTGCCGACGTCAGGGCCGGCAAGGTCAAGACCGTGCAGGGTTCCGAGCTGACGGTCAGCACCATGGGCGGCGTCAAGGTTGACAACGCCAATGTGGTCAAGACCGACATCGTCACCAGCAACGGCGTCATCCACGTCATCGACAGCGTGGTCCTGCCGAAGTAATTCCCTTCGTGGATGCTCCACTTGGCCCCTCTTGCGAGGGGCCTTTTTTTTGCCGCTCGTGCGGCGCCCTAGCTGGCGGCCTTAGCCCTGAAGATAGGAGGAACCGCCTTCCTTTCGCACCCACTCCTCGTCGCTCTTGACAAGTTTCTCGGCCCGGATGGCCAGTTTGGCGGCGATGGCGACGGCCTGGTTCACCAGCGCGTCCTCGTTGGCCGGCGTCACGACCTGGTTGCGCACGAAGGCCGCAAAGATGGTGGCCGACATCTGGGCCACGACCGCTTCGCTGTGCTGCAGGTGCAGATGGGTTTCCTGGCTCATGGCTTGTTCCTCCTCGGTTCAGTATCGGCTCAGGCTTTTTCGTAGAGCGTGACCACGCAGGCACCGCCCAGGCCCAGGTTGTGCTGCAGGGCCAGGCGTGCGCCCGGCACCTGGCGCGCGCCAGCCTGGCCGCGCAGCTGCTGCACGAGTTCGGTGCACTGCGCCAGGCCCGTGGCACCCAGGGGGTGGCCCTTGCTGAGCAGGCCGCCTGAGGGGTTGGTGACGTAACGGCCGCCGTAGCTGTTGTCGCCGTCCATGACGAACTTTTCCGCGCCGCCCTCGGGGCACAGGCCCAGGGCTTCATAGCTGATGAGTTCGTTGTGCGCGAAGCAGTCGTGCAGCTCGACCACGTCCACGTCTTCGGGGCCGATGCCGGCGCTTTCATACACCTGCCGCGCTGCTTCTTTGGCCATGGAAAAACCGACGACCTCGCGCATGTCGCGCGCCTCGAAGGTCCTGGCCGTGTCGGTGGTCATGGCCTGGGCACGGATGCGTACGCTGCGGTCCAGGCCCTGCTGTAGTGCAAAGGCCTCCGAGCAGACGATGGCCGCGGCGGCACCGCAGGTGGGCGGGCAGGCCATCAGGCGGGTCATCACGCCGTCCCAAAGCATCGGCGCGGCCATCACGTCCTCGGTCGTCACTTCCTTGCGAAACAGGGCCAGCGGGTTGTGTGCGGCGTGGCGGCTGGCCTTGGCACGGATGGCGGCAAAGGTTTCCAGCCGGGTGCCGTACTGCTGCATGTGCGCCAGGCCAGCGCCCCCGAAATAGCGCAGGGCCAGCGGAATCTCGGCATGCCCCACCAGCTCCTCGGTGGCAGCGTCGAAGCGGTCGAAGGGCGAGGGCCGGTCCTGGAAGACCGCGCCCAGTGCGCCCGGGCTCATGTGCTCGAAGCCCAGGGCCAGCACGCAGTCTGCGGCGCCACTGGCCACGGCCTGGCGTGCCAGGAAGAGGGCGGTGGAGCCGGTGGAGCAGTTGTTGTTGACGTTGATGATGGGGATGCCGCTCAGACCCACCTCGTACAGGGCACGCTGGCCAGCGGTGGAATCACCATAGACATACCCTGTATAGGCCTGTTGCACGCGGCCATAGTCCAGGCCGGCATCAGCCAGCGCGGCGCGCGTGGCCTGGGCGGCCATCTCGGGGTAGGGGAGGTGGGCGCCCGGTTTGGCAAAGGGGATCATGCCGACACCGGTGACATAGACGTCTCGACTCATGCGGGGCTCCCTCTGCTGCAACAGCGCGCAGCTTAACAGCCCGCGTCGGCGGCGCCGGGCTCAGAGCTGGCCGTACTGGGTGCCGCCGACTTCGGTCTCGGTGCCCAGCGGTGCCAGATCGGACTGGTAGTCCCGCGTGCCGACGCGCAGCGGAGGCGGTTTCTGTCCGGCGCGCAGGGCCTGTGCGAACTGCTGGCGCTCGCGTTCGCTCACCGGTTCGTAGGGCTGGCGGGCGTAACGCGGGGCCAGTTGCCGCTGTATGGGGGTCTGGGGCTTGACGGAGGCGCCAGGCGGGTCGCTGGCGCGACGGTTGCGCGTGAAAGAGGCGTTGCTCTCATCGACGCGCCAGAACATGCCCTGCAGCACCACGCCATAGCGTTCCCAGGTGTAGGTCTTGATCAGTCCCTCGATCTCGGTGTGACTCAGCACGCGCTCGCCCTGCCGGGCCTCGAACATGGGCGTCACTTCCATCATGGCGATAAAACGGTGGTGCCGCTCGTCCAGGTTCATGACCCTGAACCTGTACATGCTGGCCAGGGCCTCCAGCCTGAGCAGGCATTCCCGGATGGACTGGTAGAGCATCTCGCGCCGGTAGGCCTTGCGCTCTTCCAGGCTCATGCGCAGCCGCGCGGCGCTAGGGGTGTCATCCTCGTCCGGTGATCCGGACAGCAGTTTTGCAAACAGATTCATCATGCGGGAAGTGTTCCGGCCCTTGCGCCAGGTGCCATGGGTCTGACGATAGCGCCGAGCCTCTTGTCCGTGCCTGAGCAAATCTGAGCGCGGAGGGTGCTCCAAATCGGATCAACTGGCTCGAAGCGGCGTGTCCGGCTTGAAGATATGCAAGCCGTTCTTGCCCGCATATTTGGCCTGGTACATCGCATGATCGGCCTGCTTGAGCAGGTCGCTGGCGGTACATGGCTGGCCGGTGTAAAGCACCGCCCCCACACTGGTGGTGCAGGTGTGGGTGAAGTCGAAGAACTGGAATGGTCGGGTGAAGCTGGCGATGATTTTCTGCGCCACCGTCGGCAACCAGTCTGTCGAGGGGTGGTCCTTCCCGGACTGGCCATTGAGAATGATGACGAACTCATCCCCCCCGAAGCGGGCGACCGTGTCCGACTCGCGCACACCGTCCTGCAGGCGTCTGGCGGCCTCCTTGAGCAGCTCGTCGCCAGCCTCATGACCCCGGGTGTCGTTCAGGGCCTTGAAATTGTCCAGGTCGAGGAACAGCACGGCGAAGTACGTCTGGTCCCGGCTTGCCCGGGCCAGGGTCTGCTGCAGGCGGTCCTGCAGGAGGCGCCGGTTGGCCAGGCCGGTCAGCGTGTCGTAGAAAGCCAGACGCTGGATCTCCGCTTCAGCCGCCTTGGCGCGGGAGATATCCCGCGCGATCTTGGACGCGCCGATGACCGTCCCCGACTGGTCGCGGATGGGCGAGATGGTCACGGACACGTCCACGAGGTGACCATCACGGTGCAGCCTCTGGGTTTCAAAGTGATCCACCTTCTCGCCACGCGCGATGCGCTCCAGTATCTCCGGCTCTTCATGCAGCCGGCTCTCCGGGATGATGGTCTGCATGGGCTTGCCTATCATTTCCCCGGCGGTGTAGCCAAAGATCTTTTCGGCGCCCTGATTCCAGCTGGCGATGATGCCCCGGCTGGTCTTGCTGATGATGGCGTCATCCGAGGAATCGACGATGGCCTTGAAGTGCGTCAGGTCCAGCTGCGCCAGTTTGCGTTGGGTCTGGGCGATCCAGCCCAGCACGCTGTCCGGATTCCGGGCGTACAGCGGCACCGGCGTCAGGAAGTCTCCGCTACGCAGCCGGGCGATCGTTCTTTGCAGGTCCGGGATGGAGCAGCCGATGATGAGACGCAGCTTTTGCTGCAGTTTCAGGATCAGGACTACGAGCAGTGCGCCAAAGATGAACAGCGAGGCAATCGCCGCCTGCAGCCGCTGGTGGGCCGTGTCGACGGCCACCTGCGTGCGTTCGGTGATCATGCGCTCGGTCTCGACGATGGGACGCATGACCTCGGCCTTGAGCGAGAGGAAGTGCTCGTCGACCAGCATGCGCAGGGCACGGTCCCGCTTGGCCGGATCGGTCGGCGTGTTTTCCTCGACCAGAGCCATGGCCTGGTTTTCGATGCGGACCAGTTCGTCAGATCGGGCCTTCGATCGGGCCAGGTTGCCCAGCTCGGCCTCGGTGACGCCAGCGCGGCGCATGAGTTCGAGCAGGGGGACTGTCTCGCCCGCGGCGACGGCTGCCGTGGCGCCCGGGTCCGTGCCGCCGGCCTTGAAATCCCAATAAGCGAGGTTGTAGTTGATTGGCCTGGGTCGCCTGCCGTCCCGGATGTCGACCACGGCTTGGAATTGGTCCTTGAAGGTGCGGTCCCCTGTGGTGACGTAGGTCCGTACCAACCGTGTCAGGTCATTGGAAGACTGTCGCAACTCTTCTGCCAGGCGGATGGACAGCGTACGTTTCTCCAGCGCCCGCTCGTACTTCTCCTGTTCGAAGGCCAGCACAAAAAAGCTCAGGCCGAGCAGGAAGACGATGCCCAGCATCAGATACAGGTACATGCTGAACCTGGATTGCTGGCTTTGCATCAGCTTCATAACCGTTCGCTTTCTCTCGTCCCAGGGCGGATCAAACGCCCCAGGCGTCACGATACGCTCCATCCCCGGGTACGTGCCTGAGCAAATCTGAGCGCCTGTCGCTGTTCAGACGGGCGGTCGGTAGACGTGACGGTCACGCCCGCTCTGCTTGGCTTCGTAGAGCGCCTCGTCCGCGCATTTGTAGGCGCGCTCCAGGTCGACCCACTGTCCGGGGCCGATCAGGGTCGTGCCGATGGAGATGGTCACCACCCGGTGCGGGCTGTCCTCGTGGGGGCGGCCCACGCTGCGCACCGCGGTGTTGAGTTTGTCGGCCAGCGGGCCCAGGTCGGCCGGGCCGGTCAGTTCCACCAGTACCGCGAACTCCTCGCCGCCCACGCGGAACAGCCCGTCGGTGGCCCGGCGCAGCGACTGGCGCATGGCTGTGGTCACGTCCTGCAAGGCGGCGTCACCCATGGGGTGGCCGTAGCGGTCGTTGTACTTCTTGAAGAAGTCCACATCGATGAGCATCAGGCCCAGCCACAGCTCGTGGCGCCGGCAGCGCGCGATCTCGGTGCGCGCCACCTCCTCGAAGTGGCGCCGGTTGTACAGGCCGGTCAGGCCATCACGGATGGACAGGGTCTGGATCTTGCGTCCGGTGCGCATCAGCATCGCAACGAGCAGCAGGCTGACCAGGGACAGCAGCACGGTGGCCAGGTGGAAGGCTGTCTTGGCCAGCGCGCTGCGCACCATGCTGTGGTGATCGGTGCGCACGACCAGATGCCAGCGTGCCGAGGGCAGGGAAAAGACACTGACCCTCTGGCCCTGTGCATCAGACGTCGGGGCCCCGGTGTTGCGCACGTCGATGGCAGGTGCCCGGCCGTCCGGGTCCAGCATGGGGCGCCCCTGGGCGTCGTAAAGATACAGCGATGAATGGGTCACGCCATGGTTGCGCACATGTCGCAGCAGCTGGTCGGCGGCCAGGTCGATGCTCAGCACGCCCAGGAAACGCTCGCCCTGGTAGACCGGGCGGCCAACCGTCATCATCTGCCCCTGCCCGGCCGCATCCTCATAAAGAGGCGTCCAGTAGACCTGGCGTGCGGGGTTGTTGGCCGGCAGGCCCAGGCGGTAGAAGTCCATGGTCTCCAGCTCGCGGCGGTAGAAGAACTCGGACATCGGCACATGCGGGTAGAGGAACATGAAGCCGCTGGCCGAGGTGTAGTAGACCCAGGGCACTTCCGGGTTCTTCTGCTTGATGGCCTGCATGAGAGGGCGCAGGCCCACGGCCATCGTCATCTCCCGCGCCGCCAGAGACCCAGGGCTGGGGACGGGCCCCAGGCCGGTGATGTTACCCGGTTGCGTGAGCGCGATCAGCTCCGGTGGCAGCTGCGAGGTATAGCCTGCCCGGGACGGCACGGCCACCAGCCGGCGCACCGGGTCCTCGTTCAGGGCCAGGGCACCCTTGAGCACGCTGTCGGCCACCGCGCCCAGCGCCGCCACACTGTAGGACTGGATCTCCAGCTCGCGGTCCATATCGCTGGCGATGCGCCGGCTTTCGAGCTCGATCTCGTGGTAGGCCGTGGCCAGGTTCTGCTGCAGACGGATCGCCACCCCCGCCAGGGCCCCGAGCAGACACAGCAGCAAGAGGCCGAACAGCAGATTGCCGAGCCAGCGCTTGTGCAGCGTGGTGGCGATGCGGGTGCGGGTGATGCGGGCCATGATGCCCCCGTTTGTAATCGCGGGGGGGCACGCCCTGTCTGAGCAAATCTGAGCGGCTGGGGCGGTGCGGTCCTCAGGCCGCCACCTTGCCCGGGGGCAGGGTGATGGTGAAGGTGCTGCCCTGGCCCGGCTCGCTCTGGACCTGGATGGTACCGCCGTGGCCCTGCACGATGCGTTGCACCAGGTGCAGGCCCAGGCCGGCGCCCGGCTTGCCCTGGCTGGCGCGGCCGCGGAAGTAGCGCTGGAACATGCGTGGCAGCTCGTCGGGGGGGATGCCCTCGCCGCGGTCCTGCACCCGGATGGTCAGGCTGCCGTCCGCCCCGCCGCGTGCCTCCAGGTCGATGACCGTGGCCTCGGGCGAATGCCGCACGGCATTGGCCAGCAGGTTGCGCAAGACAATGCGCATGAGGTCCGGGTCGCAGACAAAAGGCGAGGGCAGGTTCTGAAGACCGATGCGCACCCGTCCTACCGGCCAGTCCGAGGCGGCGTCCTCGATCACCTCGTAGAAGTCGCAGGGCCGGGGCTGCACGGCCTGCTGTGCACTGTCCATGCGGTCCAGCGACAGGTAGTCGTCGAGCAGCAGGTTCATCCGTTGCACGGCGCTGCGTATATTGTGCGCACGCTGCAGGGATCGCTCCGCCGGGGCGTCCAGGTTGGCTGCAAGCTGCTGGATCGAGGTGTTGATGATGGCCAGCGGGGTGCGGAACTCGTGCGAGACCATGCCCACAAACTCCTTCTGCTCCTCGCGCGCGCGCCGCTCGGCCTCGAGCGCTGCCCGCAGCTTGTAGTAGCGGCGCACGGAGTACAGACTCATGAGCACCAGGTGCACCATGGTCCCGATGTAGATCGCGTAGTCGGTGAAAAAATTCACCGGCAGCAGGCCCAGGTTGCGCAGCATCCGGATCAGGATGCCTGCGTCGACGGCGCCGAAGACCACCAGGTAGTAGCCCGCCTCGCCCAGGCGCCGCCGCCACAGGCAGTAGGCCACGCCCAACGAGATCAGCAGCATCAGGAAGTTGATGACCTGGCTGATCTGGAGGCCGAGCGCGGGCTTGTTCATGAGGGTCAGGCCAGCTGCCAGCAGGCCCATGACGTAGGTGGCGCTCTGGTAGATCACATTGAAGCGCGGCAGGTGCTCGTGCAGCTGCAGCCAGACGGCGCTCAGGCGCACCACGGCCATGGGCGCCAGGACTGCGATCAGGACCAGCAGTTGCATGCTGAAGGGCCCCGACCACTCCAGGGCCATCTGCAGATAACCCGAGCGCAGCAGCGTGACGCTCAGCAGCACCGAGGTGAAGAGCAGGTACCAGCCGCTCACCGCCTCGCGGCCTGCTGCCCACAGGGCCAGCTGCAGCATGATGACCACGGCAAAAACGCCGAAATAGGCGCCATAGCTCAGCGCGTCCAGCCCGTTCTGCCACATATACCCGTTCGTCGTGTGCAGACGCACCGCATGCGACAACGTATGCGAGCTCTGCAGGCGCAGGTAGAGCACCTGCTGTCCGGGGGGCGGTTGCAGCCGGAACGCCGGGATGCGGCTCCTCATGGGCCAGGCCGCACGTTCCACCCCATGGCCCGCGCGCTGCATCTCCCAGCGGCCGTTGGCCGCCTGGGTGTGCAGCTGCACCTCGTTGAGCAGGGTGTCGTCGATGCTCAGGCGCCAGCCATCACGGCTCTGTGCCGATTGCACCAGGGTCAGCCGCAGCCAGATGGCCGAGCGGGTGAAGCCGGCGTTGGGCATGCCGGGCAGCAGGGCCCAATCCTTTGCCGCCTGTACCTCGGCCAGGGACATGCGGCCGCTGGCATCCTCCAGCCATTCGAGGTGGCCGTCCAGCAGCAGCTCATCCCGCTCCGGGTCCAGTTGCACCGGCGGCGCCCCCTGGCCCCAGGCGGAAGCGGCCAGCAGCAGGGCCAGGCAGCAGGCACAGAAGGATTTCCACATGGCTGCAACATACCATGGCCGCGCAGCCGGCCATGCTCAGATTTGCTCAGACACAGGAACGTTACCGACACCCTAAACTCCGGCCATGGCACAAGTGATCCTGCTGGAAGACGAGCCCGTGCTGCGTGAGGAACTGGCCGAGTTCCTGCAAGCGCAGGGGCATGCTGTGACTACGGCCGCGACGGTGGCGGGCTTCATGCAGCAGTTCCAGCCCCAGAAACACCAGGTGGCGGTCATCGATCGCGGCCTGCCCGATGGCGACGGGCTGGACATGATCCTGCGCATGCGCCGCAATGGCCTGCGCCTGGGCATCATCGTCCTCACCGCGCGCGCCAGCAGCCAGGACAAGGTGGAGGGACTGGTCGGCGGGGCGGACCATTACATCTCCAAGACCACCGACCTCAGTGAACTGGCCGCCACCATCGCCGCCCTGGCGCGGCGCCTGGAGGTGCAGGAACAGCCGCGCTGGCTGCTGCAGGCTTCGCCGCGCCAGCTGGTGCCGCCGGGTCTGGAGCCGATCGCCCTGTCCACGCAGGACTACCTGGTGCTCAAGGCCCTGGCGGGCGGCGGCGACGTCACGCGAGAGGCCATCGTCCAGGCGCTGGGAGGCGATTATTTCGACTACGACCAGCGCCGTCTGGACACCCAGATGCGGCGCCTGCGCCGCAAGGTCGAGGAGGCCTGTGGCCTGGAGCTGCCCGTGAGCACCCTGCGCGCGGTGGGCTTCCGGTTCCACGCGCCCATCGAGGTTCGTGCGTGAGGCTGGACCGCAGCATCGGACTGGCGCCGTATCTGCTGGGGCTGCTCTCTGTCCTGGTGTGCGTGGGCGCGGGGGTCTATCTCAGCCACTGGCAGAGCATGCAGGAACTGCAGCGGCGTGGCGAGCTGATTGCCAGCCAGGTGCTGGAGCGCACCCATGCCATTAGCGAGCAGTACCGCCTGGCCTTCCAGCCGCTGCTGGACCCGCCCGGCCGGGGGCCTTGCTCGGCGGCAGGCATCGAGATCATGCGGCGGCAGGCTGTCGGTGCGGGCACCCTGCGTGGCATCGGCTATGTGCAGGACGACCGGCTGCTCTGCTCCTCCTACGGCCACCATGGCGCCGGCATCCCCCTGGGGCCGCCCAGTTATGTGAGCCGCCTCGGCTCGGCCATCCGGACGGCCGTGTCCCTGCCTTTCGCGGGGGACGAGGACTATGTGTTCGTGACCCAGCTGTCCAGCGGGTACAGCATGTTTTTTCTTCCCGCTGTGGTCCTGGACAAGGTCAGCCACGATCCGAGCATCGCCATCGGCGTGTACGGCACGTCCAGCCAGAGGTCCATGCTGCGGCAGGGTGCGCAGGAGATTCCGGACAGCTGGTATGCCACGCCGATCGGTCCGACCGGCATGGTCAGCTTCCGAGACCCGGAACGCCTGGTGGTCATGAGGCGCTCGCCCCGTTTTGACTACACGGCCTACGCCGTCATGCCCATGTCCCTGAAGTACCGGGAGTGGCGGGACTACGGCCTCTTCCTGGTGCCCCTGTCGCTCATCGCCGGGCTGGCCATTGCGGCCCTGATCGTCGTGAACGCCATGCGCCGCAATTCCATGCTCAACCTGCTGCGCAGGGCCCTGCGTCGCAAGGAGTTTTTCCTGCTGTACCAGCCGGTCGTGGACCTGCAGACCGGTCGCTGGGTGGGCGCCGAGGCGCTGATGCGCTGGCGCGGCCGCGATGGCAGCTACATTGCACCCGACGTCTTCATCCCCCTGGCTGAACGCAATGCACTGATCGGGGCACTGACGGAACGTGCCATCGAGTGTTACATCCGCGATGCGGCGGGCCTGCTCGCAAAGCAACAGGATGTCGACATCAGCCTCAATTTTTCCTCCCGCGACCTGTCCGATCCCCAGAGGGTGCTCCGGCTCCGCGAGCGGCTTGCGCAGGCCGGCATCCGGCCCCAGCAGGTGATCGTCGAGATCACCGAACGCGTGCTGGTCCAGGCCGAGGAGGTGCGGCCGCAGATCCAGGCCCTGCGCGCCATGGGTGTGGGTATCGCCATCGATGACTTCGGCACCGGTTACTCCGGCCTGTCCTATCTGACGGCCCTGGAGCTGGACTATCTCAAGATCGACAAGGTCTTCGTCGACACCATCGGCACCGACGCAGCCACCAAGCACGTGGTGGACCACATCATCGAGATCGCCCATGCCCTGGGCCTGGTCATGGTGGCCGAAGGGGTGGAGACCCAGGCCCAGGCCGATTACCTGCGCGAGCATGGCGTGCAGTTCGCCCAGGGCTGGCTTTATGCGCGGGCCCTGCCCTGGGACGAGTTTGCCGCCCGCCTGCAAAGCCAGCAGGAAGCCAGTCCAGCAGTCTGAAGTCCTGGCGGGCGGTCCCGCTCAGATTTGCTCAGGTTTACCCGGCTTGCCCGGGAACGATACGGCTCTTCCGGGTCGTGCAGCCTGATTTTCAAAGGCTGCTCAGAAACGCTCAGACACAAGAGCTGTGTCCGCGCCCATCATGGCGACCTGTCCCAACCATCCGTGTGAGGTGTGTGCATGACCACCGCAGTTTCTGAGCGAATGACGATCAGTCCGGCCAATGCCATCGACCGCAAAGGTGAGTACCTGAGCTTCCGCATGGGCGCCGAGGAATACGGTATCGACATCCTGCGAGTGCAGGAGATCCGGGGTTTCGAGGCAGCCACCCGCATGGTCAATGCACCGCCCCATGTGCTGGGCGTGCTGAACTTGCGCGGTGTCATCGTACCCATCCTGGACCTGCGCATCCGCTTCGGCATGGCCGAGGTGAAGTACGACAGCCAGACCGTGACCATCGTGCTCAACATCGGCACGCGGGTGATCGGCATGGTCGTGGATGCTGTGCAGGACGTGGTGGCCCTCCAGGCGGGCCAGATCAAGCCTGCGCCCGAGTTCACGGGTGCCATCGATACGGCCCAGGTCATCGGCATTGCCACTATTTCGCAGGGGGAGACGCAGCGCATGCTCATCCTGCTGGACATCGAGCAATTCATGCGCAGCGGCGAGATGGGTCTCATCGCGTCGTCCGACCAGTAAACCCAGTGGAGTGATTCATATGCGTATTTCCAATCTCAGACTCGGAGCGCGTCTCGCAGCCGGCTTCGCCATCGTTCTGGCGCTCAGCGTACTCATGGGCGTATTCGCCATCAACCGGCTGGCGGCCGTGAATGCGGCCACGGCCGATGTGGCCACCAACTGGCTGGTCGCCACGCGCAGCCTGGGCGAATACCAGGCGGCCATCAACGAGATCCGCCGCGCCGAGGCGCAGCATGTCATGTCGACCACGGACGCACAGTTCACCCAGAACGAGCAACGCATCGAGGCCAGCAAGGTCAGGGGGGGCGAGGCTTTCAAGCGTTATGTGGCGACCGTCACCACGGACGAAGAGCGTGTACTCGTCGATGCGATCCGCACTGCGGAGCAGCGTTACTACGCGACGCAGGCGGGGCTCCTGAAGACGTCGCGTGCCTCCGATGGCGCAACCGATGCCTTGCGTGCGGCATTTAACGGCGCTTCGCGGGAGGCACTCAACGAACTGATGGCGGCCATCACCAAGGACATAGAGTTCCAGGCCCGCGGCGCTGACGCGGCTTACGCGCTGTCGCAGAGTCAGTATGCGACGACCCGAACGGCCGTGATCGCACTGCTGGTGGTCTCGGTGGCCATCGGTGCGCTGCTGGCCTGGCTGATCACCCGCTCGATTGTGACGCCTGTGCGTGAGGCCGTACAGCTGGCGGAGGCCGTCGCCGCCGGCGATCTGACGGTACAGGTACGCAGCAGCAGCAGCGATGAGGTGGGGCAGCTGCTCCAGGCCCTGGGCAAGATGACCCACGACCTCGCAGGAGTGGTGGGCACGGTGCGCCAGGGCTCGGAGTCGGTGGCGACGGCGAGCTCGCAGATTGCGCAGGGCAACCAGGACCTGAGCGCGCGCACCGAAAGCCAGGCCAGCGCGCTGGAAGAGACGGCAGCTTCGATGGAAGAGCTGTCGTCCACCGTCAAGCAGAACGCCGACAACGCACGCCAGGCCAACCAGCTGGCCCAGAGTGCCAGCGGCGTGGCCGTCAAGGGCGGCGAGGTCGTGGCCCAGGTGGTCGACACCATGCAAGGCATCAGCACCTCGAGCAAGAAGATCGCCGACATCATCAGCGTGATCGACGGCATTGCCTTCCAGACC
>JACCDR010537657.1_pt1 | contig 30306 bp, 38 predicted proteins | sample 7446431 | NCBI WGS metagenome assembly JACCDR01 (sample SAMN15323443, study PRJNA562643) | freshwater metagenome | isolation source: river surface water | place: USA:Blue River Watershed | collected 2017-08-17
CGCACGCGCGCGGCGCGCAAGGCGGTGTCCTGGATGTGGGCCATCCGGAAAATCAAGCAAGCCATAGCCAGCAAGAAGGCCGGGTATACGCGCAACAGAGGGTTCACGGGCTCGGGTCGGGGCGGCCGAACGGGGCGCGCGGGCTTCTGGAAATAGCTTGACGCCGGCCAGCTGAGCACGCTACGGTGCCGCCATGCCCGCAATCAAGTTCCATCAGCTCGACCTGGACCGCGCTACCGGCGTCTACTTTCTCGACTCCGAGCCGGTTCGCATCACCAAATCCGTGGACGTCTGCATCAACGGCGTCCAACAGAACCACAAGCTGAGCTTCACGCGCTCGCTGGGGGGAGTGCCGACCGAGTTCCCGGTTCCCTGCCTGAAGCTGAACATCGACGGCCCGGTCAAGGTGCTGCTTGACGGCACCACCGAGTTCGGCGAGGATATCGAGGTGTTCGTCGCCGAGCACTGCATCGAGTTCGAGGAGGAGTGATGATTCAGAACGTGTCCCGCAAGCGCCGCGTGGTGGTCTCTTACGAGACGCCCGTGGAGGATGTGGTAATCCTCAAGACGCTGGTGGCCGAGGTCGACATGCTGGAGGAGTCGAGCGAGGTATACTACCTCGGTGGCCATCAGCTGGAAGACCAAGAAAGCCGCGCTTCGAGCGGCCATCGCTAAGGCGCTGAAGCTGGACCGGGCGGATACCGCGGTCGAGCTGGCTGACGGCACCTTCAAGAACACCAAGCTGGAAGCGGTCCAGTGGGAGAACGAGCCCGCCGCGAGCCGAGGCACTCAGGACGTCTGGGTAGACCTAAGGCTAGGTAGCGTGGTGCCCATCTCCCAGGATGAAGTCCGGTACGACTTCGACGCCGACACCGACCGCCTGCTGCCTACCTACGGCGGGCACCGGCGTTTCTCGGTGACCGTCATCATCGGCACCGACAGCCAGGTGGACTACGAGGCCGTCGGCGACATCGCCAGCCGGCTCCGCACCCGCCTGCGCCGACCGGACGTCCTGGCCGGGCTGTGGGAGGCTGACATTGGGTTCTCGTACTTCGGTCAGACCATCAACGCCGACTACATGGACGAAGGCCGGATGTACAGCCAGTCCATCACTGAGCTGTTCTTCGAGACCAACGAAGTCGACGAGCCCGAGGAGGACGACACCGGAGATTACGTGGCCGCGGTTGAGGGCTTGGGCTATGCCGAGTACGAGACCGGGGACGAGCACCGAGCCGTGCCCATCGACGTGGACACGCGCTAATCTCCGGAAAAGAACGACGTGCTACACCTAGGTGCAGGTAGGCGGAAGGTCTCCGCCCCCGAAAACGGATGCACCTAAATGGCTACCATCGACGAGATTGTCGACGTCAGTATTACGATTGACTCCCGCTTCCCGGCCCGCTTGGGTTTCGGAACCCCTCTGGTCCTGGGCTACACGGCGGCGTGGGCGGACTCCTACCGCGTCTACAGCTCGCTCGCGGACGCCATTGACGATGGCATCCCGTCCTACTCGGGCATCGGCCGCAAGCTCGCCGCGCTGTTCGCGCAGAACCCGAGCCCGGCCGAGGTGGTCGTGGGCCGGTTGCCGTCGGCGCCCGCCTTCACCAACACGCTGACCATGACCAGTGCGGTCGAGGGCCAGCACGTCCAGTGCAAGGTCATCTCCCCCACGACCGGCGAGGTCACGCAGATTGACTACACCATCCCCAGCTCGGCGACCACGACCACGGTGGCCACGGCTGTGGAGCTGCTTATTGACGCCGTTGCCGGCGTCGACAGCTCGGCGGCTGCTGCGGTGGTGACGGTCACGCCCACGACGGCGGGTCAGAAGGTCCACATCTACGACTTGGTCAACTGCACGCTGGCCGAGACGACGGCGGACGCCAACTACGACGACGCGCTGACCGCTCTGCTCGCGGACAACAATGACTGGTATTTCATCACCATCGACTCGTCCTCGCCCGCCAACATCGCGGCGGTGGCTGCGTGGACGCTGGCGAACCAGAACGCGTATCCGAAGCTCTTCTTCTGGGATACCTCGGACTCCAGCGTGCTGGCCGGCACGGTCAGCGCGGGCACCATCGGCGAGGCGGCCGAGGACATCCGAGACGCCAGCAACGACCGCTCCATCGGCATCTACCACCCCAACAGCCACGAGGCGGCTGCTGCGGCGTGGGTGGGCGTCGGTGCTCCCCAGGACCCGGGAGCCATCACCTGGGCGCTCAAGAGCCTGGCTGGCGTCACGGCCAAGTCTCTCACGGCCACGCAGCGCACCAATCTGGAGAACCTGAACATCAACCACTACCAGCCGGTCCGCAGCATCCCGGTCACCCGTCCGGGCATCGTCGGAGAGGGGGAGTGGATTGACATCGTGCATGGGGTGGACGCGCTCAAGGCGGACCTCCAGGAGAGCATCTTCGCGCTCCTGGCGAACAACCTCAGGGTGCCGTTCACGGGCGCCGGCCTCGACCTGGTCGAGAACACCATCAAGGGGAGCTTGGGCCGGTTTGAGGGCAACCGCGACCAGCCCGGCCTGCTCGTCATCGGCCAGTCTCGCGTGGTAATGCCGGCTCTCTCTAGCCTCAACCCGGCGGACATTGCTGCACGTCACCTGAAGAACGTGCGCTTCTCGGCGAAGCTAGCGGGCGCTATCCACCGCGTCAGCGTGCGCGGCGTTCTTAGCTACGTCTGACGCGTAGTCCAGCGCGCGGTCGACCGTACGGGTGTCGACGTTCAAGGACTTGGCGATAGCCTTGATGTCCTCGCCCGCCGCCCGGCGGCGCCAGGCTTCTGCTGCAATCTGCTTGTACATGGGGATGCGGTCCCCGGTCCAGCGGGTGGGTTTGTAGCGCTCCAGCTTGGCGGGATAGCCGTTGGTCAGCACTTGGTGGACGCGCCCGCGCGTGACGCCGAGCCGCTCGCCGATTTCATTGCCGTCGAGTCCGGTCGTGTGCCAAGCGAACATGGCGAGCTTCTTCTGGTCGGCGTGCTTCTCCGCCAGCATCAGCTCGGCCGAGGCCTCAATCCCAGACGCGCCCCAGCCGGCTGGGCTACCGAGGTCATCCAGCTCATCATTGATGCCTGCCTTGACGCGGAAGTGCGCCTCATCTCCCTGGCGCCGCTGAGTGCTCGGGTGAACGCACACCGGACCCGCCTGATAGAACACAGTGCGCCACATCGCGGACTTGGCGGTCCGGTACGCCCACGAGGAGAACGCCGACAGCTCGGGCTTGTACCCGGGCAGGGCCTGCAGGACGGCCAGCAGCCCTACTTGGACCAGGTCGTCGACCTCCCAGCCGATAGGGCGCGGCATCTTGCGCGCAATCTTCATTACGAGGCGCGAGCAGGTCTTGACAACAGAGAGCTGGTCCGTGACATCCAACTTTACCTTGCTGTGGTGGGACGGAAACAGGGCTTCGAGAGTAGCGGCGTGGTCGACGGCTTTGGGCATGCGCACAGACTCTCACGGCGCACGGTAAACTGTCAAGATGGACTTGCAGCTGCCGCTAAGAATCGAGTACCTGGACACGAACGGGGACATGCAGACGACCGAGCTGTTCTATGGGCTGCATGACGCAGAGGTACGCTCGTGGCAGCTCCAGGCGGCCGGCAACCGGGTGCTGCGGTGGGTGCGCCAGACGACGCACGGCAACTCGTACGTGCCAGAGCAGTGGTACAAGACGCCCACGTTCAACTACTGAAGTCGGCAACTTCGGCACCAACCCCGGCGGAAAACGGGTCTGCTACACTCTTTGCATTCGGGCTTTCTCACGCCCACAGTTTGCCCTGCCAAGGGCGGAGGAATCAAGAATAAAATGGCAACGCCCTTCTTTACGCAGTGGAGTATGTCCCAACTCACCGTTGCCTTCGGGCCCATTCTTCTGGATGGATATCAGGCGGGCGAGGCGGTCACGGTCGAGTGGAACCAGGACCTGTACAGCATGGAAGTGGGCGTGGACGGCAAGGCGACCCGCTCCCAGATTCTGGACCGTAGCGCGGTGGTCACCATCAACCTGGCCCAGTCTTCGCACGCTAACGACCTCCTCAGCGCGGTGTACATCCTGGGCGCCAGCGGCGTCGATGTCAACGGCAACCCCGTGGGCCCGTCGGCCGACGTCGCGCCGCTGCTCATCAAGGACCGCGGCGGGCGCACGCTGCTGTCCGCCCCCGAGGCGTGGATTGCGCGCGCGCCGGACATGACCTTCGACCAGCCGAGCACGGTTCGCGCGTGGGTCATCCACTGCGCCCGTCTGGCTGCTTTCATCGGCGGTAACTGACATGAAGTCGGCGGTTTACGGGCTCGTCATCCATGGCGTGGGCGAGCAAACCGCCGGCTACAGCTCCGACGCGCAGGAGTGGCTGGCGGCCGGCTGCTCCAAGCGTGGCAAGACGCTGTACGCGCGCGAGGTGCTCTGGGCTCCGTTGGCGGACTTGCGGAGCGCCAAGTTCCTGAAGGAGTGCCGCAAGCGCGGCTCGGGCGAGAACCCACTCAAGAAGCTGTTCGCGCACACGTTCAGCGACGCGCTTGCGTACCGCCAGAACTCCAAGCTGCAGACCGAAATCTTCGATGTCATCGACCAGGCGGTCCTGCGCTTGCGCGGGGAGCCGGTTCACATCTTCGCCCACAGCCTGGGGGGCCTGGTGGCGCTCGACTACCTCCACAGCCGCACCAACCTGAAGGTCGCCAAGCTGGTCACGTTCGGCTGCAACGTGCCGCTGTTCTACCTGGGAGACCCGACCGCGTTCCGGTGCCCGGCCCAGCTGCGGGAGCCCGGCAAGTGGGTCAATGCCTTCTACTCGAAGGACTTCCTGGGGTACCCGCTGGCCGGCTGCGAGGGGATGGAGCACGTCGAGGACACGGTGCTGGAAGAGGCGCCCGGGCTGACCTGGAGCGACATTGTCCCCGGGCTAAGTCACGTGGACTACTTCGAGGACAAGCGCTTCTGGAAGGGCACGCTGCCGGGCCTGGCTCGGCTGTAGCCAGCGAAGCGACCCAGAGAGACCTCCAGCCGGGTGGTACCGGCGCCGTAGCGTCAACGGCTGGAAGCCTCGCGGGGTCGCTCCGCGAAAATAGTTGCCCTGTGAGGTCCGCCGGGCCAGCGGTATCAGCGTCTCGCGCGAGGACCCCGGTCAAGACTCCAGCGCGAAACGGCTTCCTCAAAATAGTTGCCCTTCGGGACACACCGGGCCAGTGCCGCAACCGCCGCGGGCGTGCGCGGCGGTGTCCCTAGGGGGAGTTTCTCGCTATCCGTGCTGCTAGGGGCCCATGAACCCGCTAGCTGCCGGCCTCGGTCGAAAGCAACCACCTAGCAGATACCCTAGGAGAAGTTTCCGCTGGCGTCAAGCGCAAAACGCGCTAGGTTGGGTGCATGTCGCTTCCTCAGCTTGAGTCTCAACAGAAAGTCATTGGCGGGCGGGTGTTTACCGTCGGCGTCCTCTCGTTCGCCCAGAGCCGCAAGGTGTTCGGGCGCATCCAGCGCATCCTGGTCGCGAACGACGAAGTCATCCAGCAGACCGGTCTCGGGCTATTTTTGTTCGCGTCGATGGCCGGCGCGCTGACCGACGATGACCTGAACGCGTGCATCGAGACCTTCGGCGAGGTGACGTCAGTCGCGCTCGACGACAACCGCGTCCTGAAGTTGAACATCGAGACCAACCGCAACGCGGCGTTCATGGGCCGGCACGAGGATATGTACGAGTGGCTGGATTTTGCCGTGGACGTCTCCTTCAAGGCGCTCATGGCAAAAATGAAAGGCGCTCCCGAGCGGCTGGCCGCGAGCGCCAAGACGCAGAGCTAGCCGCACTCGACGAGTCGGTGCCCGCCGACCTAGACATGCTGGTATGGGCACTGTGCATGAACTCGGACGGGGACATCATCCGCAACCCGAACGAGATACTGCACCACTGGTCTTACGAGCAAGTTCTGGATGCCTTGGAGGTCAAGGAGTTACGTAATCAGGCCGTTCGGCGCATCCGGGACGCCGAGAAGCGCAAGGCCCAGACCAGGCGCCGGTAGCGCGCTACCCGCCGTACTTGGCGATATAGTCCTCGTACGGCTGGATGTGCAGCCCCCGCGCGCGCTGGCCTACGCCAATGGCCTCATAGTGCCCAAGCCCCGAGTTACAGGACTGGCACAAAAGCGCCCGAGGGTGCTTGGTGGTGATTTTCTTGCGACTGGTACGTACACGAACTCCGTCTACAGTCTCGTAGTGGTCGCCGATGCACCCTATCTTTCGGTCAGCACGGTCGAGTCCGAAAGCGCAAATGGCGCAGCGTCCTCCTTGAGCCTGCCACGCCGCGCATACTCTGTCCTCGGTCCAGCCAGTCGACTTGGCCCGTTGTGCGGCGTTACGAGCTGCGCGCTCCTCCTCCGTCATCTCCGCAGTTCGCTTGCGCCCATAGACTCGCACACGAACTCGCTCTTCTGTCCGCACCTCTTCGCGCTGGCGATGCTGACGATGCCATGCGAGCCGCTTTTCCCTCTCAGACGGGTCTTCCGCTTCGCGTTTTTTGCGTCGCGCCAGCGCTCGGGCGTTCACACGCTGCCGGTACTCCTCGTCCTCTCGTTTTCTGATAAAGTCCATACAGCCACGGCAGACACCGCCGTGCCGGCGATAGACAGCTTTGTTCGAGCATCCCTCTCTTGCACAAACCTTCATTTCTACGAAATAGCACCACTGAAGACGGAAGTCAACAGGGGTCGGGCGCGGGCTAAGTTATCGCAATCCTAAGACAAATCATCGCCAGGTTTGACGTCTCCGTTGACACCAAGCCGATCTCCAAGCTGGAGAAGCAGCTGGACCGCGCCAAGCAGAAGGTCAACGAAGTCGGACAAGCCTTTGCTATCGGCATGGCCGGAGCTGCGGCCGGCGTCTGGGGACTGCTTGAGGCGGCCTCGGATGCCAACGAGACGATGTCCGCGCTCAAGGTGGTGTTCAAGGAGAACTCCGACGCCGTGACCGACTGGTCCAAGAAGGTCGGCAAGGAAATGGGACGGTCGGAGTACGCCTTCCAGAAATCCGCCCAGCAGTTCGGCGCGTTCATGTCTCCCATCTTCAAGGATACGGGCGCTGACATCACGGACATGAGCCAGCGGTTGTCTGAGCTGTCCGTCGACCTCGCTAGCTTCTACAACACCTCGGACGAAGAGGCGCAGATGCGCTTGTTCTCCGGTCTGTCGGGCGAGACCGAGGCTGTGCGGCGGCTGGGCATCGACATCAGCGACAGCTCGCTCAAGGAGATGCATCAGCGCCGCGGCGGCAAGGGCCAGTACAAGTCGCTCTCTATGGCGGAGAAGACTCAGCTCCGCTACCTGAAGATTCTCGAAGACACCATCAACGCCCAGGGCCAGGCCGTCCGTGAGTCGAAACAGTGGGCCGGCACCATCAAGGCAATCCGCGGCCGGTGGCAGTCGTTCACCGTCGAGCTGGGGCGCACGCTAGAAGAAGACATCCTGCCGCTGGCGCGCAAGTTCCTGGAGCTGCTGCCGCGCTTGGAGAAGCTCATCAGCAAGTCGTCGGCCCTGGAGACGGCGTTCCAGATGCTGGCCATTGGGGCGGGCTCTCTGGCGGTCGCCTGGGCGGCGCTGAACGCCCCGCTCGCCGGCATGACTATCTTGCTGGGCGCGGCTGTGGCGTTGCTGGAGGACTACAACACGTTCGTGGACGGCGGACGCTCGGTGATGGGCGAGTTCATCCAGGCTGTCACCGACTCTAACAAGCCTCTCCAGGAGTGGACGAACCTGCAGCAAGGAATCATCGGCGGATTCGACGTCCTCGTAAGTGCGGTCGTCGACGTCGCCGAACTCATCTACGGCGCCTTCTCGTGGCTGGGCGGTAGCGACCCGGAAGTGGAGATGGGTTTCGATACGGCGCGCAACGCCTGGAAGCGCGCCAGCCAGCGCGCCAACAACGAGACCGGAGTCCAGGCCGGCTTCGATGCACAGAACTTGGCGTTCGCTGCTTCCGGCGACTTCAAGTCGATGCGCAAGGACATGGCGCGTCAGGGCCAGACGCTCAGCGACGCCGAGTTCTTCGAGATGGCGAAGGGCTTCCGCACCAAGGCGATTGAGCAGAGGCTGGCCGCCCCGACGGACCAGGACGTGGCTACCGGTTTCATCTCCCAGGCCGCGCTGGATGCGTACAACAAGTCTTCGCACTCGCTGGTCGGAACGGATGAGCTGGCCGGAAAGGTCCAGCGGCTGGACACCCAGAACATCAGCATCGTAGTCAACGCCAAGTCCAACGACCCCAAGGGCATCGCCGATGAGATGGCAGTCAAGCTGCGCCAGGCCAAGGCCGCACTGAAGGAAGACCGATGAACTCCAGCATCATCGCATTCACGGACCCGCGCGACGGCGGCGCGTACTACCTCATCGACTTCGATGTGGTGCGAGCCGAGGAGCACACCATCTCGGCCCAAGTATCGTCGCATCCTATCGCCGAGGGCGCGGACATCACCGACCACGTGCGCCCCGAGCTGAAGCGGCTGTCCATGCGCGTGCGCGTCACCAACAGCCCCATCAACAATGTCACCTTCGGGCTGAGTCCCGGCGCGCTGCCGGGCGTGCGCAGCCAGCTCGTGCTGGAGACGACCGGCACCAAGCACTCGAAGGACTTCCAAGTCACGGGGGGCTCGGCCCCTCTGTTCACCACGGGCCCGGTGCAGATTGCCGCCGTGAACGCGCTCATTCCGGTGACGTACACGCCCCCGGTCGCCAAGCCGGGCTCGCAGGAAGCCGTCCTGAACACCATCAGCTGGAGCTACCTGAAGATGCCAGAGAACCTGGACCGCGTGACTCGCGTGTTCCAGACGTTCGCGCACCTTTGTCAGCAAGGCGTCCCGGTAGAGGTCTCCACCGACCTGATGCACTACCCGCGCATGCTCATCACTAGCGTCTCCGCCCCTCGGGACGGGACCACGGGAGTGGACATCTCGCTCGACTTCCAAGAGCTGCGCACGGCGTCCGTCCAGCGGACCGAGCTGACCATCAAAGCCAAGCCCAAGCAAAAGCGCGCCGAACCGAAGAAGAACGACGGCAAGAAGGCCACGCCTTTCGATTTGGGGGGGCGCAAGAATAGCGTTGCGTCACAGACCATCGACTGGTTCCTTGACGTGGAGAGAGACTAATGCCCTTTCTGATTCCTACTCGCAAGGACGTGCCGGACTACACCCAGTCGCAAGTGCTGGAAGGCGTGGAGTACAACTTCCGCTTCTTATGGAACATGCGCGGCGGATGGTTCATGTCCATCAGCGACGCGAGCGAGGAGCCGCTGCTGGGACTGACCCGGATGGTCGCCGGCATAAACTTCACGGACCTCGTGCGATGGGACCCCCGGTGCCCGGCCGGCGACCTTGTGCTGGCCGACTTGCAGGGCGGGTTCGTGGACCCCGGCTACTACGACCTGGCCAGCGGCCCGGTCGACAACTTGCAAGGCCGCGTGGGCCTGGTATACATCCCTAGCGACGACCCCTTCCGCGAGGGCTGATGGACCCGGTAACCCGAGACGAAATGTTCGGCCGCGCCTGGCGCGTACGCGTCGGCGTTGTACCTAAGCAAACCGAGACCACGGGCATGACCACGCTGTCCGGCTGGGACGTCAGCGGGCTGGACATCGAGGCGGAAGTGGAAAAGGACCTGACCGGCGAGCCCAACAAGTGCACTCTGCGGGTCTACAACCTGCCGGAGAACGCGCGCGCGGCGCTCGAACAGGCCAACATCTACGACCCCAAGAAGGCTCCGAAGGGCACCACTACGCAGTCGGTGGGCGTCACGCCCGAGTCAACGAAGGTGCGCGCCAGCTCCAAGCAGGTAAAGTCGGGGCGCATCCGCGTGGAAATCGAGGCAGGCTACAAGGACCGAGAGCTGGCACTGATTTTCCGCGGAGACATCCGCCGCGCTCTGTCCAAGCAGGAAGACGACAAGACGTGGGTCACGTCCATCGAAGGGGAAGACGCCGGGCGCTCGCTGACGTCTTCGCGCATCACCGAGTCCTTTCCGGCGGGGACCAGCAAGCTGACGGTCGTCAAGAAGTGCCTGGAGGCGCTCGGGCTCGGGGCCGGAAACCTGATGCAGGTAGAGGCGCAGCTGGCCAAGCAGACGTACCTCCGGGGCACCGTGCTGGACGGCCAGGCCTCCAAGGAGCTGGCCGGCGTCGTCAAGTCGGCCGGGCTGACGTACAGCGTGCAGGACGGCGCCGTCCAGTTCCTGGTTGTTGGCCAGGGCCTGCGGCGAACCGCGGTACGACTGAACGCCAGTACCGGCTTGATTGGTTACCCCGAGCGAGACACGACGGGGCTGCTCAAGGTGGAGTCGCTGCTCAACCCCGACCTATTCGTGGGCAACTACGTGCTGCTAGAGTCGCCCACCCACCAAGGCTCGTACATCATCCAGAAGGTCACGTACTCGCTGAGCACGTTCTCCCAGAACTGGTACGCGCGACTGGAGCTGAAAGACGCCTAGTCCGCCAAGGCGCGCGCTTGGTGGGAGTTCATACGGCCCCCAGAGCTTTCATAACGTGCTGGTCGGCCTGCTTGACGATGGCGACTGCCTGGTCCAGGGTCAATCCCAGCTTCTCTTGCAGCCGCCAAGCGGCGAAGGTCTTGGCCGTGCGCTCATCCGTGCCACGGTTGACGGCCACGAGCATAGCCGCGCCCACCACGTCGACTAGCTCGGCCACGCTGGGCAAACCAGCCGCCTGGACCACCCGGCGCAGCTGCCGCGCGTCCTTTGCTCTACGTTTCCGAGATTTCGAGCCCCATGCCATTTTTGCTGCCTCCGATGGCCCACGGTCCCACGGCTGCTAGAATCTGTCAAGATGGCAATCGCAGAAACCGACACGCCCACCTTGGCCGATGTCATCCGCACCGGCATTCAGGCCGCCACGCGCAGCTTGGGCGTAGCGCTGCCGGGGACCGTCGTAAGTTACGACGACGACTCACAAACCGCCACCGTCCAGCCCGGCGTGCATCGCGTGGTGCCGACCATCGAGGATGAGAGCGAGCTGGAGGCGGAGGCGCTGCCGGCCGTACAGAATGTGCCCGTGTGCTGGTTGGTAGGGAGAGGTATCCAGGTCAAGGCGTCCCTGGAGGCGGGCGACAGCGTCTTGCTCATCTGCCTCGACCGAGACCCGTCCGGCTGGATGCGCTCGGGCCGCGCGCAACCGCCCGACGACGTGCGCGAGCATCACTGGGCGAACGCTGTGGCCATACCCGGACTCGTCCCCTCTTCTAGCCCGTTCGACACGCCCGGGGACGCGGCGGCGTTGGCCTCGAAGGTGGACATCATCCTCGCGGCGCTGAACAACGGTACACCGGGCAATGCGTTCGGCGCTAGCGTCCAAAGCTATCTGACGAACAACGGCCTGGCTGGGCCGGGCGCGACGACGGCTTCCGAAGTCCTCTTGCTGGATGGTTGACAATGGCGGTTACTTTCCTCGACACCCCCAACGTCCCCATCTCGCAGCGCGAGACTCTGGACTTCATCAGCGACACGCTTCCGCTGGCGGTTTCCATCAGCTTCTCCCGGGCGCGAGTCATGCCCGAGGAGCGCGCGTTTCGCGACGGTATCTTCCTGTATCCGTATCTGACCAGCACCGTGGAAGGCTCGGGCCCGTACACGTTCCATCTTCGGCGCAGCGGCGGCTGGGCTGACGACACCGAGCTGTTTGTGGACGAAGCCCCGGCCCCGCCGTCGGGAGCGGCCACCTGGCAGGTGCTGTACAACGTGGACTTCACGGCGCTGCCGTTCCAGGGATTCGGCGGCTTTGGAGCCAACACCATCGACGGGTTGACGTGGTACCTGAAGCCCGGACGCTCGGGGGCGAGCCCTATGACGCTGGCCATCAACCCCGTCGCTGGGCGTGGTATCCAGTTCGACCTGCAGAGCACCGGAGGTGTTGCAGAAGCCAGTGACAGCTTCTTCGGTCCGCGACTGCTGCTGCCACTAGCCAGCATCCCGAACTTCAACCCGAACGCACCGGTCGTGTTCTACGTGCGCACGGACGGGGCCGGCGACGCTGGCTGCGCGGTCTGCGGCGTCATGGACTGCGCACTCAATACGAACCAACCGACGACTGTCGAATGGCAGCGGCGCCAGGCGATTTCCCGCGACGGCTCTTCCCCCGGCGCTGGCTTCGGCGCGCGCAACCACTTCATCTGGCAGCACGCTGGCAACACCAACGCCAGCAGCCCGTCTGCGCTGGGCGTTTCCGAGGTCCAGGGCGGGCGCGTCATCCGAGTGCTCGACCAAAAGACCGTCGCGTTCGGCGCGTTCGATTGGTCGGGGGCGACGCCGGACCCGACGACGGGCGCAATCTACCAAGTGTCGTCGGGCAACAGCATGTCGTATCTCTCGCTGAACAACCCCGGCAGCGGCGAGTTGTTCCGGGACATGAGCAACCTGAGCTTCTGCGTCGCCTACAACAACCAGTCGAACGCCCAGTCCTGGGCCTCGTTGAAGCAGCTGACCGTCTGGCAGCCCGGAGTCTGACATGAGTGAGTCCGCGTTCTACCCAGTCATCCTGCCGCAGCAGCCGGCTCCGGCTGTCGCGCCCACGACCGCCGAGGCGCTGGAGCTGAAGGTCGTCATCTCGCCGACCGCAGAGAACCCCGACCTCGGGGACTTGTGGCTCGCGCCGACGGGCGATGAAGTGCTCATCTACGACCTGGCGGAGGCAGTCGCCCAGCGGCTCACCGTGCGGTTCAACTTCTTCTTGGGTGAGTGGTTCCTGGACACGACCGAAGGGACGCCCTGGTTCCAGCGCGTGCTGGTCAAGGCTCCCAGCGACCGGGCCATCCGAACGGTGCTGAACGACGTCATCAGCAAGACCGAGGGCGTGGCGTCCGTCTCGCAGTTGACCTACAGCATCTCGAAAGACCGGCAACTTTCCGTTGATTTCAAGGCTATCCTGCAGGACGGCAGCACCTTCCAGGCCCGAGAGTATGGGCGGTTCGTGGTCGACCTGCTACCCGCGCTAGACTAAAGCCGTGACCATCGAGCTTACGCCGACCGGCCTAGAAATCGACTCGCTCCAGGACACCCGCGACGAAATCAAGGGCAACGTCCGGGCGGCGGTCTCTCCTGGTCTGAACCTCAGCAGCACGTCCGCTCTGGGGCAATACATCGACTCGACCGCGAGCAACCTCCGACAGATTGACGAAGCCATCCTGGCGTTGCACGCGGGCTGGGACATCGCCACCGCCCAGGGCGCCGAGCTGGACCGCCTGGCGCGGCTCGTGGGCTCCGTGCGCCGTGCAGCCACGTTCTCGACCGCCAGCATGCACCTGCAGCTCGACGCGGGCACGTACGCCGCCGGTACGCTGGTCGTCTCCAAGATTGGCGACCCTACGGTGCGCTTCTCGAACGACGCTGACGTGGTGTCGCCGGGTGGGCTCGTCCTGGACCAGCCGTTCACGTCCGAGACGGCCGGAGAGGTCTACGCTCCGGCCGGGACGCTGTCCATCGTGGCCAACCCCGTCGCCGGCTTCCTGAACGCCAGCAACTCGTTCGACGCCATTCCCGGCGAGGACTTGGAGACGGACGCCGAGTTCCGGCGGCGCATCTCGCAGGAACTCTCCCGGAAGGGCTCGACCACGGTCGACGGCATTCGTGCCGACTTGCTCGACGTCAAGGCGACCACGGGTCAGCCGATGTTCTCGTTCGTGTCGGTGGTCGAGAACGACACGGATGCGACGGACAGCGACGGGCGCCCGCCCCACAGCATTGAAGTGCTGGTCGTCTCTGGGGCCTCAGACGACGACATTGCCCAGGCGATTCTGGACGCCAAGCCGGCCGGCATTCGGGCGTATGGCCTGGAGAGCGCGACCGCGTACGACTCCATGTCCAACGCGCACACCATCGGCTGGTCCGAGGCTAGTGGCATCGACCTGTACCTCTGGGTCTACGTCGCTGCCGTGCCCGGCCAGTTTGCCGGCGCGCAGGCGGTCAAGGATGCCATCATCGACTACGCCGAAAGCAACCAGGGCGTCGGCGTCGACTTCGTGCACGCCCAGTACCTGCGAACGGTTCTCGGCGTAGCGGGGACCGTGGACGCCACCATCAAGGTGCGCGACACCAACGTCGAAAGCGGCTCGCAGCAAGCCAACTGGCCTATCACGGCCCGGCAGATTGCCCGCCTTGACCCGACCCGTGTCACGGTCAACGTCATCAACGTTAGCGGACCTCCCTGATGGCTGAGCAAATCGACGGAAAATACTCGCTAAACGAAGCCCACGTCAGCGAGATGCAGCTGCAGTTGATTGAGTTCTTCCGGAAGCCCCGCGCCATGGAACTCATGCGCGTGGTCGGTCAGGCTATCCAGGACCGCGAGAACGTCATCAACCAGCTCTACACCGCCTTCGACCTGAGCGAGGCCGTCGGCGTGCGCCTGGACTTCCTGGGCGCCCTGGTGGGCGAGCTGCGGGACGGGCGGGGGGATGAGGACTTCCGGGCTGCCGTGGGCGCCAAGGTGCTGGTGAACCTAAGCAACGGCCGGCTAGAAGACATGCTGGCCGTGGCGCAAGCGCTCCTGCCGGACGTCGTGGACATCAAGGTCATCGAGCAGTACCCGGCCGCCCTTCGGATTGAGCTGTACGACGCTTTCGACGGGGCCTCCCCTGCCACGGTGGCACGAATGTTGCGCCAGGCCAAGCCGGCGGGCGTCGGGCTAACGGTAGTGGCCGTAGATATCGATAACTCCATGATTTGGTCAGGGGCGGCCGGGTCGGACCCCGACAACGGCTGGGGCGCCGACTGGGCGCCCATCTACTGACGTGTGGTAAAGTAGGGCGATGGCTAAGCCCGCAACACCCGCCCAGGGATGGGCCACCGATACGAACTACTCCACCGGCCCCAACGCCGGCACGCCGACCAAGGTCGAGCCCTCCGCTGGAGAGAAGGCGTCCGGCTTTGTTCCTGGGTCTGCTGCCGTCGCGCAGCACATGAACTTCGAGCTGAATCTGCTGGCTCAGTGGACTCAGTACCTCGACGGACTGGAGACGGACCCCGACTTCGTGGACCAGGATTTTGCCTGGGGCGGAGAGCATACGTTCGATGCCGATGTAAACATTGAAGGTCAAGCGGCGGTCGGAACGCTGCGCGTCGGGAACGGCGACATCTTCCTCGATGTCGGCGGCGCCGAGGTCCTCTACTCGACGGGGGGCGTACCGGACCCTATCTCGCGCAACACCTACATTTCCCTGGCCAAGGGACAGGCGGCGCTAGGTCCGGGCTCCGACGCCGAGCTAGGGCTGTGGCGCAACGCTGGCCAGCTGTATTGGTTCGTCGATGCCTCGGCGTCGTCGGCCCGCCTGCACTTCCCCCTTGAGCTGCCGACGGGCGCTAAGGTGAACGGCGTTACCGCGGGGTTCAAGAACCAGTCCGCCGGCAGCCGCGACGTCGCTATCAACATCTACAGCGCGTTCGTCAACGTCGGCACGCCCGGCAGCTCCGCGCTGACCAACGCCACGCAGGCGGGCACGGGCGCCGCCACGCTCAGCTCGGGCGCAGACACTGTCGTCGCCGCGGTCGTAGGCGGCCTGCTGCCCGGCTACGACATCATCGACAACACCGTGAACTACTGGTCGATCGAAGTCGAGTTCACCGGCGGCAACGTGGAGCTGCACTGGCTGGCCGTGAGCTGGGATGACCCTGGACCCAGAAACTACTGAGCCATGCCCTCCAACGACACCGACCTCAGAGGATTGCTCATCGGCCAAGCGTCGATGGAGGCTCGTATTGTGTCCATGGATGCCCGGCTGACCGTACACGGCGAACGTATCGACGAGAAGCTGGAGAACCTGGAGGAGCGCATGGATGAGCGACACGACCATCTCCGCGAGCTGCTGGCGGCTACCGTCAAGGGGGCCATCAACGAGGCGATTGAGGAGCACTTCCAGCCGCTGGAGGAGCGCGTCGAGACGCTTGAAAAGGACCAGCTGGAGCGCAAGACGGTGCTGAGCACGTCCATCAAAGGCGCGACCGCGGTTGGGGGCGGGCTGTCCATCCTGTGGGGCGCGGTGCTCGCCCTGCTGGAGCTGTACGGCAAATGACTCCGACTACGGACATCGCCCCTGAATGGCTCAGACTGGCGCGGCTGGACATCGGTATCCGTGAAGGCAAGGACGACGCCAAGATTTTGGCGTACCGGGCCTACACCAAAGAGCGCCCGTGGGCCGGCACCTCGGGCGCTGGTAGCGCGTGGTGCTCAGACGCCTGCAACGCCTGGATGGAGCGAGCTGGCGTCAAGGGCACCCGGTCAGCTGGGGCGGCTTCCTGGAGGCGCTGGGGCAAGGCGTGCGAGCCGAGGGTGGGCGCTGTCATCGTGTTCGGGCCCAGCGACCCAGACGCAGCGGGCACCGGGCACGTCGGACTGATTGACCGTGTCGAGGGCGAGTGGGTGTGGGTGCTCGGCGGCAACCAGAGCAACGCCGTCAACGTCCGGAAGCGTCGGCTGGCGGATGCTGTCGCTACTAGATGGCCCGAGTTCCCTTAGTCCGGGGTCGGTAGACGACCTTAAGCGCGCGCACGTTGGCGAGGATGCACTGCATGCCGCGGATGCCGCGCTTGAGCTTTCGGATGGTGCGCTTGAGTTTGGCGATGCGTGCTTCAGGCTCGGGCACGTCGGCGAGCGCATGCTCCAGTGCATCACGCAACGTCGGCATCTCGTGCGCTCCGAGGTAGTCCGAGAAGCGCTGCCAAATTTCGTCCGTGACCTTCATGACCTCACCCACTTGACCGTCACAGTCGGCTCGAACGAGACATACACCTCATAGGTCCAGCTTTCCCCCGAGGGGGACTCGTCGTCGACATGGACGCGACCGGCGACCTCTACGCCCGTCGACTCTGAATAACGCAACCCGGCCTCTGCTGCCGCCTGGCTGGGGCCGAGCGCCTCTATCCAGAAGCCCTTGTGGCGGCCGACCATCGAACAGAAATAACGCTTCATGCCGCCCAGAATGCCGGAACAAGCCTCTTGAGTCCAGACAAATCGTACTGTGGCAAAATATTCACACACCACAGTTACTTAGGTACTTATAAAAAGAGTGCTCGCTCCTGCGGAGGCTCGCACTGCTCAGCTTAGCGACCAACCTCGATATCGTCCAGATAAATCGACATCGGTACCTACGAAAGTTAAGGCAACGAGCCAGTTGCCATTATTTTGCTCTTGCGCTGCGCGCGGCATGTACGCTAGGGTTGTAGACCTTGCAGCGCGCCCCCGTCATTCATGTCGCTTGGTTCATGCTCGAAAGTGAGCGCACGTCCGTGCTGCGCCGCTCGGAGCAACGTACCGGAACGTGGCAGGATTTCGTTGCAGACGTCGGCCCACACGTGGTCGGCGACAAGAGCGGGCGCATCGTGTTCCCGTACCTGGCGCCTTGGACGGACGGCGAGACTCACCAGCCGCGCAGTGGCATCGCCACGCGCCCCGGCGCCACCACGGCACTCGTAAGTCTCGACCTCGACAAAGAAAACGACGATGCCATCGACACCGCCATCACGCGGCTGAACGAGCGCGGCGTCGCGTACTTGGCGCACACCACGCACTCGAACACGCCCGAGCAGACCAAGCTACGCATCCACGTACCGCTGTGGCGCGCTGTGCCGCTCGACCAGATTGCTGGCATCAAGGACCGGCTGAGCGCGTATCTGGGGCTGAAGACCGACCGCCAGACGCGCGGCGGGCACACGGGCTTCTTCTCCCCCCGGTGCTCGGCGGAGATGCTGGAGCACGCCTGGCTGATTGCCCAGCAAGGGCCGGGCAACGGGCCGCTGTACTACGAGACCCTTCCGGAAGTCGCCGCGCCCGCGGCCGGGCTCAAGGTCAGCGCGACCGAGCGCTTGGGTGAGCGTCACATGCGCGTCACCCCGCGCCCGCTGGCGGACTGGCCCGAGCCCGTGCGCAAGGCCGCGCGCGAGGAGCTGGACGGCCTGTGCCGCTGGCTGGAGCAGGACCGCGGCGAATCCTGCCGTGACCGGCTCAAGAGCGGCGTCTCGCTGCTGAGTGGCTATGCGGCGTCGGGCGTTTTGCCTCTGGCTGAAGTGCAGCAGCGCGTGCACCTGGCGCTACTGATGCGCGCCATGCACGGCCGGGATGACCACCCGGTCCAGTACCGCCTTGACCAGGCTTTCGGGCACAACGGCTTCGTTGAGTGGGGCCACAACCGGCCCATCATCCCCGAGGGCTTCAACGCCCAGGGCCTGCCTGACGCCAACGCTGACCGCTCGGTGCGCTCGCTGCGAGCGGCGCTGGTCAAGAACCAGCCTGAGCGCCTCTACAGCGTCGCCGACGCCCAGCGGGAGCTGCACACCTTCCTACGCCGACCGCGAGGGCTGCAGCGGGCGCTGGGGCTGGTCGAAATCAGCACCGGCGGCGGCAAGGCCCAGCCGCACTCGGAGCCGGTTCTATTGGAGCGCGGCTGGACGCCCATGGGCGAGGTACGCCCCGGCGACCGTATCTACGGCTCAGATGGACAGTTGCACGACGTATTGGCGGTACACCCGCAAGGGGTTCGCGAGGTGTGGGAGGTCGAGTTCTCCGACGGCACGATCGTCCGCTGTGACGCCGACCACCTGTGGAGCTTCCATAGGCACAGCACGGCCCAGCCGCTTGTAACAAAAACTGCGCGTGAGTGGGCAAATCTGCCAACAAGGCGCGGAAGCGGACAGGGTCGAACCATGTTTCTTCCTGAGCTTGCTCCTATCCACAGGCCAGAGGCCGACCTTCCGCTCGACCCGTATACCCTTGGATTGCTTTTGGGGGACGGCGGAATGTCCGGCGCTGGCGTCTCGTTTACAACGATGGATCGTGAGCTGGTGGATGCCCTAGTACTGCCTCCGGGGGTTTCCGCGAAACCGAACAAAAACCAAAACAGCGGCAGGGCGACGCAATACAGCCTGGCGTGCTCCACCCCCATGGGGCGACTTCCCGGTGGCGGGTATGCGTCCTCTCCTCTGATTTCCATTCTGCGGGAGCTGGGACTGATGGGTACTACATCCCACACCAAACACATCCCCGCGGCATACGCACAAGCCAGCGCGACTCAACGTCTGGCGCTGCTGCAAGGTCTGTTCGACACGGACGGGAGCTGGGCACGGTCTAATGTGGAATACACAACAACTAGCCATGCCTTGGCCCTGGCGGTTAGAGAAATGGTACAATCCCTAGGCGGGCGGGCGACCATTGCACCAAAGCAGACGTCCTGGACTTACAAGGGAGCGAAAAACCACTCCACCGCTTGGCGTATGAACATCAAGCTGCCCTTGGGGGTGGTTCCCTTCCGTGTGGCGAGAAAAGTGGAGCAGTTCAAAGCTTCAAAGGTGCAGTCAGGCGCCACTCGCGCGGTGGTTGGCATTCGGGCCACCGGACACTTTGAACCGGCCTCATGCATCTCCGTGTCGGCGCCGGACCGCCTGTATGTGACCTCGGGACATGTACTCACTCACAACACTCATACGTTACGCCAACTTGCGAAGGAGCGGGCCTCGCGCGGCCAGCACACGGTCATCTTGAGCCTGGACCACGGGCTGCTGGGACAGATTCGGCGCGACTTGCAGGAAGACAACGTAGCCGTGCGCCACCTGCACTCGCTGAGCCAGCCGTCATCCAAAACCGGCTCGGCGGAGTGCTTGCTCCTGAAGGACCCCGACAAGCGCAAGGTCGTGCTGAAGGTAGTGCAGTCCGGCGCCTCTCTGATGGGAAGCGTGTGCACCAAGTGTCCGGTGCGCGGCAACTGCGGTGCGTACAAGGCGCGCGGGCGAAAGCTGTCGGAGTTCGTCATCGTGGCGCCGTACGCCATGGCGCAAAGTGCGCTGGACAAGGTGGCTCAGGCGGGCGGCCAGGCGCTTGTGGTCTGCGACGAGGAGCCCCCGGAGTCTGGGACCGTCCAGGTCAGCGAAGACGCCGTCAAAGCGATGCTGCTCAACCCGATGGTGTGGGAGATGATGCGCTCCGACCAGACGGCGGTGGTCAACAGTCTCGCGCACTTGTTGGTGGACGGGCACCCCGAGAACGCCCCCAGCGAAACGCTCGACGAAGGACTCAAGTACCACAGCCAGCTGCACCTCAACAGCCCAGCACTGTGCGACCTAGAGAAACACGAGACCGACCTGGAGACGGCGCGGCTCGTGCTGAGCTTGATTCCCGGCTGGCGCTCCCTGGAGCGCGTGGCGCTCTCCAAGGGGCACGCGTGGCGCGCCCCCAACCCCAACCCGGCCTGGGCGGTCCTAGAAGAGGAGGGCGGCTTCGTCCTGAGCGCCACGCCCAACTACGCGCTTTATGAGAACTTTCCGCTCCCGGTCGAGCGGCTGCAGCTGCGCATTCAAGACAACCCGAGCACCCCGAACCCGCGCGTGGTGCTGTTCACCAAGCACGCCACCCGTAGCAAAGTGCTACCGGAGAAGGTCATCGACTGGCAACTCGTGGAGTCGGACCTGCGACAGCTGTTCAGCTTGGTTCCAGCGGACCGGCGCATGCTCATCGGCACGTACAAAGCGGTGTCCGATGCGCTGAAGACCACTCACCGGCACCTGCTCCAAGGGCGGGACATTGAGCTGACTCACTATGAAGTGGTGCGCGGGCGTGACGACTGGCGCGGCCGGGACGTCTTCGTGTCCCTGTACGACCCCCGCCCCCCGTCCGACTCCTTCGCGGCCGGCACGGCAGCCGCAGCGCGCTCGCTAGAGCAGTTCCATGGTCGCGCGCGCGACCCCCAGCCACGTGAGAGGCCCGCCGTCCACATCCACATGGGCACTGTAGCCCCCATGTCTTGGTGGGCCGGCGAGGGGGTGGGCGACGGCCGGTGCGAGGTCTGGCTGCGAGGTCCCGGCGCCCCCGCTCTGCCGCTGTTTCCGGAAGAGATTACCGCACTGCGCGAATACGCTGGACTGGAGGAGCGCGCAGCGGTTACGCTTGACACATGGTCCACATCCCCGAGCACGTCCTGGACACTGCCGCCGCTGCCTACTACAGAGCAACCGGCACCAGCGTCAACCGCGCTGGCCTACGCGCCGCCTTGCACACCGTCAACCAGCTCGCCGACGATGAGCGAGAGGATTTTGAGCGGCTTGTCATTGGCCTGGAGTCCAACGGCTACATCGCCACCGCTGCTCTGCTGAGACGCTTGGTGGGGCGATGAGGCCCTGGGAGCTGGCGCCGGACCTGCGAGTACGGTGGGCGGCTCAGGCGGCTGCTGAGGCGTTCGTCACCGGGAACACGGTGCTGGGCGTGGCTTGCTACAAAATCGCCAAAGCGTCCCTGCCGGACATCAAGATTCCGCTGGACTACCTCCAGGCCGCCCTGCTAGTCTCGTTTCTCGAAGTTCGGTACACCCGTTACCTGTGAGGCGAGTATGCGCACGTTGATTGGACTGATTGGCCTGACTGCACTGGCGGTTCTTCTGGGGCCGATTGTCTACGGCATCTACCAGATGGTCCGGGCGGCTCGTCTTGAGGCAGTCAACCGTGAGCTGGACCAGGCGTTCGGCAAGCGTGAAGGCCATGGCGACCTGGAAGAGGAAGACACCCAACAGTTCCGGCGTTCGGACGTGCTCGGGGACCTGTGACGGTCCATCTCCCTATCTGGAGCGCGTCGCAAATCAAGCAGTTCGGCGACACGGATGACGCGAAGGCGTGCATCCGCCGCTGGGCGTTTCGTCGCGTCGCGAAACTTCCGGAGCCCGAAGGCACCAAAGCCAAGCGCGGCTCGGCTCTCCATCGCGAGATGGAGGTCTGGCACAACGGCGGGTGGGTGCCGCCGTCCAAAGAGGCGCGCGGTGCAGCGCGGCTGGCCCCGAAACCGTTCACCGGGCACACGGAAGTCCAGGTCCGATTCAGCCATCACCAGGTTGAGTGGATTGGGTACATCGACTTGGTGACCGTCGGTGACGACGATGTCGCCCACCTCTGGGATTACAAGTTCTCAACGTCCAAGAAGTACGCGCTGAGTCCTACGGACTTGTACTGGGACGCGGCGGCCAACGTCTACGCCTATGCAGCGTACCTGGCGGGGGCTCAGCGCGTCATCCTGCATTGGCTGTATACCGAGTTCGATAAGGCGAACACGTCCGAGGTCTCGTGCGAGATGGAGCGCGGGGACGTGGAACTCCGGATGTGGGACTTGAGCAACCGCGCGAGCGACGGCAATGCGCTGCGCGAGCAGCTTGAGAGCGGAAAGCTTACGTACGAGCAACTAAACATTGACACCCGGATGTGCTTCGCGTACGGTCAGGTTTGCCCGCGTAAGGGCGTCGAGTGCAATCCGGCCATGAAGCCGGCGTTTTCCCCGTTCAGTGAGGACCAGATGGCCAGTTTCGAGGAAGAGACCGCGAAGAACTTTGGTGGCACGCTCCCGCCTCTGCCGGGCATGCCCAGCCTACCACCGCTCCCACCGCCGCCGGCTGTCACGCTGCCGCCTCTTCCGCCCCTGCCGTCCACCGTGCCGGCTGACGTCGCGGCGAACGCGGAGGCCTCCAAGCGTGAGTTCACCAAGCTCTTCGAGCACGAGGCCGGGTTCGTCAACCCGGCTCAGCAGCTTTTCCCCGCGGCCTCCAGCCCCGAGGAAGCGGTCGAGAACGGCAACGTCCACGTGCCTGAGACGGCCACGGTGGTGCCCCCCGACGACTTGGACTCGAAGACCATCGAGGAGCTTCGGCTCATCGCCAAGATGGAGGACGTGACGTATCCGCCCAAGGCGCGCTCGCCGGGCATCAAGTCCGCCATTCGCCAGGGCCGCATCAACCGCACGCTGGCGGGCGAGGCACCGCTGTCGTCTACCGTGCCCGAGGTGACGGTTACCATCCAGCATCCGGCCGGGGAAGCTCCTACGGGCACCCTGTACCGCGAGACGGAGACCCTCCACATTCGTACCGAGGAGCTGGTCCCGGAGCGCTCGGTTGCGTCTGCGCCGGTCGAGGACCGCGAGGAGCAGGTTCTGGCGCAGGAGAAGCTCGTAGAGCCCGCCCCGTCTACGACGGACGACGACGCTCAAGATGTCGTGCTGTTTCTGCGCACGGCGAAGGCGATTGCGATTCACTTGGGCTGCCGAGTGTCCTTGACTTTCGAGCCCGGCATCGACTAATCTCGGTGCATGGCGTTCGAGCCCGTAGACGAGTTCTCTGCTGCAGAGGCGGCGGACGTCACCGAGAAACTTACCGAGGTCCCTGACGGCCCGGAACTGCTTAGAATCTTAGCGCTCGCCAGGCGGCCGACGCCAGACCCCGAGGGGGGTGAGGCCCTGGAGTTGGCCGCCTGGCTGACGGGTACGTTGCGCCGACGACCGGACGGTCCGCTGTACCCCGGCCCGCTGACCGGCACTCAGGCGCTAGCCCTGAGAGAGGGGAAGTCGCTGGATGGCGGCTTCTTCCCGATGCGCCCTGGTGCCGGCAAGACGCTGTTCTGCGCGCTCATGGCGGCTCTGTACATCCAGGCCGGCTACGAGCGCGTCATGGTCGTGGTCCCCGCGAGCGCTCGCGCCCAAACAAAGGCCGAGTTCGACCGCTTCGCTCGGGACTGGAAGTGCCCGGATTCGCGTCAGGTCATGTTCGTCAACTACGAACTCCTGAGCCACGAAAACAGCGCGGCGGACCCAGACGGCTCGCGCCCTAGCTACCTGCACCTGAAGCAGCCGCAGGTGATGTTGTTCGATGAGGCCCACAACGTCGCCAACGCCAGCAGCGCGTGCACGCGATTGGTGCGGTACTACCTGCTCGACCATCCCAACACCATCGTGTTCGGGATGACCGGAACACCTTTCATTCGCTCCATCAAGGACGCTGCGGAGATGCTGGAGTGGTCGCTCAAGGAGCGCAGCCCGCTGCCGCGTCGAGGACACTGGAAGGAACTGAACGCCTGGGCCAGCTACCTGGACCCCAAGACGGGGGCGTTCGGGCGCATCAAGGCGGGCGCGTTGATGCAGCTGGAGCGAGCGTACGGGGACGGCACTGCTCCGTTCTACGACGAACGCTTGCACAGCGAGGCGGTCTCGGCCACGCGCCAGGCGCTGGCTCGGCGCATCCTGGAGACGCCTGGAGTCATCGGTACCGCCGAGCCGGCTCTGGACATCCCGCTGACCATGGAGCCGTGGATTCCGGACCAGCTGGACCCGGCGCTGGAGGAGGCGTACAGCCAGGTCGTCTCCAAGCAAGAGCTACCGGACGGGACTCCCATCGCCGACAAGCTCTCTAGCTACCGGCACCTGTACCGGCTCGGGTACGCGCACTGGAATGAGTGGAGCCCGTCGCCCCCGGATGAGTGGAAGCTGGCATTCCGTGCGTGGGGCAAGTGGTGCAGGCGCGCGCTGCGGTACAACAAGCACAAGCTCTCCAGCGAGGCGCAGCTCAAGCGCGCTCTCTCTAAGGGGCTGTACGCTAGCGGTAAGCCGAAGCTGGCTGCCTGGGAGGCCGCGTCAGCGGCGTACACCGAGGACACCGGGCTGCCGGAACCGCCGTCAGTTGCGCGGTGGGTGAACGAAGGCCAGGAGACGGTCGAGGCCGTCCGTCAGTGGGTGCGCGAACATCACGGTCTGGTGTGGGTCAACAGCGTCGGTCTGGGGGAGAAGTTGGCTGCTGAGCTGGGGATTCCCTACTACGGGGCCGGCACGGTGGACGCCAGCGGACGCTCCATCCGCGAGCACCCCGGCGGACCTGCCATCGCTTCGCTGGATGCCTGCGGCACGGGCCTGCAGCTAACGTACTGGAATAAAGCGCTGTTTCTGTGCACACCCGGAGAGCAGGTTCTGGCCCGACTGCACCGTCGCGGTCAGACGGCGCCGGTCGTGCGGAACTGGCTCTACATCGGCTGTGCAGCTCACCTGGACAGTTATCATCGAGCACGCGACGTAAAAGCGAAGTTCGCCAGCGATATGACGCTTGACGAGCAGCGGCTGGAGAAAGTACAGTGCTCACTGCCTTCAGTGTTCGAGTTGGGCATGCGTCCCGGAGTTCGGTGGCAATCGAAAGCACTTGACGACGACTGACACGTACGGCATGCTGGGTCTGCACTGAGAAGAACCGAGAAGCACGGAGAAGAACGAATGCCTTTTGTCCCTGTTGAAGAAGTCGCCCCCGAGTCCCAGGACGGCGAGAAGAAAGTCTACGACCCGAGCCTGAGCAAGCTCATCAAGGAGGGCAACCTGCTTGGAGAGCACGAGTTCGAGGTGACCAACATTCGCTTTGTCGAGCCCTCGCAGAAGCTCGGCGAGGGGTACTACTTCGACCTGAAGGGCGTCAGCGGGCCCCTGGCCGGTGTCAGCACCTACATCTGCCAGTACCCCGAGGACGCCGAGGCTCTCCGCAAGAAGGAGACGGGCGAAATCTTCAAGTCGGCCCGCGAGCACAAGGCGGAGAAGCAGAAGCTGGTCCAGGCGTGGCTGGGCGCGGTTTACGGTCTCAACAAGGGCGAGGCCGGCGCCTTCGCCAAGGACCCCAAGTTCCAAGCCATCTGGAACAGCACTTGGACCGTGCGTGAGGAGGGCGTCAAGGCCCCTGGCGCCGGTTCACGCATCAAGGTCAAGGTCTTCGCCCGCAAGTCGGGTTTCGTCGACTTCGACGTCTACCCGGTCAAGGGCGGCACGGCTCCTGCCGCCAGCACGCCCGCGCCGGTGGCGACCCCCGCGCTCCCGCCACCCCCGGCTGCTCCGGCCGCTGACGACTTCTTGGCGCGCGCTGCCGCCAAGGGCTTCAAGCCGTACCCCGGCCAGGAAGCTCTGTACATGGTCGAGTACAACGCCGCTGGAGCCCCCGTTCGCACGATTTCGGTTGCGGACGTGCGCGCGCTCGTCGGCTGACCAACCCACTTCACTTATCTTGTGACCGGCGCCCGTACCAAGGGCCCAAGCACTGCCGGCAAGCCTCCCCAAGGGTGGGGGGAGGCATTCTATTGCCTGGAGGTCCCCGTGTCCTACGACGTTCCCGAGATTGTCAGTCAGTTCGACCAGCACGTCATGCGCCTTTACTGCAAGGATGGCCAAGTTATCCCGTCCTACGTGATTGCGCTGGGGCTTGCGGGTGAGTACGGCGAGGTTGTCGCGGCCTCCAACTACGCGACCAGCAAGGGTCGGCGCGAGTATCTACTGGAGCTGGGCGACGTGGCGTGGTACGCCGTAGCCGGCCTCCACTCGGTGGGCTCTACGTTCCAGCGCTGGATGTCTGGGTGCCAGACTAAGCCGCTGCCGCTGCCATGCGACCTGTCGGTACTGGTCGGAGACGTGTGCGACCGCATCAAGAAAGATTACTGGCACAACAAGCCGGCCGACGGCGCGGTGCTGGCGGTGCTGTACTTTAATATTTTGGTGCAACTGGGCCTGCGGGCACATGGCGCTGAGAGCGACCTGACGGAAGTGCTGCAGATGAACATCGACAAGCTGAACGCTCGCTGGAAGGACGGTTTCAAGCCCGAGGCGGCCCGATGAAAACGTACATCGTCACCAGCGCCGTCAATCTCAGCACGCTGAACAAGCCCTTCTGGGCCAGTATCTTGCAGTTCAAAAAGCACAACAACGCCGAGGTGCGGGTTGTGGCGATTCGCTACAAGAACCCGACCAGCAAGTCCGAGGCCCGCAAGGCTCGGGAGCTGGACAAATACGCGCCGGAGCTGACCTCGTACCTGACGCGTCGCGAGGAGCGTCTGGGCCCGAACCTGACCTTGTTCGCGGACATCCCGGCCCAACCGACCGCCAGCAATGTGCTGAGCGGGCTGGAGGTGTACGCGGCGGAGACTAGTGGCATCGTTGGGCACGTGAAGCGCCAGATGCAGGTCATCCCCACGGACCACGAGATTCCGCGCGTGCTGTGGACCACGGGCGCCTGCACGATGCCCAACTACTCTAAGACGCGTGCAGGCGCCCGCGCCAAGAAGCACCACGTGTTCGGGGCGCTGATTGTCAAGGTGGTCGGCAAACGCTTCTACGTCCGTAACGTGACCGCCAACAACGATGGGTCCTTCTCGGACTTGGCGGAGAAGTACACGCCGACCGGGGTGGAGCAGAACGACGCGGCCGAGAGCGTGACCGCTGGCGACATCCACGTGGGCCAAGAGGACCCGGCGTCGCTGGAGGCGCTGGAAGAGCTGGTCCGCATGATGCAGCCGCGCTGGTTGGTCCTGCACGACGTGCTGGACTTCCACGCGCGCTCTCACCACCGTCGCGACAGGCGGTCGATGTACGCAAGCCGCTTTGATACTGTCAAGGCTGAGCTAAACTCCAACGCAGCGTTTCTAAAGCAAGTGCGGCCCTGGGGCCAGGAGCGCACGGCTATCGTGGCCTCCAACCACCACGACCACTTGACGCGCTGGCTGGAGGAGTTCGACCCGGCAACGGACCCGGTCAACGCCCCTGAGTACCACGCGCTGTGGACGATGTTGTACATCTATCGCGACGACACGGGGGGGTGGCCGGACACGTACGAGATGGCCATGCGCGCTCGGGATGTACCTGACGACTACGTCTTCTTGGGGCGCGACCAGTCGCTGAAGGTGGGCGGGGTAGAGCACCGCTACCACGGTGACAAGGGCCCCGGCGGCGCCCGTGGCAGCATCCGAGCGTTCTCAAAGCTGGGCGTCAAGGTGAACATCGGCCACAGCCATTCGCCGGGCATCCTTGACGGCGTGTTCCAGACGGGCTCTACGTGCCGCACCGACCTGGAGTACACCAGCGGCCAGCCGCGCACTCACCTACAGGCGCACATCGTCACGCACGCTGACGGCAAGCGTCAACTGATTGTTGTCGTACGAGGAAAGTTCGATGCGTAATCCCTACAGCGAGGCCCGGGCCGATGAGTATTCGTTGGTGCACGTGAACGACAAGTTCGGCTCGCGATTGCTTGTCATGAGGTACTTGTTTTCGTCCCCGACGCCGTGTACAGTCTTAGCGACGGGGACGCGCGAGGCGTGTCTGGCCGCCCGGCGGTTGATGGAGACGGGCAATGGCGCACTATCCTGACTGTTGGGGCTATCCGGGTTGCTACGGATGTTTGGAGGACAATGTGAGTACGCATGAGTTCTGCGGACCAGAGTTTTTCGGTACTTCTCACAAAGTAACCACGAAGACTGCCTTCCAGGTCGGTGGCCGCATTCGCGTGACCGGCAAGAACAACATTCTGGGGGCGCGTGTCGCTGAATACACGGTTACCGCCATCGACGAGGCGGGCTACTTGGCCTGCGGCGATGCTTCCGACGGCGGCCCCGACCAGTACGTAGACCCACGAGGCGCCGAGCTGGTCTACCGCCCGCTGCCGGTCGCGGATGTTCAGACCGACGTCAGTCCGGAGGCCGTGGACGCCGTTATCAGCGAGCACGCACGCCGCAAGGCCCAGCCCCTGGCACGTGGCGTGCTGGACTACTTTGGGGCGGCTCTGGCAGCAGTCGCCGAGGTATCGCGCGTAGGCGGCGAGCAGCACCACCCGGGCGAGCCCATTCACTGGGTCTGGGCGAAGTCTGCGGACCATGCCGACTGCCTGCTGCGCCACCTGACGGACCGTGGCACGCTGGACAGCGACGGGCTGTCCCACACCGCCAAGGTGGCCTGGCGGGCGCTGGCGCTGCTCCAGACCGAGCTGGAGAACGCTGACCCTGAACTTCACGCAAAGTACGAGCAATATCGCGAACTTGCCAAGCAAGGGAAGCGCTGAGCTAAACTGGGAGAATGCCGACCAAGCTGGAAGTGGAGCGCACGTTCCACATCTACAACGCCACCTTGTTCGGCAATCGACTCTACCTCCCACGCATTCAAGTCAGGTCCATGAAGACCGACCTGGCGCGGTGGTATGAGCCGGAGCCCGAGTTCGCTCAGGGACTGCTGATTCTCAACAAGACCAAGCGGCACCCGTGGGGCTGGCGCTCGTCGCTGCTGCACGAGATGATTCACATTTCCGTCCCGTGGCCTGAAGCGGACCACCATGGCCCCCTGTTCACGGCGGAGGCGAACCGCGTGGGCCGGTTGATGGGGCTGGAGGAGTGCGAGGTGCACGAGGCTTGGAACTGGCCGATGCACCACCTCTCGCACACGTTCGAGACGTTGGACGGCAGCCCGCCGGACATCATGGACGACCACTAGTCGCTTGACGTCGGCGGAACGGCTCGGGCATAGTGGCGGGCATGTCGAACATGGACGCGATGAATGCGTGCTTCGAGGCCGTCGGAGCGGTGCTGGTGTGGGGCAACGTGCGAACTCTGCTGCGGGACCGTCACGTGGCAGGAGTAAACCTGAGCGTGAGCGCCTTCTACGTATGCTACGGCGCGTTCAGTCTGGCGTATTATTGGTCGCTTAGCCACTGGTGGTCGCTGGCGGGCAACGTAGGAATCTTTGCAGGAAACTCAACATGGCTCATACTGGCTCTCTGGTACTCAAGGAAGGCGTAGTCGTACAGTTCGACGAAGCCGACCGCAGCACAATCGAAACTCTTCGCTGGTACGCTCATCGCACCGGAGGAGGCGATGGACCAGACCGCGATCAAGGTGACCCACGAGAGGACGCCGTAGATTGCCCTTTTGGAGTCCGGTATAACTGTGTAAGGATTAAACATTAACTTGTGCCTTTAGTTGCTGCATTCGCCACATGGACCAATACAACGCACAAGCAATCTCGCAGGTATGCATCGTCTCCGTATTCCAACCTGGTTCAATAGAAGGAGTTGGACAGTAGCGAGAAACAATATCGGCAAACACTTCACCAGTAGTCGTGTTGGTAAGGACAACACGACTGCTATTATTATCGCGAGATATTTGAATATGTCCTCCAGGTGGATCGGCTTCAATGCCCCATCCGTTCCTGATGATAGAAAAGTCCACATTGGGTGCTCTGCTGAGACCGGATACATCCATACTGTGAATCGAGAAACCCTGGTTCTTCATGTCCTCTTCCATTAGGTAGGTATCCCGTGGTAAGCTGCCATTAGCATGTCGTATACAATTTGGCCGTCACCCGTAGACATTAGCATGAAAGGGGTCTTGCCGTCAAGTTCTGCGTGAGGAGTACCGAGCCAAGCGAGTATGTTTTCTGGCGTGATACGCTCGTCACAAATCCAAGACTTATAGTGTGTACTTGCATCGCTTGCTGATGCAGGCGCCGGCCGGCGTGCAGGTAGACCACATCAACGGCGACACTCTGGACAACCGTAGAGCAAATCTGCGGCTAGTCTCAGCTATGCAAAATGGCCAGAACAGACGTCGCCCCAAACACAACACGTCGGGGGTGAAAGGCGTGGCGTGGCATAAGGGCGCCCAGAAATGGCAAGTTGGCCTGTCGTTCAAGGGACGACGGTTGCACCTGGGCCTGTTCGAGACACTGGAGGCAGCTACGCGCGCCTACAAGGACG
>JACCDR011988738.1_pt1 | contig 30290 bp, 33 predicted proteins | sample 7446431 | NCBI WGS metagenome assembly JACCDR01 (sample SAMN15323443, study PRJNA562643) | freshwater metagenome | isolation source: river surface water | place: USA:Blue River Watershed | collected 2017-08-17
AATTCAGTGTCCGAGGTCTTTACGATTGGAGCGCCCCTAATTTCAATCTCTTCACCAACTTTTGCAGCATTAAACGCCGCCCTCTCTTCTTTGCTCATTGCCGCTACCCTGCTCATGGCGGGCATGGCTGCACCGTCTAGGTCTTGCAGAGCACGCTCCGACTCCATCGGCGCTTCAACCGACCAACGTGGAAGAGACTCAACCTCTTTGAATTTTTCGTATCTCTTACGCTCAAGTCCTTCTGGGGTGTTTTGCTGGTATTCGGACTCTATTGCAGGCAAGCGCGATCTTTCAGCCTCAAGTCTTTCTTCTTTAGTCAATTGGCCAACGGGGATAGCGCCCCACGCCTCAGGGCCAGAGTCTTTTGCAACTGGGATTGCGCCCCAGCTTTCAGGAGAAAATGAAGCCATTTTTAAGGTTTTCTATACTGCTTTCCGTCGGGACCAACAAACTCGGTCCCGCTTGGAAGTTTGTCAAACTGTTCTTTTGAAGTTATTTTAACAACTCCACCAGTTGATGCTTCATCTTTCTTTGCAGACGAAGGTTCATTGGATTGGGCCGATTTCCTTGCGTCATATGCTTGCAGGTCCAGATCGTCTGCCTCTTCCAAAAGCCTTTTCTCCCTATCCATAAGTTGCTGATAGGCTTTTAGTTGCTGCATAATTGTCGGAGGAATCGGAATGGCTTTGTCGCCAAAAAACTCCTTCTTTGGAACCCAATTACCAGCTTTGTCTTGTTCAAAAATCCTGCCCTGAAGAGAGGCCAATGGAACAAGTGCTCCTCCCGGTTTTTGCGGGTCCTCAACTTGCATTGCGCCCCTCCTTGACACAGCAGAGCTTGCTGCGGCAGCAGCCGATCTTGCATCTTTGGCAAGCTCTCGAACGCTATTTGCGGCTTCCTGCTTTGCTTTTATTTTCTCCCTTTCAACGTCGATTTTTTCCTTAGAAGCGGCAGCCGTTGCTTTGTATTGATCGGCAAGTGCTGTCTTAAGGTCTTTTTCAGCCTGCTGAAGCTCTCTCTTAAGCTTATTATCTTCTGGGCTATTCGCAATAGCGTCCCTAAGCTGCTCGGCTTGCTGCTGAAGTTGCATAACCTTATTGGCTGCACTCATGCCAGCAGTTGCAGCAGCAGTCTCTGCTTCAACTTTCTTGGCAGTTTCAACTTCACCCCTAATTGCCTCATTAAAGGCCAAATCCTTGGACCTACTACCAATCAAAGACCTTTCCAAATCTGCCTTTGGTTGACGCAATTCATCGGCTACCTTAAAATCGGCCAAAGCAGTTTCAGCTTCTCTTGGCGCCAGCGCCATTGTCTTTCGTCCCAATGCTGCCTGAGCCCCATACGCAGCCCTAGCCGCCTCCATTCTTTGCTGCTGAAGAGCCTTTTCTTCTTCCTGCTTCTGCCTATCTGACTGATACTTTTGCAGGTTAGAAGCCAGCCTAAGGGCATCAAGTGCCCCTTCCGTCAACTTGGTAGGCTGAAACGCCACAAGATTGGGGTCTACGGGCGTATACCTAGGAAGGTTAGAAAGTCTGAATCCAGATGTGGTAATCATTAGCGATTTGGCGTAAATCTAGGTAGGCTTGTGGCATAGCCCTGACCCGTCTTTTGAAGATACGCAGGAACTTGGGCTTGAGGCTGATTGTAATTCATAAGCCCCATTTGTCCAAACTGGCCAGCTAAATTCAATAGCCCTTGTGATTGTTTTCCTGCGATATTTGCCTGATTGCTCAAAGCAGCCGATGTGTTATAGGCATTGCCTGTAACAACATCAGCAACGGAACCGGGATCAAGACCGACCACAGGTTGTTGAATCGACTGACCAAACTGAGCAGCCGAAAGATTACGGGCATAATCAGAGTCTGATAGAGCTTTGAGCAGGTTGATCTTATCAAGGATACTATTTGCATTGAAGGCGGCGATGTCTTGGTTGGCAGCTACATTTCTAAATCCTGTATCGGCAATGCCCTGCTCAAGGGCCTGCTCTGCTTGACCTCCTGCAAGTGCGTTTTGCAGCCTTTGCTGCTGAAGTCCCATGCTTGTAAGGCCCAAATCCCTTGCAGTAATGTCTCTTGCTATTCCAACGCCTCCCCCTACGCCTCCGGCCCTTGCCAAAGCACCCCTTGTTGTTTCATTGGCGGTGTCTGCGTCAAGTCTTCCTCCAAGGGCCAAATCTGCCTTTGCTTTTGCAATTGCAGCCCTAAGAAGTGGCGATTGGGCAGCAGCCACATTGACCCTTCCTTCCTGATTTCCGCCAAAATCACCCAGCCATGCCTTTGCATTTTCGGTCGATGTGTCACCAAGACCAGCAAGGACTCCCTTTGTAGCGTTGGTCCTAAGTTCTGCTACTTCAGGCGTTAGTTGACGCTCAAGTTCGGCAGACTCAATGGCATTCCTGCGGGCAATCTCCCTTGTTTTGGCATCAAGGGCGTCGATGTCTACTTGGGATGCGGCAGCAGCACCTTGGGCTGCTTTCTTGGCCTGATTGCCCTGCACTAGCCCGCCTATTGCTGAAATTCCGCCTAGAATGAGAGGTAGCATGGTATTATTCTACTGGTTTTTGGCCCCAGGGTATGAGGTGATTTAGCATTTCTTTTCTTCTTTTGCAGGCCGCGCACCCCTTGAGATTCGTTTTAAGAACAGCATCGCTTGCAGCGGCAATAGGTTCAGCAACAAGGGCAACTGCATCGCCCAGTCCTCGTATAGCGCGCACATTTTTTCTAAAAAGCTTGAATGCCTGCCACCTCCCAATCGGGCATTGGTTGTCTGCATTTTCTCTAAAGGCTGCATCTTGTTGGTATTGGCATGGGGTAGGGCAAGAATTGCAAAGTTCCTTCCTGTGCTTTCTGATGTGGAATGGAAGCTCCATGTTAAGAAGTCTTTACCCTAAATCCTGAGAAGCTTGTATCGTTTTCGGTGATCGTCCAAGTCCCAGAGCTTGAGCCAACCGAAATGGATACACCAGCACCTATGGTATCTCCCGCGTTTAGCTGAAGATTGGTGGAAATTTGGAGCACCCTGCCGATAACGTCATCCGTGCCCTCAAAAGCCTGCTCTTTGGGCATTTGGGAACCATTCTTGAGCAAGTAAAGAACCACCGTATTTCCTGCCGGTGTTCCTGCGGTAGCTGCCGCTCCGCACTTTACGTCAAAGTGGTAAATTCCGTCAACAGGAGCCGTAAACACATTGCTGCCAAAGCAATTCCCGGTATCAAATTGCTCGGTAAAAGACAGCGTGGTTGATTGGGAGCCTGCTGCTGCAAATACAAGGTTGATTGCTGCCGTAGCATCTCCTCTAAACGGAATGGTATCTAGGTTGGTAAGGGCCTCTACGGTAGCAGGAACGTAGTTCCCGGTAGCATCACTCCACACGTACCACTTGTTGCCATCCTTAAGCCAAGGACCGATGTTAGAGGTCGGCTCGGTTGAGCCTGAATAGATCAAGGCGTATTGCTCCTGTGCCTCGATGCGCAAACGAGACGTAATCTCGGCCCTAAGCTCATTGGGGGTTCCCGCCCAATCATAAGGCAGCGGAGACGAGGTAAAAGAAATTGGAAGTTGGTTACTCATCAACGGTTATGATTATTTGGTTGACTTCAGCATTGGTGGGCACTTTTGGGGCCAATAGCAAGTCATTTGTGAAAGGAATTGGTGCGGGTTCTATGGGTGCAATTCCCGCAAAGATAGATACTTGGGAGTTCATGATATTCCAAGTTGGTTAGACACATACCACTTTGCGGTGGCGACCGCCTTTCTGTTTGCGTCCTTTTGGTTGATAAACGATTGGGATACAACAACCTTTGACGCACTTTCACCGCTCGAAGTCTGGCTAAAGATGCACTTGGCAAAATACCTAGGGAATGGTTCTTGTGGACCCGAAAACTCGCTCTCGCTACCACACCCAATTGGGCTCAGAATTCTGCTGGTTTCTTCATCCACCTCGCAATCGCCTTGGTACTTGTTGGGATAGGATTGGGCAAATACCCTATAGGCTGATATGCCTGCAATTCCAGACCAAGCGATGGATACCTGAAACCCTTTGTCGATTAGACCTGAGATAGGGCTTTCTACCGGCTTAGAATTGCATTCCGAGGCCGCAGAGCTGTCGATGGATCGAATGATCCTAGTTTGGAGGCGGCTGCCGTAAAGCGTGTTTGCGTTATACCCGTAGTCCGAGGCGTAGTAAACTTGTCCGTTGGTGGCCGTAATGTCTTTTTCTAGCGCCTTTTGGAAGGCCCCCCTTATTCCCTTGATTCCTGCACAAACGGCTACGTTTCCAGACAAGTTGCAAAGCTCAACCTCAATGAACCTGAATTGCTTGTAGTCCCTGTTGTCAAACAGGTGGGTACGGCTTACAAATGAGCTTGTAATAGGGATTCCATTGTCGGTCTTTTCAGGACGGAAAAGCTCCCAAATCCTGTTTACCCCATCATTGTCATAGGAAATGGTAAACACACGCTTTTGAGAACCAATTGTTCCTGTTGCAAATTCCACGGGATTCCACCCCGTCCAGTAAGACGGCCAAGCGCGTTCTTCTTGGTCAAAGGGAGCCTGATCCAGCATGTGGATTCGGGTGTTCTTGTAGCTGGCGTGGGGAACCGCATGGAACAGGAAGTTTTCAAAGCACCCTCCCGCAATGCCCGTAAGATCGTCTGCAAGCTCCCTCTTGGAGGCAAACATCTCGTTGTCTTTCAGGGTGAGATTGGAGGTAATGTAAAACCTTTCCACGTCGTCCTGATTCACAAGCCCATTGGCCGAATACCACCACAAGTAGCCGTATTGGCGAACAATGGACCTAGGCGACACACACCCAAGACCCGTAAGGATGGTGTCCATAAATTGGGGCGTGCTTAGCCATTGGGTCCTATCTTGAATACCCGACTTGATGTAGGTGGCGGTTTGCCTAGTAAACACCAAAAGGCCCTGTTCATCAGAGGTTTCTGCCATTCCCGTGCATGGTTCAGGAAGGTAAAACGCCCTGCCCTCGTTCAGGTACTGGGCTTCATCAAAGGACTTGGGATTGCCCCAGTCGGAGGCATAAACCTTGATTCCATTGCTGATCCAAAGGCGGTTATTGCTCCAAGTCATCCACAGACCAACAGGAGTTTGATTGGCGGCGGGGTCTAGCTGGCCACCGCTTGATCCATCCCACCATGCCGTTCTAGAGTATCCATCGGCAAACATAAGGATTGCCTTGGGTTCGTCCAAAACAATCAGCCTGCCGGTTCCATCAATATCAGTTGTCTGCTGGCAACTAGCCCAAGCAACGTATCTTGAGTACTTGCCGAGCTTGATCCCCGGAATTTGGTTGTACTCGGTAAACGGGTAAGAGGAATAGTAGGGAATCCCATCTACCACAAAAACAAGTGTTGGTGTGCCGCTAGAAGGAGTAAAGAAGGTGATTCCTTGCAAATTCCCGCTAGGAACCTCCAAAAGGGACTTAGAGCCCGGCCTTGTTTGAAGAACACCCCCCCTTGCGATTGTGTTCTCAGCAGAGAAATAGGCACCGGGTTCGATGTTTGTGGGTTGAGAATAGGAATCCGCTCCCCTCACAAAAGTATCATCTCCCGACACGTAAAGCTCTTGATTCATTTTACATATACAGCCTGTCGTTGTTCCAAGCTGGGTACTCGTTGAAGATTATTTGGGGGGAATCAAGGCCCGGAGGGCGTAGGGCCTCAGCCTCATTAGAAAGCAGCCTCATTCCCTCTACTTCCGCAGCCCCTGCTTGTTCAAAGTTGTTGTCTAGGCGGAATTTTACGGACTTAAGTAGCACCAAAAGGGCTTGCTTGTTCTCGATGTTGATCCAGTCGCTAAGTGACCTAACCTCAAGGTCCTTTTTGCGATACTTGATGCGAATCCAAGTGTTGTTTGGAACCCTCAAGCGGCGGTACATCGGCTCGGTTTCCCAAGGAAGGTAATACCCAATTGTTGTAAGGGGCGTGCCATTATCGGGATCGACCGCAATGAGCTTAATAAACCCATTGGTTTCGTCCTTCTTGATCTTGTCGATCCTTGCAATTGCCGGTGCTTCGGGATTTGGCTGGGAAAAGCCATAAACCGTAGGCACCAAGAATCCGTCTTCTAGGGTCCCATTTGTTCCGGGGGTGTAGATGCGCTTTCCGTCAACGTCCCAACCAAAAACCCTTAGGGTCTTGCCGGAATCCTTGGAATTCTCAACATCGGCAATGAGATAAACAGGGCGGTCTGGCTCCTTAAACGTGCTGAATTGGCCTACCTCGTCCGTATTGGTCCAAGGCACGTATTTTTGGATGCCGGGACCATTCAGATGGTATTGGAACCATTGGTCGCGCATTAAGGTTGGCAGCCCGTTGTTGTTTACCGCCAAAACGGTCCCTACCTCTGCCGGAAGGGTCACGCACCCATCGCAAACGCAGATTTCCATGTGGCCAAGGGCGGCATCGAACTTGCCCTGATAGTTTGCCAATTGAACAGCATCGGTAATTCTGCGAAAAACAGTGGCCTGATCGCAATTTCCAAGTGCCGCCTTTGCTTCCGCGTAGATACTTGATACAAACATTGTTATCCAATAATTTCCATTGCCAAATAGGTGCCGTCAACCGCCCTGACGTTAACCGCTCCACCGCTGTCTTGAAAAACGTTGACCTCGAAATAGGTAATGCCCGTGCAATCAATAATTCCGGTGGTAATCATGCAGTCTCCATAGCCACCCGTAGGCTTTTCGTCTGCGCCCCAAATGTCGGATGGGCCGGAGTCGGACTGGATGCGCACTTTGCGGGTTCCGGCAGTAGATGCATCCCACCTGATGCCAGCGGAAAGCCTTACCCAGTGGACTCCAGATGGAACAGTAAGTCGGGCGGGCTGGCCTGCGCTCCATGCTCCAAGATCATCGTAGAGTGTGGCGTCAAAAGCGAGGTTTTCAGCCACTCCAGTAGCCGTAGATTCATCGGATGTAAGGTATGCCCAAACTCCAAGGGCATCGCCAACGTAGATTCTATTGGTGTTTCCGCCTGAATTACGCTCTCTTTTGTCAACATCCTTGATGACGTGGCCACCCGAGCGCGAGTTGGTCGTAGATGCACCAAATTCCACTTGGATATTTCCGCCCCTGAAGGTGCAGTTTTTGACGTTTACCGCAAAGCAAGTGCCGGTTGTGTAAACACCGTAGTCAAACACGAAGAATTCGCAGTTGTTTACTGAAATGTCTCCGCATGTAGTCAGCTTAACCCCATAGTTTGTGCCAGATGCTCCGGCCTCGACCATGAAGCATGACGAAATCATCGCGTCTTGGACATTAACAAGGTCAAAAGCGGCAATAGGTCCGCGTAGGTCGAGAAGTCCTCCAACCCATTGCAGCCCAGACATTCTTGGAACGGTTGCGCTTCCATTTCCTTCGATGTAAACGCCTCTCCTTGTTGCAGTTGCGCAGAAGTTGGAGAAGTTGAGTCCTTCGGTATTTCCATCGGACGCGCTTGATCCTCCCGCAACCCAGTGGAATGCATTTTCAAAGAATCCTACATTTACGTTGCTAAAGCATGAGTTTACGCAGTAACGACGCATGATGATGGCATCGCCTGCTAGGTTGGTCCATGTTCCTCCTTGGGAGTTTCCAGAGATAAACGTATTGCTGATCTGGCAGTTCCATCCTGAGGTAATGTCAATTCCGTTTCTCCAGCTATCACCAGAGTTTCCGCCCGATACAATCGCACAGGAGTCAACTACAACCGTTTGAACGGCGTGGTTGTTGGTTGTTGGCGGGTTGCCGTAAGACACCACAATGGCCGTTCCTCCGCCAGCAGAAGTCTTGAGGCAAAGATTTTGGAACCTAACGCCATAAGGCTGGGTGGCTCCTACATTCTCGAATGAGAACTTGAATCCATTCGTATTGGCGGTTGCTACCGTAATCACGGATACATTGTTGCCTTCGCCAGTAACGCTCAAATTGACAGCGGGCGACGTGGTAAGAACGATTGTGGACGTGATCTTGTAGTCTCCGGCAGGGAAGTGTAGATTGGCATTTGTCAGGGTCTTGGCGTAATTCAGGGCGTTCTGAATGGCCGTAGTATCATTTGCCGATCCGTCGCCAACTGCGCCAAATTGACGCACATTCACTCTATTTGAAGCAGGGCGCTTCCACCTTCCGCTTCCGGTTGTAGGGGCAAGGATGGTTCCTCCGTTGTCCGCTGCCGTTTCGGAGGCGTCATAGTAGAACTGGCCACCGCCGCCATCTCCAATGGCGTAATAGCCACCTACCACCACACCGGAACCATCAACCGTATTTGCAACTGATTGGTCCCTAAGCTCTTGGATGGTGGGCTGGGTGTAAAACGTGGCAAATGCATCGGCTACGCTGGCAGCCGTGATGGTCTGCTCTATTCCCGCAGAAGCAGAGTGCTTGAGGAATAGGTCCGACGCCGATAGCTCCGTGGTTAGCGGATATGATGCGAATTGTGCCATGTTATCCTACGATTTCCATTTGGAAGTAAGTGCCCTCAACCGCTCTTACGTCAAGAGCGCCGCCGGAAGCCTGCTTTACAACAAGCTCAAAATACTCGATGTCCTGAACGTCGATAACACCCGTTGTGATGGTGCAGTCGCCGTTTTCACCCGTGATGTGGTCGGCGGCTCCCCAGATGGAGTTGGCCGCATAAACACCACCCGGATTGGAGCGAATCCTCACGTTACGATACCCCGTGGTGTTGGGCGCCCACCTGATACCGGCAGAGAGCCTGACCTTGGTTACTCCCGCTGGAACAAACAGTTTGGTTGGGGCGGCAGATGACCAAATTCCAAGGTCAGAGTAGTAGGCTGCATCCCACGGAACGGAAAGATCGGTGGTGTTGGTGGTTGCCTCGTTGGCAGTCAGATAAACATTGGCTCCGTAAAATCTATTCATGTATGGGTTGTATGTGATGTTGGTTGCTACAATCTGCCAATTCGTCCCGTCTGATTGGACGGTTACGAATTCATTTTGATTTGACAATATGAAAATGGCCGAACCGTCAATTAGTTGCGTCGTATCGTATCCCGATACAACGATCTCATTGCGGGTAAAGTCGGACTTCTTGATGGTGGTTACATAGCCTTCCCTGCCGCCTGTAGATGGGAGGGTGATGTTACGGGGACCGGAAGAGGCATCGTAAAGCAGCACGACATTGGGAAGTGCGCCGCTTGCGCCAGTTGTCACGATAGAGGCCACTAGGTCCTCAAAAGTAACCGTCCTTTCGGTTCCCGAGGATACCTGATGCGTAAGCAATAGGTCCCCTGAGGCAACGGCGGTAATCCTAGGATATGAAGAGAATTGGGCCATTAGGATATTTTGGTCATGATTGGGTATCCGTCGGCGTCGGTAATTACCTCGCAGCTAGAGTCTCTTAGCGCCGAAACTACATAGAACGGAGGGGTTTTTGAGGGGTCGTAAATGGTCTGGTAGTCGTTGTCGTTGCAGGCCGGAATTGGCAGATCGGGTGCATTGCACGACCTCTTTACCCTGAGAGGGAAGCATTGGGCCTTTTCCTCATTTTCAATTGGAATAGGGTCTCCGCATACACACTTGGTAGAATTTGGGTTGGTGCATGGCGCCTCTACTTCGCCTACCGTAACCGTAACAATCTGCTCGTTTCCGATAAGCCAGTTGACGTAGGTGGGGGTGGCGTCTGGGGTTCCGGGTCCGCCAACTAGGGTATAGGGGTCAAGTTGGTCCCTGTATCTGCCGGCTTGGGTTTGGTCGGCTATGCTGATGGCATTCCCGCTACCAAGGGTAGACCTAGGAGCGCAGTCGGCCCTCATGTACTGGGAGCCGGTTGGTTGAGGAAGCGTCCCTGCCACAACATCGGCAATTGCATCTACGTCGTCTTGGGTAACTACGCCGTCGTTATCATAGTCACCCTCGAACCCGTTTGTGGCGTATTGGACCCACCTAAGAGACACCCTGTAGACACCCGGAGCGGGAAGCGTATCAAGAACAAGTCCGTTGTTGTTGTAGGTGGTGGCGGATTGAAAGCCTTCCGCAGTTCCATCAAAGAATTTGGCCCTTAGCCTGTAAACGTAACCACTTGGAAGCCAGTTGGAGTTGATCGTTGGCTTGTGGTCTTCATCAAAGGAATAGGCGCTAAGGCTTACAGGTCCAAGGCCAAACCCATCCACCGAGAACGGGTTGTTGTCATGGTATTGGCCGGTCCTTGTTTCCGCGCTCAGGTTTGGCACATCCTCGTATGCGTAGGCGTAAAGTTCCGTAACCCTCTCTAGCTCAGCATCATCAATGCGACCATCTCGGTTGTAGTCGGCGGAGTGGTATTGGGTAAGTGTTACGGGCTCGTCGGCGGCCCTAGTTGGATCAGGGGCAAACCCGTCAATTGTGGAAGAATCGACCTTGTAGCACCCCGTTCTTACGGAATTAAAGGTCGTGTTGTAAAGCGTCGTGACACGAGCAAGTTCCGCAACTACAATCCTCCAATAGTGGTCGTAATCTGCGGAGTGATAGCCCATGTTATTCTTGTTTTTCCAAGGGGTTTTTGGTGTTCTTTCCCGTCTTCCAGTTCCTTCTCAGGATCATCACGGAATAAACCATGATTACCACGCCCCCTAGCTGTGCAACGTGGATCAGCCAATCATTTATGATGGGCAGGTTTGCCTGATACCACTTAAGGGCGTCGGCAATGCCAACAATGATTGATCCAATCACTCCTGTTGTGATCGGTTTTACAGGGGAATCGAAATTCATTACGTTACTTTCCCGATGCATGGTTATGGTTGGCGTAGATAAATGCTCCTGCCACAAGGGCAAGAACAAGCGAAATTCCGGCTCCTGATGCAACGATCCAAGGGTGGTTCTCCAATGCCCTTTCTATTGCATTTACGGCGATTCCTGTTCCGATCATAGATAGACCCGCACCTATTGCGCAAAGGCCCGCTTTTGGGCCAACAAGGGGGTTGGCGGCATACAGCGGGTTGGCTGATAGGATCATAATCACAACCCCTCCCGCTACTCCCAATGCGCCTAGGCCAAAAAAGATGAAGGTAATGATTCTCTTCCTCTCCGCATTGGCCTTATCAGAAGCCTCTTTAAGTCGCTTTTCCATCTCTGCTTGGGCAAAGGCTTTTTCCTGCTCGATCTTGGCTTTTAGGGCGGCAATCTCGGCGTTCTTCAAATCTGCATCATTTCTTGCCTTAGCCCACCCTTCCTGAGCCTCTGAAAGCTTGCCCGATTGGGCTTTTACAACCAAGGCCAACGCTTCTGCCCTATCCTTATCGGTTGCGGGGCCGGCAAGCGACCTAACAACGGAAATAGGCCCCTTCACGGATGCCTTTACCGACTCGTCCTGAATCTTATCCGCAGCAACATCCGCCGCCTCCGCATTTGCCGAGATTTTGGAAGCCTTTTGGGCCTCTACGCTCTCAAGCTTGGGCGAAGACGGCAGACTTGTTGGGGGCGGAACGGGTTTTCCGCCAAAGCAGCCACCCATTAGCGCAATGGCCAATACTGGGGCTGCGATCCAATTCATTACTTTACGATTTCCAACTCAAGAAGTGCGTCAAGAACGTCAACCGGAACCTGATTTTCACCAAGATCGGCTTCGGTTAGGGCGGTAAACTCGATTACCTCCTCATGCTTCATTGCTTCCGCAACTTCTGAAAAGAACTTGCCCATATTCTCCTTGGTTACGCGAATTTCTTCGCTTTTTTCGGCAACAGGGGCTCCAAGCTTCTTTACCAGAGCATCGCGTTCCTGATTGAAGTCATCAACGATGGGACGAAGCTTCCTGCGGAGTGCAGCAAGCTTAACCCTCACGCTTGTTTTGAACACGAATTTGTTGGCCTTGTCTGCTTCGATAAGCGCGTTGATTGCATCAAGCGCCTGAATTGCTTTGGATACGGTGATATTCATAGTTATCGAAGCAAAGACATGGGCCACAAGTGCTCCGTGTCAATCACGTAATTAGACTTCGGATGCTGCTTTTTGCTGATAGGCTACAGCAGTAACGAATTGGCTTACCTGAGCATATGTCAGTGTGAGCCCGTCAACGGTTACGGTATTCTCGGTATCAAGAAGCCGCCACGATACGGACTTAGCCATATCGTTCTTGAATACGTCGCCATCAACTGTGGTCTTTTTACCGAAAAATGCCGTACTGACAGGATCAGCGGAGGCATTTGGGTCTGTCTGGATTCTGAACAGGTACTCTTCTACGGTTGGTTCGCTCATTTTATTTTATGGATTAGGTATCGGTAGCAATGGTCTTGATGGTGCCGTCGCCAAAAACAACTTTCAGGTCACCATCGGCGGTATCGACGTAAATCTTGGCATAGCCAACGGTGGCTCCGGGGGCCGTTACGCCATCCACCATGCCGTAGTAGGTGCCTACATTGGCTGCGCCTGCTGCGCCGATGCCGCCCGCAACAACTAAAGCTCCCGAGGCGGTTGATGTAGACGATACGGTGGAACCAATACTCACGAATCCTGTGGACCCATTGATGGCCACATAATTCGTTGAATTTGTGTAAAACTGAAGGTCTGTTGCGCCTGCTGCTGTGTATACAGCTCGGACTCTGGCGCTGTTGGTGGCTCCAATGGCTGCGCTTGTTGTATGAAGTGTAATCTCGGCAAAGTTTCCGGTGGCTGCTGCCGCTGTGTTTTGCGCGGTAATCTGCTGTGCCCCGCTTCCAGAATTAGACGCAGTGGTATAAATACCTTGTCCAAAATATCCGGCTCCAGCAACGCCCAAACCACCAGACACTACCAACGCACCGGTGGTGGTGGAGGTGGAGGCGGTTGTGGGAGATACCGTCATTCCGGTAGTAATAAATGACGCAACTTTGGTCTGAGAGCCAAATGCGGCATTTCCGGACGTAATGTTTACACCGTCAAACCCAGCGAGATTAAGCCAGTTACCGCCACCAACGGCCATTGCCGTTGTGCCGCGATAGCACCCCACGTTTTGAGACGACGATTGATCGTCGCCAAGGACAATGGTTCCCGTGCCCTGTCCGCCAGAACCACCGACTTTCAGTGTTCCAAAAAAGAACGCCGTAGCAGAATTGCTGTAGTGACTGGTGCCAACGGAAATTTTATTACCACCGTAGATTGCGCCAGCAACACCCAAACCACCACCCACAATTACAGCACCAGTGGATGTAGATGTTGATGCCGCGGTATTGCTGAACGTCGTCGCGCCGGTAATGGTTGACGCCCATGAGGCATTCGTGCCGTCTGTGGTCAGCAGCTTCCCGCTGTTTCCGGTCTGGGAGGGCAGAGCGCCGGCAAGTGTTGACCACGAAGGGTTTGCTCCTGCGCCTCCAGTTGTAAGGGCCTGCCCGCTTGTTCCGGGGGCCAGTGCAACCCAATCGGAGGCATTGCGGTAAAGGATTGATCCTTGGGTTGAGCTGATTGAATCCAAAAGTGCTTGGATGTCTGCGTTGTCGATGGCTCCATATGAGTTGAAGATGGCTTTTGCTGCCAGCACTTCAAACGGCTCGGAGCCCTTGTATAGGGCGTCCTGCACCCCATCGGCGTTCATTGCCTCCAAAAGCGCAATTAGGTTTGTAGATGGATTGGATAGCTGCTTGTAGGTGTAGCTCATGAGATTAAATAAGAGAGGTATTGTTTACCAGCTTCTTCAGAAGGTCGTATGATGTATCGTTTACCGATGGTGTTTGCATTACAGCTCTGAAGAGTTAGTTACGGCAGCCTTTAGCAATTCCTGATCCGTAGAGCCCTTTGTAGGCAAGATAGCCGCCGTCGATCCGCCTGCTACAGCAGCATCATAGAGGTTAGATGCCAGCTTCCAAAGCAGGTCGTTAAACGTGTCGTTTACAGCCGGAGTTTCCATGATAAATTAGACCTAAAAAGCCCTCCCGATTAGGAGGGCTCGAAGGACCAACTTCAGATCGTGGTGTCCGTCAGGCTCGTGCAGGTGCTCAAGCCAAGGTCTTCAGCGCACCTCTTGTAGAGGATCGGAATAACCGTGTGAGGACGACGAGCTTGGAAGGCGCGAACGATCTGGTAGATGTGGAAACCGAAGTCTCCCCATACATTGCACACGTTGTCCTGAACGTAGTGCCACTTCAGCTCGCCCATTACGAACTGAGGATCGAACTTGAACGAACCTTCGCCAACATAACGCTCTGGAACGAGGCGGCGGAACGATCCCTTTGCTACAAGGAATCCAACCTCATACTGGGCGTTTACCCAGTCAGGATTGGTTGCGTTCTCAACACCATAATCCGTAACCGTGCGAACCAATGGCTCGATAAGGTTAGGATAGCCGTCGGAATTAACGGTGTCGAAGCGAAGGGGCTGCTGGTCAATAGCCAGCTTGATGCCACGGTAAGGATAATCAATGAAGGCATACTTCTTGATTTCATCCTGCGTGCTCTTGTCATTACCCGTTACAAGCGCAAGGAGGTCGGCCTTTACACCGGCTTCATTGCGGAGAACTTCGATCTGGGAAGACGAGCCGATGAATACAAAGTGCGCTCCGGCACCTTCTCCGAAGAACTCTGGAGAAAGGTTGTCACGCATGTAGTTGGACAGCGCCACAAGGAACTTGTGGGAAACGGGAGCGGTAGGAACACCGCCCACGAACGCTACGTCAACTTGGTTGTAACCACCAGTAAGGATTTGGCCAAGATTCGTTGCGGCAGCCTTGATCGTAACCTTTACACCGGAAAGGTCCAAAAGCTGAGAACGAATGTCGGCTGCGTTAAGAGACTTAACGGCATCCTTAAGGTTCTGCTCTGCAATACGATACGAGTCGATAACTGCGTAACGCGCCTGATTCAAGCAGATGGTCGGACCCTGACCACGCATGGTCTCAAGCTGGGTCGTGAATACGGTCTGGCCGAATTCAGCCTTAGGGCCTACGGTGCCGCATTGCTCGATTGTTGGCGAGAACGCAGGGGTCGTAAGGCTCTGGTTCGTCACCATACGGTTGGTTACGAGAGTCCTGATCTGCTCACCCATGTTATTGGGGGTAGTTCCACCCTCAACGAGGTTAGCGTAGGGGTCGTTAAGCGCGATGTAGCGAATGGTCTCGTTACGAAGCGCGGATACTTGGGATGCAATACCCTCCGAGTAGTCGGACGGTGTTAGATCGCAATCTGCGGGATATGCCATGAGTTTATTTTAGTTTTACCACTGACCTTGTGGTGACTTCCTCTTGGCACCTACCAAAATTCCGCCACCGATGAAATGAATGCATGTTACTGCTTCTTTCCCCGGCGACGGGAGCCTCTAAACGCCTTTCGACCTACCACGCTAGGCGATCTTTTCGTGGTATGTCATTTGATCGCACGCGCATACGTGCATATAATTTGCAGCTTGTCAAGGGGTATTTTACTTTTGGGCCAAAATATCGTATTGATCCGACCCAAACTTGCCATCGCATACCTCCCATTTATACCCATAATCCTCAAGGGTTGAGAATACATCATTGGGCTTGAACCCCTGCTTCTCAAGCATTCCTCGGTTGATTTCCATTAAGATTGGCGGGCTATACTTGGCCAAGAACCCCTTTGCCCCCCTGAGGAACTTTACCTCACACCCCTCGATGTCTACCTTTATGAAGTCGCAACGGGAAACTTGGTCTAAATATGCGTCAAGAGGCTCGATCTTAACCTCTCTTCCTTCGGGGACAAGGTGCGACATCCCCACATTGGGATTCACCGATATTCCGCAAACCCCGTAAGTTTCTCCAAGTCCGCAGTTTAGAACCCTAGCCCATGAATAAATTCCAAGGTTAAGGGCGCAGCATTCGGCTACATCTGGATTAGCCTCAAAGCCTATCACGCACCCATTTGGGCCTACCCAAGAGGCATAGGTAACGGTATGGTCGCCTATTGATGTTCCGCAGTCAATGACGGTGCCGCCGAGTGGGACTAGGTGCTTAAACTTCTCAAGATAGATGTGGGCATGATCTAGCCTACCATCTCTCTCAACCCACCTAGACAGATGGGTATCGTCAACCATCACAAATATTCCGTTATCAAGTCGTTTAATCCGGCTGTTCATTTAGTAGGCGTTTTCTTGCTGCTTTTATTCCTGCGTCGATCTTGCAGCCATGAAACCAAACCGGATTAAGCTCTTGGCCGTAAAGCGGGTTGTCCAAGGCCCCATATTTTTTTGGTTCCCACAGGAAATCGTCACCCTTCCAAGGGTTATGCTCCTGTCCTAGCTGGTAATCGGACCAAATAAGCTTGGACGGGTGCCCGTTTGGCAGAATTCCATGCTTAAGCGTAACATCCCAGCCGCCCCTTGAAGGGGGATGGAAGATTGATGGGAATTTCCTCCAAAAGTTGATGGCCATCAAGCAATTGCCATTGATATGCTCAACATTTGCGTCGCCGAGTTTAAGCCATGCGCCCAAAACGCTCTTCCCAGAGGCCCTGAACTCGGCAACTAGCATATTTATCCAGTCCTTGTGGAGCGGAACGCAGTCGGACTCTATCATCATAACCGCTTCCACGGCTGATTTCTTCATTCTTCTGCAATGCTCTACGCAAAACTCGTATGAGTCGCCCATCATTTGGTTGGGGCCGTTTGGCCAACCCGTAGCTTTTCGCTTTGTGGTGTGAATCAGGACATCAAACTTCTTCCTGACGTATTCGATGGTCTCAAAATCATGCTTGCAGTCGAATCTGGCCGTAAAAAGCACAATGTCATCCCGTTTTTTGGGCTCTAGGTCGGCAATAAGCCTAGCAAGCTTCATTGCCTGCTCCTTGTCGCCATCCCAAAACATGACATTAAGTATAATCATCCTAGTATTTCTTTAACCTTGGCTTTATTTTCAGGACCATGAACTCCTGTGTATGACCAGCCTTGCCATACATGCGAAGGCGGGTCGCTTTTATCATCGTCGTTGCCCCTGTCTATCCAGTGGTATAGGTCGTTACGAAACTTGTAGGCGTATGCGCCAAGCGTATTGAACTCGCCGAAGCCCTGAGGATAGCTATTCTTTTGTTTTAGGACGAAATCAATGAATGGCGTGTTGTGAACTGACTCAACGTGTCTTCTTGTGGCAGCATACGTCTCCTTATAGTGGACAGATGGGTGCCTGCACATCGTCTCATAAGGGCAGTCAAACTTTAGGGCCTCCTCAGTAACCTTCTTCCAGTTGAATCTTGCTGGGTGTTTCTTCTCAAGAACGGAATAAGGCTCGATCACTAGAACCGGCTTTCCTCCAACAAAGTAATCTTCCGGCGTTGTTGGCTTGCAAAACAGGCAGTCCGGGTCCATGTGGAGGATGAATTCTGCTTGTGGACTTGTAAGGTCGGCGCAGCACTTCATTGCCAGATGATGCACAAAGCCCTTTCCGGGCATTTCTAGGAAGTCCTTTACAAGGACGGGGCAGCCCGGCTCCGAATATCTCTCAAATTGCAGGAATTTCTGGTAATCCCAAGTTGGGACTACAATCGTTACTCCTGCAAATCCTTTGCAATACTTCTTGAATGACTCAAGCGAGTAGCGCAGCCAGTCAAGGTCTCTGGCGAAAGTAACGTAGGAAATCCAGACTTTCATGCGTGGATTGTGAGGGAGGCGCAGGTTGCGAGAGGGCCGTATTTAACGCTCCAGTGGTCTGGCCACTTCTCGGAATTAGGATCGCAATAGATCGGGGTTGTTTCCCAGACGGGGTTAAGAGGGGCCGAGTAGACGGGGACGTACTGAGGAATCCTTGGGCCAAGAAGCTCCTGAAGCTCGTCCCTCAGACGACGGGCTTGCTCAGGGGTCAATTCAACATTCTTGCCGTTTAGTGAAACAACTACGGATGTTACTTTTACAAGTCCTTCTGTGCTCATTTCTTTTTCTTCTTGGGTTGCTCTTCTTGGACGGGGGCGGCTGCCGGGGTTGGCTCAGGTGCGGCCACTACGGGAACGGGGGTTGTAAGTACGCGGAACCGTTCGGCGTCGAAGTAGCGGTGGGACAGCATGTTTTTCTTAAGCCATGCATCAATCAGCCCATACCAATCCATGTCAAAGGTCATGTTTGAGGGGATTTGGTTGAGAAGGTGGGCGGCGACGCTCGAAGTCATCACAAAGCCCTTATTTGGAACCCTAGCGGCCCACGATAGCTCCATACGGGAGGCGGACACGAAGTTCATCATCTCCTGAGATTGGTTGATCTCTACGTTGGGCGCTGCCAGTACCAGAACCTCGTTTCCGGGGATTGAGCCAATGTACTTGGTCAGCACCGAAAGAACGGTAGGGTTGGTGCTCGATTGGAACCATTTGATCCCATCCTTGGACGGAGGGATTACGTCGCCATGCACATAGACCTTGCTGACGGAATCGGCCCATTGGGAGACAAAGGCCATTTGCTCCGGCGTTGACCCGATGGCAAGGCCGGTTCCAGAGGCGGTGATAGCAGAGGAAATCTTTGCTTTTCTGGACTGAGAGAATGAGAGTGCCATAAATTAAGGAACGAGTTTGTGCTTGCGAAGAAAACGATAGATTTGAACAAGAATCTTTGGGTAAACGGTAAGCTTTACATTGCCACCGATAATGTTGGGGCGCTCTCCCCAGAGGACGCGCACCCTTACCGGCTTTCCATCCATTGACTTGAGATTGGCAAGAGTAACCCTGCGGACGGGCTCGTTTGATTGGTCCGACCAATTCCCAATGTCGATGTCGGTTTCGGTGCCGTGCCTTAGGAACTCGACGTTCTGGATGATGATTCCGCGCGAGCCGCCCTTGATGGTGATCCCGAACTTTCCATTTGGGCAAAGTTCCGCGCTTGAGATAAAGACGTTTTCGCAATTCCTGTTCATGTCGATGCAGTCTTCGCTGCCGCCAACGATGTAGGAATTGATAACATCCACATTCTTTGCGTTGCTAAGCTTGAGGATGTCGTTGTATTGGGTTGGGTTTTCGGGAGAGATTATCTCGTCCCTGACTGTTACCCCGTCAACATCTGCGTAGCTTCTGAAGTTATTGTCCATTTTAGTATTTGGTGTTGGTCGGTCCGTAGTTGCGCTCTCCGTTGTGGAGGCAAATAAGCTCCGTGTCGAGATAGGTTTGGAGGCCAATCTCACGCGCCCTGCGGCAGAATGAAACGTCTTCCCCGATGCCGACCCTCAGCGGGTTGAACAACCCATACCAGCCACCTTCGTCCTTTGGCTTGCAGTCCGGCCACCTCCCTTTGTCGATCTCCTCCTTCATGGCTAGGAATACGTCTCTGTGGACGCGCATAAAGCCGGTTCCGACCCACTCCTCCTGCTTGAGACCGGTATACTCCATGAGGTGGAGCTTCTTGTTCTCCATTTCGGAGGTGAAGCCGGAAGAGCATTGGGCCTTCCCTTCATCGTGCCTTCCAAAGTAGAGAGCCCCTACGATCTTGCAATCGGCGGGATGGGACATGATGCGGCTGATGGCATTGAAGGAGGCGGATTTATCGTTTACGCCAGCCCTGTATCGACCGTTGAACAGCTCCTTGTTGCCACAAGGGAGGATCATGTCGTCATCTGCCATCAAGGCCCAAGTAGCTCCCGTTTTAAGGAACTTGGCGGCTAGGATGTTGCGGGACTCGTAGATAAGGGTCCGCTTCTCCTGAATCATCCCTATCTTATCGGGGCCGAATTTGGCATAATTGGCAAAGAGGGTGAAGTGCGTATCGGGGCTGAATGAACGATAGACAGGGAGAAGCATTATCACATCCTTCCCCTGCCATATCTCCATAGGAACCTCCTCTGGCCTTGTTACAACCTCGGCTGGCTTGTCCAAATCATATTCTGACAGGGCCAATTGGGCGGCGGTAATCGAAGGGGCAGTGGTTCCTGAACTCCAATTGCTTACCGTCCCCACGGAAACCCCGAAGAACTTCGAGGCATCCTTTACCCCGAGTTCGTCGATCTTTGACTTTACGAGCTTTGTTAGGTCCATCCTCTTGTGGATTATTCATCAAACGCCTCCATTTTCTTGCGACCGATTGCATCAAATGCGTCCTCAAGGCTGACTGGCTTGCTTTCCCTTGCGGGCTGGGTCTGGGTTGTTGCAATGCTTCCACCGCGAGGGATGGAGCGTCCGGCAGACTTGATCTTGAGGATTTCCTTGTCCTTTTCTGCTAGGGCAGCCTTGAGCTTTTCGTTCTCCTTTTGGAGGGTTCCGACATTTCTGCGCTCGGCGTGATAGCGGACCGAATTCTCGATGACATCCAGCATGGACTTGACATCATTGGCCCCCAGCGCCTTGTCCATTTCCTTTCTGAGCTGCTTGTTGAACTCGTTCCATTCCTTTGCCTGCTCTTTTTCAGCCTCGGTTGCATTTGCGGCAGGGGTCTTGTCCTTTAGGAATTCTTCCGCCTCAAATTTCGATCTCCACTCGGTAAGGGTTTTCTTGGCTTCCTCAACCTGCTTTTCGGACTGCTGGCGGGCCTGCTTCTCGCTCTCTTCCCTCTTGGAGAAGTATTCGTTTGCCTTGGCCTGCTCTTCCTTGAGGAAGCGGTCCTTTTCACGCGATGTCTGGATTTGCTCCATCATTGCGGCCTGAACAGCATTTCTGTCCGTCAGCGGCAGCGCCTTCAGGACTCGATCAGCAAGCTCCGATGCGGTAACGGCTTCTGTTCCATCCTCTCCTTGGAGCGAGAAGGTCTTTGAGCTTGAGGCAAATGCGTTCCATCCGCCCGCTGATTCAATTGCCTTTGTGAGCCATTCTGGCGCACGGTTGCTCTTGAGGGTGCTGATTATGGAGGTCTCGGCTGATTCGATGCGGGAGTCGAACTTGGTCTTAAGCTCGGGGTCCTTGTCCAGCTCGTAGCGGCGGCGATACATCGCCAGCTCGTCCAATTGCTTTTTGCGCTCCTCCTCAACCTTGGGATCAACCGTCTTAGTTTCCGTTAGCTTCTTCTCAAGTTCCGCAAGCTTGGATGCCTTTTCCTGAGCCTCCTGCTTGGTTTTGGTGACTTCGGAATTAACTTCGTCGATCTTCTTCAGAAGAGTCTGGATTCGCTTTGCTGTCTTGGGCTTGTCCGTTGGAAGCACCTTTAGGTCCGCATCGGTCACTTCATCGGAAGACGAGTCGCTGGACTTCTTTTCCTGCCCTTTGGTAAGGGCCTCGCCAAGATCGGTTTTCTGCTTCTCAGGCTTTGGCTTCTCTTCCGTCTCGGTCTTTGCAGCAGTCTCTTTTACCTCTTCGGTTTTTACCTCCTCAGTCTTCTGGACTGAGGGCTTTTTCTCAACGGCCTGATGCTCCTTGATGGATTCCTTGGCTGATTTGCCTTCCTCTTTGCCCTTAATAATCGTATCAAATACGCCCGCAAGCGAACTGGTGGACTGATTCTTGCCGTCAAGGCCAAGAACTTCGACCGTTTCTTTCTTATCTACCTGAGTGACTTGTGATTCCATAATTATTCTTAGTTTTCAAAGTTAGTTGGCTTCTGCTCGTTTAGCTCAAGAATTCTTGATGTGATGTCGTCCAAGCATTCTCTGTAGCCTTGAGCCTTTCCTGCGTCAAAAATCGCCTCTTCTGGAGTTGATTTGAATGTAACGGAAGGAATGCGCTCCCTCAAATAAAGAAGCGTCTCCCTGCCTGCATCCGATTGGATGTATTTTCTATTGGCCAACACGGTGGCCTTGGTGAGTTCTTCCATAAATTAGACCTGTCCTGAAGCGACTAGCTGCTGCGCTTGGGCTTCTGCCTCTGCCATAGCCTGCTGTGATTGTTGCTGGATTGCGGCTGCTTCCTTTTGGGCCTGAATGTTCTTCATTACTGCATCAATGAAGCCCTTCTCCGCGTTGATCTGGTCGGGCGGGATCGTCTTCTTGGCTACGCCAGCCTGCCAGTGGCCTGCGTAGTGGTTGAGCTTGATTTCCGCAACCTGAACATTTCCGCCTTCAAGCGTTGCCGCAAGGTCGGGCTTGAGTGTCTGCATGTGGACCCAATCGTTGTCGGATTGGACAACTGGGATTGGCTTGCCAGCATCCATAGCCGCCGATTCGATTGTTTGGGCACGTTGCGCGGTGAGAACATCAGTTTGGTCTCCCTCGGGAATCGTGATTGATTTGACGAATGTTTCGTCTCCCGCGCTTTCTGCCATCACCCTAGCAACAACAGACTGCTTGAACAGCGGGTTGTTTACTACAGATACGGCAAAGGCTGCGCGCTGCTGTGCCTTGTATTCCGTGAAGTCCATGACGGATTGGACCGGGAATTGAGAGGCTAGCATGGCGATCTCTTCGGCGGTGAGCTTTGTAAGAAGGCGCTCAACAACACCACGCGCAACCTCGTCGGTTGATTCGGGATCGCAAAGACGACGTGTAATCGTCTTCATCGTGTAAGCCCACTGAATCAGCCAGTTTTCAAGAAGGGCCTCCTGAAGCTCTTTCTGCTGGCTCATTGCAGCATTGATTTGGGCGGCTTTGATGTCTGAAGGCTGAAGCGGGATGGGCGGAACGAATGCGCCGATCTTCTCCTCCGCAATGCGCGTAAGCTTTGCGTCTAGCTGCTCATAGCCGTTTACATCCACTGGCATACCAGCCGTGTTGCCGGAGAATTGGGCTCCGGAAACAATTACCATAGAGTCGTTTACAACGAGTTTAACGTCGTTTACGTTCTTGGCATCAGGCACGTTGGCCTTGATCTTGTTGGTAAGGCGGATGTTGTCGATTGCGTCGCAGCGAACCTTTTCAACCTGAACGGAAAGGTCGTATAGAATTTGGGCTGCACCCCATGCGCCATGAACGGTTCCATCTCCATACTCAAAGACCATCGAATTCATGACATCGGCCATTGAATCGTATTGATCTAGGGCCTCGTAAAGAAGCCTCTTTTGCTGGCCGGGAGAGCCTGAGCCATTTGAAGATGTTCCGCCACTATCGGCAAGAAGGACGTAATGAGAAACTTTGCCAGTTGCCTCCTTTGCAAACAAGTGCCAAGTACGCACAATCTTTGCCCCCTTGGTATAGTTGTATCCCCAAGTAGCCTCTCGGATAAGCTCCTCGTATTTGCGGGCTTCGGGGTAGGTGGCGTCTACTGGAGGCGGATAGGCGTTGTTGAGCGCCTGCACCACGTTATCTTGATTCCACTCCGTCCTTCCGGCCTCAACGGAGTCCCTCAAAAGCGCCAAAAGCTCGCTGGGCTTGTAGTCCCATTTCGCCATGAAGAATTGGGGCTCCTCAAGAAGCTCGGTTCCTTGCGGAATAAAGCCCCTATCCATACGCATGAGCGTCGGCCTCCAATCGTATTTATCGGGCCAAAAATTAAAGCAGAAGCCGTAATTAACGACCTCTCGGGCAGCGCCCCTAGTGTAGAAATTAAACTTTGTCCAAGAACGGACGGCCTCGGTGATTACTTGGCGGAAGAACGCTGTTTTTTCCTCACCGTTTGGGTGGTCTGCCGGCAATTGCGCAGCAGTAAGATACTTTGCCGTTTTAATCGGCATGAAGAACCTCGGGGCGATCTTGCTGCACTCGGTTGCGAGGAAGCCAGTGGAGATGTTGGTCTTCCAGTCCTTCCCTGCGTTTTTGAGCTTGGCTTGATTGTAGGGGCGTTCTCCATTGAGTTTGGCGGTAATTCTGGCGGCATTCATAATGCCTTTCTTCCAGTCATTAACCATAGTCTCGCAAACGGAGAATGCTTGGTCAACATCGGAAATTGTCCGATTTTCCACTTCAAGATCAGCAGATACCACCGGAGTATTTCCGGTAGAGTCTTGAAGCACTCCATTCCCGCCAATGTTATCAGCCATTTATTCTGGTGTTGAGTCCTTTTGTTAAAACGAAGAAAGCTTGCACTTCATTTTATTGAAAATGCAAGCTTTTTGTTGTAATTTATTGAATTACTTGGTCTGGAACACGAAATACGGGCATTTCCTACGCTGAACCGTGTGGAATTGGGAGGTCTCCTGATCGAACCAGACCGGCACTTCCGCCTCCTCGCCCTCACCGAATCGCTGCTTGTCTAGGATGATTTTGCCATCGCAGACATCCAGCCATTCGGCAATAACTTCGTCGTTGGGCGGGGTGGCCGACCTAGCTTCATCCAACTTCCTCTTCTTGAGCTTGTTGCGAAACCAGACGATTACGTTGAATGCTGCGTTTGTGAGATCGGACGAACCCGCAACGTCGGACTTGCTAGGCGGCGTAAGTTCATTGCCGGACGATACCTTGCGAGAGTGGGCAACAAGGATTACGTGCGCTCCGGTGTTGTTGCAGAACGATGTAAGCTTGTCAGCAAACTCACGCTGACCACCGTAGTCCTCGCTTGAGAGCCCGCACTTGAACAGGGAGTCGATCACGAAGATGTCGATTCCGTGCCGCTTGCGGGCGTATTCCATTGCGTGGATAAGGCGGGTGGTGGAGACGGTCCCAATGCAGTCCAAGAAGAACATAGACTCATTGAGCCAAGCAATGCAGCCCTCAACCTCTTGACGGGTGGAGTTTCGCTTTGCCATAGCGCAACGGGTCATGTTGTAGAGCGTCATGCCCGGCTTGATCTCAAGCGAGGCGTCCATAACCTTGCAGCCCTGCTGGACGAGGTGAAGCATCAGTTGGTTAAGACCGATGGTTTTGCCATGACCAGAGAAGCCAGTAAGGATGGTGAACTCGGACTTGCGGACGCGCCAAGGCAGGTTGGGCCACCAAGGGGTTTCCCAGCCGATGCGGGAGAAGTCGGTGGTGTAGTAGTCGCAAACCTCCGTGGTGAAGTCATCGGGACGCTTAATTTCGTCCAGTTCGATGGGCTTTGCGGACGCAAGGCACTTGAACATGTCATCCCGAGAAATTCCGGCTACGAGGCATTCGTTAACGTCCTTCTTTGGGAGGGACATAATGAAGCAGCGATGGAGGCCGAGTCGCTTGCAGATTTCGGGGCCTGCTTGGCGACCGGGCTCGTCCATGTCCATGCAGACGTAAATCTTCTCAAAGCGGGCCAGCCAGTCCCAGTCAACGTCAACCCAGTCGAAGTCGGAGACTCCGTTGGGAATGGAGACGGCAGGGATGCCCCAAGACGCAAAGCTGATGGCGTCGATCTCGCCCTCGGTGATTACGATCTCGGACACGTTCTCGTCGATGGCGTTCTTGCCAAACAAGCAACGCTTGGTGCCTTTGGTAGAGCGGCAAATCTTCTTGCCGTCGGGACGCTCAAGTTTGAGGTACTTGCGGTGAACGGCCACTTCCTTGCCAGTCTCGGGATTGGTCTCGATGAAGGGAAAGACAATCTCTTTGCCGTCATCGCTTTCGCATACCTTGTACTTGTGGACGGCGAGAGGGTCAAGCTTACGCTCCCAGACGAGATAATTCATCACGTCGGACTCGGTTTCGACAATGCGCACGCCTCCGGCCTCGGGCTTGGCGTAAGTCTTCTGGCGATGGCGCTTGATTCCGTAGTCGTCGTCTTTGAGACCAAGAAACTCCTTGGCCTCTTTGACGGCATCCTTGAATGGAATCTTTTTGACTTTAGACCAAAGCCAAAGCGGTGTGGCACCTTTGTCGTCTTTGTTGGCAAAGTCGATAAAACGGCCCGCAGCAGCCCCGGAAAGGGTGATCTGGAGGGAGCCGCCTGATTCGCCATTTATACCGCCTACGACGTAGTGATTGCCCTTTACTTGGCCGTTGGGAAGCAAGTGCGTGCAGACCTCTTGGAGTCTGCCGACGAGCATGTTGTTGATTGTTGCGCTGTCCATTTAGTTCCTTTGGTTGTTGTTTGTCCTGACAAAAGGTAAGAGGCGGGGCGATTACATCCATACGCCCTGCACCGTAAGACTTGGTAAAGGAGGCGAACAACAGCCCCCTTGGAAGATTAACCGGCGTCCTGCCTCTTAAAGTTTAACCCAGCAATTGGCTGGTGGCTGCTTGTCTTGTTCTTGTTTGCTGAACATCTTTGCGTCTTCTGCAAAGGAAGAGACACGATTATCCCACTTGTGAAAAGTGCAAAATCCTACCGATGGCATAACATGTTGGCATCTGCGCAGTATGAATGACTTTTTGCCGACCTGCTTTGCCTCTTCTCCAGTCCAAGTGATCGCCTTGTTGTATGGGCATTTCAAGCAGACCGCCTGCCTTTCCTCGGCTTCCTTGTTTGTCAAAAACTTGTGGCTGAACTTTTTGCATGAGTCCCAAATCCAATTCCTCCAAGCGATGTAGTCGGGCTCTTTTTCAACCGCAGTCCTGTCGGGATCACTCTTGACCATGAACGGAAACTTCTCCGCGTAGTAGTAAAGAATCTCCTGCTCTGGATCGCCAAACGGCAGGCTGTTGTCTAGCCGGAACTTGGATATTGCGGCGACTAGCTCTTTGAAGGTTTCTGCTTTGAACGTCTTGCCGTGCGAAGGAAAGTGATGCCCCCCTATCGGCCTGCGTTGCTGGTTGTTTCTAAGGGATAGCATGGTTATTTCTCTTCTGGCGAGGATGATATGCAGTCATCGCTTTCCGTGTTTTCCCACTTCCCAACAGACATCCATCTTAATCCGCTTGATGATGTCATGTCTTTTCTAGGAAGCTGGGATTCAACAAGTCCGGGGACAATATCCGAGTTCTTTCTTACGAGGTGGACGAGTTGGATGATCGAATCGGCTTCATCGGGAGACTTTTGGTTGCGGACCTTGTATTCCTCTTTTGACTCAACTTTGATGCCTCTTGATCCATGCTTGTAACGCCTGCTCGTTAGTTGGGTGTGGAGCGGCTGGGTTGGGATGATGGGATTTATCAGCACGGCAGTCATGCGCGGATCAAGCCATCTCCTGAAGGCCCACCACATCTCGCTCATGACGCCATCAACCTGCTTATCAGCTCCTTCTTGGTCTTCAGCCGTAATCTTTCTTTCGGTGGCCTTCTCATTCCAGCTAATCCCAAAAACATCTCCCCATACCTTGATAAGGTGAGACCATGTTCCAAAGCCGTATCCCGTTTTGTCAACCGCCACCCATTCAGGTTTGATACCAAGCTCTTTGCAGCGCCCCATAATCTCTTGAGCCATTGCCACGGTATCGTCGTGCTTGAGCAAAGGGATAAGTTGGTCTACCTGAAGAACATGACGGGGCTTTGGCTTGCCGGGGTTGAGCCTGTCATCAAAAACGGTTATTTTCCCGTTTTGATCCCTCCACCCAGACGCAAGACCCCACCTTCCTATTGCCATCTGGGCCATGTCTTGACCCATGAAGGCCAAGTCAACCGCAGCGCAGTCAACGGGGGTTTCAACAAACGTAGCCTCTCCTCTGGCCATTTGAGGCCAAGCAGGAGGAATGATGGTATTTACTGTGCCTTTTACGGGCGGGAAGCCACGAGCAAAGGTAAAGTAGTTGGGCGAGTTGTCTCCACCTGCCTTGAGATAGCTGATGTAGCCTTCGTAAGTTTGGAGGCCGGGATAAACCACCTTGCGCTGGATAACATTCTCAGAACGGGCGGCATCAAGTCTGCATACAAGCCATCCTGCCTTTGATTCGTAATCATATAACGTATCAATGTCTTCGATGTTCCATCCAGTCTCGGGCTCCGCAAGTTGGACGGCGTGTTGGGAGATGGACTCAGGGTTGAATGCAACGGCCACCTTGATAAGCTCGTTACCAGACTTGGAGGCAATGAGTGAGTTGAAGTCCTTGAAGGGGCCATTGGGCCAGTTCTGGCCTTCGTCACCAAGAACTCTAAGCCTAGACATTACTCCAAACTTTGGATGGGCTTTTAGCCTTACTGGCTTGGCCTTGTATCCTTTGAATTGGCCGGATGTTTCCTGCGACTGCTTGAACGCAATGCCCGAAATCCCGAATTCGTAACCAGCCTCCCTGATTCCCATCCATAGATCGGAGTCTCTTACTTGGATGTCGTGAGCCGGCGGGATTGCAAGCGACCTGAACAACGTGGCTACGTGCGCAAACAGATTTTTCTTTAGATGGTCCTCGTTGATGGCAGCAAGTTTTACAGTCGTATAATAGGGATCACGAAGATAATCAAGGAGATAGAAAGCTCCGGCAGCGTAGGTGTTGTGAGTTACCGTAAAATCACCAAGCAAAAAACGATGATTTCCGTCGATGACAAATCCGTAGTATTCCCCGTCGCCGATTGCCTCGACCGAGAACGAAGTATTTGTCGCCTCTCTCTTGCCGCTGCTACCTGTTGCATGTTTCTCTCGGGTCGGGATTTCCGCAACCGCTCCGGAAATTGTTACAACCCAGTAATCTCCGACAAATCCTCGCGACTTGATGCCGTATTTTCTTTTCGCAATCGACGCAGAAAAGCCTAGGCTGCGCGCGACCCACTGAACTTGGCTTGCGAGGTTTTTGAACTTTGAAACAAAGCGGTATCCGCCCTGATGCACCCATCCATCACTATCAATAAGACCGGCCAATAACTGCAATCTCTGAATTCGGTTTCCCAGCCGATAATCTTCAAGGATAAATTTTTCTCCATCAACTACCGACGTTCTGATAAAATCAAGAAATGGATTTTTGCCGCAGTCCGTTCTTGCGGCCCACATCGGGCATTTATCGTGGTATCCTGACCAAATGCGATATCCGTGAGCCTTGAAATGCCTGCACCAGAATCGAGACATTTCACCTTCTGGGGTGTGGATCGCTGGGACATCGGTTCCACCGTCGCCAAGCCAAGCCCCATAAATATAGGGATGGAACGGAACAGGTTTGTATGGAAGTTCGATTCCGACCGAGAACTGCTTGAGCCTATTTTTCTTATCCTTCGACAGAGAAAGGTATTCTTTGATAGAAATATCAACAACATCGCCCTTTCTCCATTTCTTGCTTACACATCCCGATCCGCATTTTTTATCACTGGATACTCGCAACGAAAGGATATGGGCGTCATTACAAACCCAAGACTCGCCGCGCACCGGAGTAATTCGATACAGTGGCCCATAACCAGAATTAGCAATCAACACGTTTCTGGGCTTAGAGTCGTCTCCCATCAACTTATCTCCGACTTTCACCTCCTTAGCTTTCTTAATCTTTCCATCAAACATGAGAACCGGAGTGTCCGGCGCAAGACACTTGCTCATCGACGAAGCACCCATCAGCAGGATCAGCGATCCCTTTTGCATGGTAAGGAAGGCTCGTTTGGTGGATTCCGGCTCCGTGTTGAACATGTCAGGCCCCCATTGGATGGTGGCTGCATGTAGATACATCTCGTTGTCCAGCAATGATTGGACTATGTTTCTCAGGATTGCCAAGGCGTCCGGCTTTCCGCGCACGTCCATCTTCTTACCCATTACGGCAAGAACAAGCTGCGCCGCCTCTACCCACCTGTCATTTGCGACAAGGGCATGGATGTCTTTGCAATTGGCTATTGTCATCCAAGCTTGCCCTTGATTACGAACTGCTTGCCGTTTTGTTCAAAAACGATCACATCCGCCTCTTGGAATGCTTTGGCGGAAACCTCAAAGTGGAAGAAGCGCGGTTGGTTAATCGGCTTTCCCCGATACTCCATCTTCAGATTCAGGTCCGTCAGTATCAACTTTTTCATCTTTTAGTTCTTGTTCCGCAAGCGTTGCGGCTACGTCGAAGGTTATGGCGCCAAGAGGCATATCCTTGTCGGCGGGTATTTCATTTCTGGAAACTCCACCTGTCTTGTCCTGCAAGGCGTAAATCTCCTGAGATGCTCCGGCCATAGCCTTTACGGCATCGGCCATATCCTTGACTTCTTTTGGCGTCAAAAGCCTTTCTTCATCCTCATACCTCTTTATGTGGTTCTGGATCATGTGGCGCATTTGGGCCATCACAATCATATTCATGATGTTGTTCTCCTCCTTGTTGGAGGCGACTCGAAGCTCCTTCTTGTTGATGGTTACTTCGATAGCATTAGGCGTCAATTGGTTGATTGACGACCTCCCCCTCTTGGGGTTCGGCGGCTTGGCTTCCATCAGACGTTAAAAATTAGGGCCTCCAAAGTTGTTCATCAGCCAAACCAATGCGGCAACGCCGATGATAATTCCTACGATGATGCAGGCGACGTAAATCATTTGGGTCAGACGTATTGAGGGATTTGGTCGCGCTCTCTTGCAATATCTACTGCCATCCAAGCCGTATTCCAAGCTACGTGCCTTTTGCATTTGCTGCTTAAGGCCGTCCCAAATGAGTCAGGATAAAGCACACTGGCATCTTCCATCATCATTGAATAGGTCGCGTTAAAAACGTAACGATCTTGGCGATTCCATTTGGTCCAAGTTTGGGATGGAACCTTGTATTTGTTTCTGATTGTCATTTTGATGCCTTTCCTTCAACGGCTCGCCGCACACGATCTGCGGTGCGTTTGTTTAGCCACATTAGCGATTCTTCAAGCTTTGTAATCACAATTGAGTTTTCTCGACATGGGAATTTGGCATTTAGGTATTCCATCCTGTCGATTAAGACGCGAAGCACTTCCTCATTTGTCGTGCCAT
>JACCDR010852875.1_pt1 | contig 30277 bp, 29 predicted proteins | sample 7446431 | NCBI WGS metagenome assembly JACCDR01 (sample SAMN15323443, study PRJNA562643) | freshwater metagenome | isolation source: river surface water | place: USA:Blue River Watershed | collected 2017-08-17
GCTGGCGGAATACCAATTCCTGTTGGGTGGCACTGGAATACATCCGATTAAAATCCAAGCCACATTCGCCAATTAAACGCACCTTAGGTTGTTGGATAAAAATATCGAGCTGCTCTAACCAGTCTGCGGCCACATGATCGGCTTGATGGGGATGTACGCCAGCCATGGTGAAACATGTCATCGCATGACTCGTTTGTTGACACCACGCGATATTCTGTTCGGTTTCTGTCATATCACTGGAGATCAGTAACATACCATGCACTTTGGCAGTCAGCGCGTTTTGCATAAAAGGTGTCGACTGGCTTTGCAGTGCAGGGCTAAACCAGTTCACGCCAGCGTCAAACCAGCGGATATCAGTCGACACGTTTGACCTTAGTGCTGCGGTTAGAACCATCCACTTTCAATATATAGCTACCAAATAGACCATGTTTGATGGTGCAACGATCATTCGGCTTAACGAAGAAGCGTTCAGCACTGATTTGACGCCATGTCTGTCCTTCTTTGAATCGAATGGTCAGTAGCTGATGCTTATTTTCGGTGACTTCCGCGACAGTTAACTGGATAGTATCAAGTTCCTGCTGTTTTGCGTCGGGATCGACTTTGCCGAACGTTGCAAAAGAAGAGGTAACGGGAGTTTCGCGACCACTGGCGACAGGCTTTATATCTATATTGTCGTTAGAACTACGCTCGATATCAATGGAATGTGCCGAAGCGACGCTTTCACTTGAATGGTTTGATTCCTGCACGCGGAGGGGCGATAAAGGGGTAGCACTTTGTGTATTAAACGTCTCATTACTACTTTGCGGCTGCGGTTTTGGAGGCGCTATACTGACCGGCGCTTGTCGACTGCCTTGTGTCGCGGCCCACTGATCAAAACATTGTAAGCGCTGCTGATCGTTGGAGATAGTTTGGCACTGTTGCCACGACGGCGCGGCAGCAACACTGCCGCAAATGAGGAAGCTAACGAGGAGACAACGTTGGATGTGCATGATGTGCTGGGGTCTACGAGGTGTCTGCCGTGCCATTATCTTGTCTCTTTTAATGCTGCTCTGAATCGATGGCTGTGTCGGTTTCTTGATCATCTGCTTTGGGTTGATAGAAATGACTTAGCCAAATACCTACTTGGTACAATAAACACATTGGTAACGCGAGTAAAGTCTGAGAGAAAACATCGGGTGGTGTCAGAAACATCGCAATCGTAAACGCAATGACAATAAAATAAGGACGTTTCTCAATCAGTTGCTCGCGAGTAATGGCGCCGGTCCATACCAGAAGTAGTACGGCAACGGGGATTTCAAAACACAAACCAAAGGCAAAAAATAACTGCAACACAAAGTCGAGATAACTACTGATGTCGGTGGCGATAGTGACACCTTCGGGTGCGGTGCTGGTAAAAAAGCCAAAAATCAGCGGAAAAACTACAAAATACGCAAAGGCGATGCCTGCATAAAACAGTACTGTGCTGGCGGCAACTAAGGGCGCAATTAAATGCTTTTCACGTTGATAGAGCGCGGGTGCGACAAAGCACCAAATTTGAAACAAAATATAAGGCACGCTGAGAATAAGTGCGACAATAAAGGTCAGTTTAAACGGTGCAAAAAATGGCGCGGCGACATCAGTAGCAATCATGCTACTACCGGCCGGCATCACATCCAAAAGTGGCTTTGACAGTTGGTGATAAATATCGTTGGCAAAATAGGCCAAACTGATAAATACCAGCACCACAGCGGCGACGGATTTGAGTAATCGATTTCGAAGTTCAATCAAATGGCCGACAAGGCTATTTTGTGAGTTTTGCATCGGAATTCACTTGTGTCAGTGATAATGGCGGTTGATAAACATCATGCTGCACCGACGATGCGGCAGCAGGTGCCGGTGGTGCGGCAGCGGGGATAGCCTCGATGACAGCCTGATGCGACACCTGCGCAGTACTCGCGGCAGCCCAGGGTGTGGTTGCAGTGATAGCCGCAGGAGCATGGCTAGGCTGTGCTTGGATTTTGTTGGTGCTTGGCATTGGTGGCGTGGCCGCGGTGTTCGTCTGCGCAAAAGTTGTATTGTCATCATCTTGACTGGCTGTCGTCTCCGCGTCCGGCGCTACCAATGCCGTTAACGCGGCATACGGATTATTGACGTCGGCGGCCGCCTGGCGCAATTCGGCCAACGCGCGGATCTCATCCGGCGTGAGCCCTAACATGCCTTTTTCCTCCGCTGACTTCAGCGATTGATGCAGTTCATGCGTACGTAACTCATCCGATAATTCAGCCTTCATTTGTTGGCCAAATTGACGGATGCCGTTCACAAACCGTGCCGTGCTTCGGATCGCACTCGGCAACTTTTCCGGCCCCAGCACTATCAGTGCCACAAGGCCGATCACCACCATTTCCCAAAAACTCATCAGATTTTATCTTGTGTTGCGGCTTTGGTGGCGTCCACGGTCTGTGCGGCAGGTTGCACTGTCACTTGCGGCTGGGGTGTAACACCGGCTTGGGCGGCAGGCAGACTATCGGCCGGTTTTTGTTCTGTGCTGCTGTCATCATCTTTGATGGAGCTGCGAAAGCCACGGATGGCTGAACCCAGATCCGAACCGATATTACGCAGGCGTTTAGTGCCGAATAACAGCACAACAATTGCTAAAACAATAAGAAGTTGCCAAAGACTAGGAGCCATATCTGTACCTCAAAAAAATTGTGTTTTTATTATACGCCTACGCAAGGGATGAACTCTAGCAACCTTTGCAGGCGCATGGCGATTCTAAGTAAAAATTATGACACTATTGCGGTGATGCCCAATGTCGCGCCAATGACGAGTAGCACTATACCCAGCAAATGCGCCGCAGAACCCAGCAAGATGCTGCCAGCGACCAGCGCGGCGGCGGCAATGAGGCTACGACTGATATGCCGTTGCTGTTGTTGTTGTGCTGACGCTAGTTGCTGCAATTGCTGATGAATTTGCTGCTGAATTTTCGGTTGCTGGCTAAAGTACTGATGCATGATATAGGGTGCTTCAGGCAGTTTTTCAGCAATAAATGGCAATTGTGCTTTTAATTGTTGCCACACGGCTGCGGGCCCAACTTGTTGTTTGACCCAATCTTCTAGAAATGGTTTGGCCGTTTTCCAAAGATCCAGCTGCGGATAGAGCTGACGACCTAAACCTTCAATGTAGAGTAAGGTTTTTTGTAGTAGCACCAGTTGAGGCTGGACTTGCATCTCAAAACGACGAGCCGTATTAAACAAATTCAGCAACACGTTACCAAATGAAATTTCGGCCAGCGGTTTGGCAAAAATAGGTTCACACACAGTGCGAATGGCACTTTCAAATTCTTCGACGCGGGTATGGGCAGGAACCCAACCCGAATCAACGTGCAGTTGTGCCACACGTCGATAATCACGGTTAAAAAAGGCCACAAAGTTTTCGGCTAAATAGCGTTTATCAGCCTGATTAAGCGTACCGACGATACCACAATCGATGCCGATATATTTGGGGTTGGCGGGGGTGTCGCGCGACACAAATATATTGCCGGGGTGCATATCGGCATGAAAGAAACTATCGCGAAACACTTGGGTGAAAAACACTTCCACGCCGCGCTGCGCTAGCAATTCCATATTCGTGCCTTGCGCTTCCAAGGCGGCAATATCGGAGACGGGAATGCCATAGATGCGCTCCATCACCATCACATTGCCACGACTGTAGTCGCTGTATACTTTTGGAATATAAAGCGAGTCCGAGTCGGTGAAGTTGCGACGTAACTGAATGGCGTTGGCGGCTTCTCGATATAAATCCAGCTCATCCAAAATGGTACGTTTATATTCGGCAATCACTTCGGTGGGGCGTAAACGGCGGCCATCCGGTAAAAACCGTCCTGCCAACTGCGCTATGGTATGCATCAGGGCCAAATCGGCTTCAATCATATGCCGAATATCTGGCCGAATGACCTTAATCACTACATCATGCAATTGACCATTATGATCTTTGAGGCGTGCGGCGTGGACTTGGGCGATGGATGCCGATGCCAGTGGTGTCACGGTAAAATCGTCGAACAGTTGCTGGATGCTCTCCAGCGCCAGAGCCTGCTCAATCAGCGCCTGCGCCTGCTCGCCAGGAAATGGCTGCACACTGTCCTGTAACAGCGCCAGCTCGTTGGCAATATCCGGCGGTAATAAATCACGCCGGGTTGATAGCATCTGGCCAAACTTCACCCAGACCGGGCCAAGGCTTTGCAGTGCCAAGCGCAAACGCACGGCTGGCGTGGCTGTCGGATGTTGATTACGTAGCCAAAATAAGCTGTAACGAAGGGGGGTAAACCACCAAGGTTTAAATTTGGCGGGCAATAGTTCGTCCAAACCGTACCCAAGTACCGTTTGGCAAATTTGATACATTCGACGCAGACTCACGAGATTCTCCGCGGTGGGCTGGTAGAAACCGAAGCTTCCGCTGTTAAGGCTTGGATGTGTCGTGCCAGCTGTTCGGTGCGCTGATTGAGCTGGCGGATATCTTGTTGCCACAGGTCAAATTCGATCTGCACTGGCGTTAACTGTAATTCATCCTGCAACAGGGCTGTTGCTACATCAACCTGGTGTGTAAGGTTTTCGGCAATAGCGCGCTGAATTTGACGCAGGGCAGTGGCGACACGATAGGCCATCGCATCACCCAGCCAACGACTTAGCGCCTCTTCCCAATCTGGGTCAAGCGTCTGAAAAAACGCACTGAATTTTTGTAAGGTGGCCAAGTCGCCGTCCAGTTGCAGTGCATCTTGCCGGATCAACTGGGTGATTTGGCTTTGATCGGTCAGTGCCGGTAAGCTACTGAGCTTTACGCGAATATCGCAGGCCACGGCTTCATCGTGGCTATTGAGCCATAGGCCATTCGGCTGCGCCGTGATCACCAAGCGCCAAGGTAACTCTTGCACTTTAAAGGCAATTTGTCGCCCTTGCAGCGCTGGCAATTGGCGCTGACTTTCGGGGTCCAGCGCGATCAATTGATTTAGTGCTGTCTCGGCGAGATGGCAACAAACCGCGGGCAATAGCTGCAGCATGGGAACCCTTAGAATTTATAACCACGATGCAAGGCGACGATGCCACCGGTTAAATTGTGGTAACTGGTTTGGGCAAAGCCGGCCTGTTCCATCATCTGTTTTAAGGTATCTTGATCCGGATGCATGCGAATCGATTCAGCTAAATATTGATAAGACTCTCGGTCGTTCGCAACCAATTGTCCCATCACCGGCAAAAGCTTGAATGAATAGGCATCGTACACTTTGCTCAGCCAAGCTTCCGTCGGTTTTGAGAATTCGAGTACCAATAAACGCCCGCCCGGCTTTAACACACGAAACATAGAACGCAAGGCGGCATCTTTGTCGGTCACATTACGCAAGCCAAAGGCAATGGTGATGATATCAAAGGTATTATCCGCAAATGGCAGCGCTTCGGCATTGGCTTGCACATAGCTAATATTTTGCACTAACCCCAAATCGCGCAGTTTGTCTTTGCCCACATTGAGCATAGAGGCATTGATGTCCGCCAAAACCACTTTACCGCTGGGGCCAACGCGGCGTGAAAATAACGCCGTGAGATCGCCAGTCCCGCCCGCCAAATCTAACACCTGCTGCCCAGGGCGAACACCGCTGCAATCGATGGTAAAGCGCTTCCATAAGCGATGGATCCCCAGCGACATCAAATCATTCATCACATCGTATTTGGCGGCGACGGAGTGGAAGACGTTGGCGACTAAAGATACTTTTTCGTCGTGGGCCACGGTTTTGAAACCGAAGTGCGTGGTATTGGCCGACGATGCGTCAGTTTGGGTATCTGAGGCTGGGTAATTCTGCTGCGGCACGGATTGTTGTTCGCTCATCATGGGACTATCTCGCTTGAATGTGGCGCTAGTGTAAAAGAATCAGCGCTAGTCGCCAACCTAACGCAGAAAAAACAGCCGAGCTATGTACGTATCTGGTCATATCGCGCATGGTTCGCGGCTTCAAGCGCCTGTGGCGCGACAAATTTTACCGTGGCGCTAAGCAAAATTCAGCTTCAGCACAGCTATGACCATTGACCAACACCTGCAGTCGATGATGGCCTGGATAGTGAGCACGAGTTGTACGTTCGGCGAATGAATATTTACGAGTTAATATCAATTGCGGCTCACTGAACTGCCCGCGCTTCCATTGAAAAACTTTTTGTCGTGGCACCCCTGTTTTACTGGCAAAGTGCAGGACAAATTCAATGCGGAGGGGTTGCTGTGGCGTTATATGGCTAAATTGGCAACTAAACTCGAGATTTTGTCCCCAAGCGACGGTCTCGCTGGCAAGTGACAAAGTCGCCTTGACCTGACAAGCATGATAGCCAAGTAGCGCCAAGGCTTCTGGCTGTGCGGCTTTGAGTAAAGTTCGTAGCCCATGACGCACAATCCAATCACTGTGTGGATGCTGGCCAGCCCATTGCTGGGCGATCTCAAGCGCCAAGTCCGGATGATCTTTACTAATATCGTTTAAATGGTTGGCCACACTGCGCCGGACATAGGCGGATTCGTCACAGCTTAGCTGATGTAAAATGGGCAGCAGTGGCCGAGGGTCGCGTTGATACTCGCGAAGACGAGTGCCCCACGGCAAGCGTGGTCTCGAACCCTCACTGGCCAAACGGCGTAGATGTAGATTATCACTCAGCGCCCATTGCCGCAGTTGTGGCAGCACAATATCGGGGTATTGCTGTAAAAACGGGCGAATGGCGAATTCGGCACTGGAATATTGCGTGACGTCGGCCAAGTAGCGCATGGCCAGTTCAGGATCTGCTATACCGTGCCGCTGCATCACCGTGGGAAACACCAACCCCTGTAAGCCTGAAAACTCCGCGCTCAGCTGGGCGAGCAATGGCATTTTTTCCGGCAACGGTCGTTGAATGCTGTGAAAAAGCGCATCCGCAATCAGATGGATGCGCGGCATGAGCTCGGCAGTGATAAAGTGTTCTGCTGTTTGCAGCTGCAACAGTGGCGCCGTATCAAGCCAACTGTGGTCATGTGACGATAGTGCGAGCTGCGCTAACCGAGTGCTTAAGGTCGCAACAAAATCGGCGTCAAGCTGATCTTTCAGCCGTGGTGCTGGCGGCGTAGTCGTCATGATCGTCTCTGGCATCGAAGGCGTAAGTAAGTCGTAAGGTATGACAGCATAGTAATCAAGCCCACCTAAGATGTCATACCTTCGATGGCCACTTGGTTACGGCCCTTGTGTTTGGCGATCCGCATCACATCAGTCGATCTTGCCAAGAAATGATGCCAATTTTCTTTGGCAGTAAATAGCGATACACCCAATGAAATGGTGACCTTAGGCAGCGCCTTTTTACTTTTTGAGGAGATAAACCGCAGTTTCTCCACACCGCGTCTCACTTGCTCGGCGATTTCACTGGCGGTTCTTAAATCGACATCCGGTAGCAGTATTAAAAACTCTTCACCACCCACCCGAACTGGCAGCCCACTTTCTTGGACATAAGTACTAATTTTTTTCGCAACTTTCGACAAAATGACATCACCAATTTGTGTACCATATAGCTGATTAAATTGATGAAAATGGTCTAAATCGACCGCGATCGCCGCAATAGGTCGTTTCGGATTTTGGCTTAACCATAGATCCACATGCTCTTGCATGGCCAAACGGTTATACAGACCGGTGAGCTCATCGAGTTGACGCGTCTTTTTCAACTGATCGAGTTTTTCCTGCATCACATGGGTTTGGCTGTCGGCGTACGCAAGCTGATCACGTAATTTTTGCTGACTGATCCGCATATCATAGGTGGCATCGAGAACGCGATTAATAGAATCGCGGGCATGATGCGGGTCGTCAGTTTTTAACGCGACCAGGCTCTGGTCGAGAATTTCAATGTAGTCGTGGATGGCGTCCGTAGCTTCATCGGTATGCTGACCCAGTTGCTGCACTACGGCGCCAACATGCTCGACCAATTGTTCATTTTGCGCACTGGTTTTTACCAAATACTGGCTATAGAGCTCGGCCATGACAAAGTCATCCATCGGGATGCGCGCCGCCAGTTTTTGCTCCATGGCTTGGCAAAGTGCCGCATGTTGACCGCTCATATACTCATAACCGACGGTAAAATTGACGGGATGTGCTGCGAGTCGGTGCCGTTGCAAGAAGGCCATCGCCAGCGCTGCTTTATCACGCGCTTGCTCAATTGAATCCTGATACTTCATGCGATTGCTCTTTCCAATTTAAAAACGAACCCGTCGGAACGTAATGTGCGCGGTGCGACAGAGGCACTGGTCAAGACTCGCACAATACTGCCGAGCATGCAGTGCCATGGTGCGAAATATTCGCCATCTATCTGGACGAACATGAGGCAAGGCAACTCAGCGAAATTAGGCCTGCGATGCTATGGCTGTCTAAAATAACGAGCCAAACCCAATACGCCAAGCGGTTTTTTTTGCTTTTGTTTGCTTTTTCGCAAAATATCGACGAAGCGTCGTCTTTGTCCGCTGTGCTTGGATACAAAATCGGTTCAATTGCAGAAAATTACGTCAAGCGTACCGCCAGATCTAAAAAAAACTGTATACAATCGGCATGAAACAGGTTGAGGGAACTCCGATGAATAAATCTTTGCTTTCGATGGCGTGCTTGCTGTTATTAAATGGGTGTCAATCATCACCGCCATCTTCAGCATCTATGCCTGCGTTGATGCCGAAGGCGGCATCGAGCGCCGAAGGCGTATCGGCGACTGAACTCACAGCGTTTGCGAAGTTAGCCAATGATATTTGGCAACAAGCGCAGCAGGCGCATCCTGAGATTGAAGGTGAACTCCCCGATATGTCGCCGCAAGCGCTCGCCACTGCCGATGCCAAACGCCGAGCTTTGGTTGCGCGGTTAAGTACAGTCGAACGGCAACATTTGAGCGTACAAGATCAAATCAATTACGACATCTTGTTGTATCGCCTACAAAACGACATCGATGAATATCGTTTTGGTGCGCATTACATGCCGTTGACGGCAGAATCCGGCTTTCATAATGATGCGGCCACTATGGTCAGCGAAACTGGCTTTCGCCAGCAGGCCGACGCTGAGGCCTATTTAAAACGCTTGGCATCATTGCCACGTTTTATGCAGCAGCAAACGCAATGGATGCAGCAGGGGATCCGCAAAGGCATAACGCAGCCGCAAGTGGTTCTTGCCGGCTTTGAACAAAGTATTCGCTCTTATATTCAACCTGATTGGCAACAAAATATCTTCTATCAACCGTTTCGGCACCAACCTGCGTCCATCGACACACAGCGTTGGCAAGAATTGCAAGCCAAGGCAAAACAGCTGATTGAAAAGGAAATTCACCCAGCTTACCAGCGCTATTACGATTTTTTTGTACAGACCTATCTGCCGGCGGCTCGACAAGATATTGCGGCTAGTTCGTTGCCAAATGGCAGTGCCTATTATCAAAATCGGCTTGAGCACTACACCACCTTAAAGCTGACACCGGCGCAGGTGCATCAAATTGGCTTGGATGAAGTGGCACGGATCCGGCAAGACATGATGGACGTGATTGCGGCGACCGGTTTCAAGGGCAGTTTTGCGGAGTTTATTCAATTTTTGCGCACAGACCGTCAGTTTTATGTGGATAGGCCTGAGCAGCTGTTAAAAGAAGCGGCGTATCTTTCGAAAAAAATAGACGCCCAATTGCCGAAATTGTTTAAAACACTGCCGCGCACACCCTATGGCGTGGCCCCTGTGCCAGCTGAAATCGCACCCAAATATACCACCGGTCGTTATGCGGGCGGCGGTCCTGGCCAGGCGGGTTTCTATTGGGTAAATACCTACGCGTTGGATCGACGCCCCTTATATGAATTGGAGGCACTGACATTACATGAAGCAGTGCCGGGTCATCATTTGCAAATTGCGTTGGCGAATGAGCAAAGCAATTTACCTGATTATCGTCGTAGTTTTTACACTTCGGCGTATGGCGAAGGCTGGGGGCTGTATAGCGAATATTTGGGCTTGGAAGTGGGTTTTTACCAAGACCCTTATAGTAATTTTGGCCGCTTAACCTATGAGATGTGGCGTGCAGCGCGGTTGGTGGTGGATACCGGCATGCATACAATGGGCTGGACACGGCAACAAGCCATTGATTTTCTTGCCAGTAATACGGCGCTGTCCATGCATAACGTGACTACCGAAATTGATCGCTACATTAGTTGGCCGGCGCAAGCGCTTTCGTATAAGTTAGGTGAAATCACCATCAAGAAACTTCGGCGCCAAGCAGAACAGGCGTTAGGCAACCAGTTTGATGTGCGCGATTTTCATGATGTGGTGCTGCGCAACGGCAGCTTGCCGTTGCCGCTATTAGAGCAGCAGGTCGCAGCCTATATTAGTGAGACAAAAGCAAGAAAACAGCAAAAATAACGATATTAGCAACATAGTCATGAAAACATTGCAGTTTTTCGTTACTATGCCGCGCAAGCTCTTGCATACGAAAAAGAGCAGTGAGTTTTTTGGGGAAGTACAATGTGGTGGTTGTTGGCCTTTATCGCCTGTTTTGCTGTGATTATGGCGTTGGTCATCAAGGTCGATGGGTTGGCCAAAGAGCATAAACGGTTACTCGTGCAAGCGCGGTTGCGTGATAACGAATCTTTTCAAGTGCAGCAGCTGGCGGTTCAGTTAGCGCAGCAATACCAAGAGTTATTGTTACAGCAACTGAATGCGGCGCGGCGTTTGACGCGGATCCCAGAGGCTGAGCTTCGGTTTATTGAGCTGATTTGCCAAGCTATTCCTGGGATTAACAAAGAGTTATCGCGACGACAAATGCCGCTGGTACAGGCGTTTCGCCGGTATTTGCAGACCCAACCGGAAGTTGATGTCGCGGCCTTAGAAGCCTTCATTAATCAGCATGGGCGTTTAATCCCATTTTGGTTAAAAAACAATTTTGAAGCCTATTTGCAACTAGCGGCGACGGCAGTGCAGATGGTGCGTGATAATTCACATAAAGATTTTCGTGCGCCAGTCACCGCGGCCAATTCGCAGTCTGCGCGCGTGACAGAAGAGATGCTCTAAAACGCATCATGATGGTATCGGTAAAAACTGTCGCGTAGCGCTGGATTTTAAAGCGTAAGGTTAGTAGCTGAACATCTTGCCTAACACGTGTGGGGCGTCGAATAACGCTGAAGGTTAACGCGGGAGTCAACGCAGTGACAGAGTAATGCTGCGTTGACTGAGCTATCGCTTCTCGCGGTTAGTGGCGTAACACTATGCGGGGTGCCGTATCAATTTGACCGTCTTGATCGATGGCGGCGATTTTGTCGCCGGCCATCATGATCGCTTGGCTAAAACTCGGGCTTTTACGTACAAAGGCGAGTTCGTAGCCAAAACGCTGCAATTCCGCAACGGAAAACTTTTGCGCCATATTCAATTCATTCCAGAAATAATCTAAGTCGCGCTCCGTGCGACGCCGCTCTTGTGTTACCGATGCCATAACAGCTCCTTTTGGTCAGTGCCGGAAAAACGAAATCGCAGTGCGATATCGCGCGCTTCTGGCTGTGTGAAATTCGTACCAAGTGTCAAGAAGTGTAATCTTTTTGTCGAGCAATTGACAGTACAAGCGCGAATTCACTTTCTGTCAAGGGCATCACGGATAATCGATTGCCTTTTTTCAATAAAGTCATAGCGGCAAGTTCTGGCTGCTGGCGTAAATATGGCAGAGTCAGAATGTGTGGAAAGCGCAGTTCAAAGCGAACATCCACACAGAGCCAACGCGGCTGTGCTGGATGACTCGCGCTGTCAACATAGCGGCTTTGTGTATCAAACTGGCTGGGATCCGGATAGGCGCTCCGACAGACCGTTGCCAGTCCGACTAAACCAACTTGAGCGCAACTGGAGTGATGGATGATCACCTTATCACCCAGTTTGACCTGATCACGCAAAAAATTACGTGCTTGGTAGTTGCGGATCCCTTCCCAAACGACGCCTTTCTCGCCCGCATGCTGGATATCGTCGATGCTGCATTCACTTGGTTCAGTTTTAAAAATCCAGGGCATAAAAACCTCATTCGATAACTAATAGCGTGGCGAACCTATGGTTGAAAACCTCCGGCGAAACCCCGTGTTGTTCCTATGGTCGCGATAGGGCTGCAATGTGCAAGACCCGCTATGCTTTCACAGCGCAGCGCTTTATAGCACAATAGCCCACAAGCACACTAATCAGGAGGCCAGCATGAGCCAAGTACTGTCAGATCTATTGTCGTTATTAAAACTGGAAACCATCGAATTGGGGTTGTATCGCGGCCAAAGCCAAGATTTGGGGTTTAAAGCAGTGTTTGGTGGCCAAGTGATGGGACAGGCGTTATCGGCGGCCAAAGAGACCATTCCAGAAGATCGGAAAGTGCATTCATTTCACTCCTATTTTTTACGACCGGGTGATGCATCCCGCCCCATCGTGTATGAAGTTGAAAATATTCGTGATGGCAAAAGTTTTAGTACGCGGCGTGTCAGTGCGATTCAATTTGGCAAGCCGATTTTTTATATGACGGCATCGTTCCAGGCCGATGAGCAAGGTTTTGAACATCAGGTGCTGATGCCGCAAGTCCCAGCCCCGGAGGAGTTAGTCTCTGATTTGGAGTTTTATCAGCAGCATGCCGATTTAATCCCTGCCGCCATTCGCAGCAAATTCATCTGTGAAAAACCCATCGAGATGCGGCCGGTCGCATTTCATAACCCTTTTAAACCACAAATCAGCAGTGCCAAGCGCTATGTTTGGTTTAAAGCCAATGGCGCTATGCCGGATGATCTGCGTGTGCACAAATATCTGCTGGCCTACGCATCCGATTTTAATTTTTTGCCTACGGCGTTACAGCCACACGGTAAGAGCTTTATGGCGCCGAATATGCAGGTGGCAACCATCGACCACGCCATGTGGTTTCATCACGACTTCCGCTTTGACGATTGGTTGTTGTATGCGGTGGATAGCCCCAGCGCGTCTGGTGCGCGTGGCTTAGTGCGAGGTCAATTTTTTAATCGTGCTGGGATCTTGGTGGCATCGACCATGCAAGAAGGCGTGATCCGCAGTTATGAAAACCCCAAAGCTGGGGCTTAAAAACCTGACTTAGCGCTGCCGATACGCGAGAGATTGGGCGAGGGGGGGGGCAGTGCCTGTGTGATGAACACAGGCACTTTGAGGGTGTGATTTTGTTTAGGTTGTGCTTGATTTTAGCGTGTCGGCATCACGACTGATCTGCAAAATACTTTGCAGAATGTCACCTTCTAACCATTGATTGATTAACTCACAACAGACTTGTCCATGGTTGGTCAGATGCAAGCATTCGTCGCCATCGATACTGACGTAGCCTGCATCTTTGGTGGCATTGAGTAGCGTGCCAAACAAGTGTTTGTCGTGATATTCAGGTGAGTCAATCCCATGCAATTGCAACAAGCGCTGCGCCAATAAATGACATTGCAGTTCCAATTCGGCTTTGGGGGCCGGTTTTTGTGACGCCAGTAAATTGAACAGCATGGCATAGCGCTGCAGCGTATCGGATGCCGTCAGCGACAGCAGTTTGAATGGTGCATAACCGGCCGCATGGCTATCAACCACTTGATACTGCTCGGCAGTAAGTGTCAGCGCGCCTTGGCTTACAAAATGCTGTAATATGGCATCGACATAGCCGGCCAAATCCGTCACCGCCACAAACAACTCTTGGGCCAATAAGGGCAGTAATAAGCCCAATTGCTGCTGGAGTTGTTGACTACTCAGCGCGCCTTGCTGGCGCAGCATGGTGGCCAATAAGGCAGGGATGATAAACAAGTGACTGATATTGTTGCGGTAGTAACTAAACAACACCGCATTTTCATCACTGAGAGAAACCAGTTCACCAAACTCATCACGCCGCATTTGCACTTTTTGCAAGCTCAGGGCATGCGATAACAACTGCTCGGCATCCAAGGCCGGCGTGCTGACACCCTGATGGTATGGTGCTGCTTGATGCAAGGCGAGATAAAAGCGCAGCTGTGCCAGTAACGCCGGTTTGGCCATAGTATGCTGCGGTGTTGCCAATAAGCACATGGCAATTAAATTCACGCTATTGATCGCGGCGCTTTGGTTGATGCGAACCATGACCTGCTGCGCAATATCTGCCACCACCGGCGTCAGCCACGTCGGACGCTGCGGTTCTATAGGGTCTATCGCTTGTCGCCACTGCGGCTGCTGCTGTTGCAAATAGTGGTTAATAGACAATGGCTCGCCAAAGTTGACATAACCAAAGCCGTAATTCCGCAGTTTACGGATCGCTTTTAAAATCCCAAGCGCCGACTCTTTCTTTTTGGCGGAACCTTTGAGTTCGCGCAAATAGGTACTGACTTCCATCACATGTTCATACCCTAAATATACCGGGACTATAGTGACAGGGCGGTCGATACCGCGCAGCATGGCTTGCAACGTCATGGCGAGCATACCTGTTTTCGGTGGCAGTAACCGACCGGTCCGGCTGCGGCCGCCTTCGCTGTAATATTTAACGGCATAACCTTTACGGAACAGCTGGCTTAAATATTCGCGAAAGACAGCGGAATAGAGTTTATTACCACTAAAACTACGGCGGATAAAAAAGGCACCGCCACGGCGGAAAAAACCACCGATCGGCCAGAAGTTCAAGTTAATGCCTGCGGCGATATGGGGGGCGGCCAAACCTTGTTGGTAAATAATGTAACTGAGCAGCAAATAGTCCATGTGACTGCGGTGGCAGGGTAAATAAACAATTTCATGGCCTTTTTGTGCGAGATCACGCAGCACTTGTGCGTTTTTTACCTCGATGCCGGTATAGAGCTTTTGCCATAACCAACTTAAAAAACGATCACCCACGCGTACGGCAGATTCTTGATAGTCGGCAGCGATTTCATGCAGCAGCTCAAGTGCTTGCTGCCGAGCTTCCGCCACGCTGATATGTTTGCTGGCGGCCTCTTCATCAATGGCACGGCGAACCGCCTCCGAGGCTAAGAGGCCATTAAATAAAGCATCTCGATCGGGCTGACGTGGCCCCGTCGCAGCCAATTGCTGCCGATGAAAATGCACCCGTGCCACTCGCAGTAGCTTGTGCGCGGTGGCTTCACTGCTATCAAGTTGTTCACTGATGGTGCGGATCGACACGGGACGAGAAAACTGCACTAAGGTGTGACGGCCAGAAATCAGCACAATAAAACATTTTTTTAGCCAGTTTGGCGCTTTCAATTCGCCCAAAATCGACTTCACCGACGCTTCCTTGCCTGGTGCGCGGCCCCAACAAATTGACACAGGAATTAAGTGCAGTGCGAGCTCTGGCTGCTCGGTATGAGCTTTTAACAACAGTTGCCCTTGCTTCAAGGCTTCCGTTGCTTGACGTTGGCCCCACATCGGTTGTGGATTATCCAGAAATAGCGTTCGTGGTAACCGTTCATGGCCAATTTGTACCCAACCGGTTGGATCGGGTAGACCTTGTTGAATACAGACATGGCGTAACGCGGCGAGGTCGGAGCTTGCCGCCAAACGCGTGATATAAAATACGGGCTGTGGTGCCTCAGCGAGCGTTTTGACGCTCGGCTCTTGGACAACTTTAGACTTCACCAGCAGCCGAAATGGCCAGCGCAGCAAGTTGGCGAACAACGTTAATCGCGAAAACATAAGTAACCTGCATCAGAGAAAATCCATATAAGATACCACGGATCGCCTTGCAGGCAAATTGGGACTTTTGCAAGCATTTTCTTACTGATCCGACTTGGCACTGGCGAATGTACTGTATATACTGCCAGTATTCACTGTATGGACATTCAGCATTATGCGCCCATTAACAAGTCGTCAAGCCGAAATTTTACAATTAATCCGCGATTACCAAACACAGACCGGTATGCCACCCACGCGGGCAGAAATCGCACGCTTACTTGGGTTTAAATCTGCCAATGCCGCTGAAGAACATTTAAAAGCCTTGGCCAAGAAGGGCTTTATCGAAATGATGCCGGGGACATCTCGCGGTATTCGGCTGCTTGATGAAGAACCTGCTGCGAATGATATTGAAGAATCTGGTTTGCCATTGGTGGGCAAAGTTGCGGCGGGGCAACCTATTCTAGCAACGCAACATATCGAACAGCATTATCAAGTTGATGCCAATCTGTTCCACCCCCGAGCCGATTTCCTGCTCAAAGTTCAGGGCATGAGCATGAAAGATATCGGTATTTTGGATGGTGATTTATTGGCCGTACATAAAACCACCGAAGCACGGCAAGGCGAAATTGTGGTGGCGCGGGTTGATGAGGATGTGACGGTCAAACGTTTCCGTCGTGATGGACAGTTTGTTTATCTGCATCCAGAAAACCAAGAGTTTGATGTGATCAAAATTGATCTCACGCAGCAAGCCTTCAGTATCGAAGGATTGGCGGTGGGCGTTATTCGAAATCAGACCTGGTAACGAGATGGCGTTGCATGCAACAGTGCTGTTTGCCAAGGTTTATGGAATGGCAAGCTTTGAGCTGTTGGTAATTTTGCTTGAACGGAGCATCAAATCACACCACCATAGCAGGATGAGTCTTTACTATGCTGGTGAATAAACCATGTCGGAATCTTCAACGCCACCTATCGTTCGAGCCCATAGCCGCTTCCATCGTTTTCGTGGATGGCTGTGGGCGCTGGTCGCACTTTGCACTGCCGCCTTACTGGGGCTAGCTTATCGCGCTTACCAAGTCATGCCTCCATCTTTATCTACGTATGCCGAGATGTATACCACGGCGCGGCCATTAAGTGATTTTTCGTTGCAAGGTAGCGATGGAGCCGTGATGACACCACAACAGCTGCAAGGGCATTGGACCTTAGTGTTTGTCGGTTACACCTCTTGCCCTGATATATGTCCGATGACCATGGCGATGTTGGCGGGTGCGGTTCCCCAGCTGAAACAACAGTTACCTGCCGGCGATCAACTGGAGGTTTGGTTTATCTCGGTCGATCCGAAGCGAGATACAACGCAACAGCTCGGCCAATATCTGGCCTACTTTAACCAACCTGCGATCAAAGCCATGACGGCACCGCATGCGCGTTTGCTGCCGTTGGTGCGAGAGTTAAACCTCAGCTACGCCATCAATGAGCCGGATCAGGCGGAGTATTTGGTCAGTCACACGGCGGCTATGGCGCTGCTGAATCCTCGTGGTGAGCTGGTGGGGCGTTTTTTACCCATGAGCGCCACCGAGCAGCAGACGGTGCCGGTGGTGAGTCGTGCGCAATTGTTGCAGGATTTTCCCATCATGATGGCGAGGCTAGCGGCGCAATAGAGTTCGGGCTGATTGACCTTTCACATGGTCAACCGCAGTCGATCATCGCAATGAGCATTAAGGGTTGGCATCATAGACCCAGGGTTGAGAGAACCAGTAATAACGTGTGGGCATGGTTTTCGACGGTGCGGTGCAATTGTAGCGTAAATGCCCACCGCGTAAAGGTTGCTCAGCGGTGGTGCTAAATCGCTGCGCTGTCAGCCACTGCACTGGAATAGCGGCGCCACGGAAATAACAACGTAATGCCTGCCGATTGAGATCGTCGGTTGCCACATCAAGTATCAAGGTGGGTGGGTTTTGCGCGGCGGCAGGGTCGGCGCCACCATAATCAGTGACGGGCATGGCCAGCGTATTGAGTTTGCTGCGAATACTGTCTAAGGCGGCATAGCTGCCAGCAGAGGGAAAACGTGGTATGCGCGTCAATGATACGCCGGGCCCAACCGCGCCGGATTGTTGGCCAATACCGACCAAACCTAATTCTGTCACCAGCTGCTCAAGGGCCGCACTAAAGTGGCCATAAGGATAGGCTAACCAGCCGGGGCTAGTCCCCAGCCGTTCTTTTAACTGTCGTTCGGCTAATTCAATATCTTGTCGCACGCGTAACCGCCAAGCGGCCGTGTTTTCACCTTGGCGTGGCACGGCTAAATTGTCATGGTAGGAGCTGTGATTAGCAATAATGACACCTTCTTGCTGTAAGATTTTGATTTGTTGCCAATTCATCACAGGACCTTGCGCTTTATCGATCAGCGCAGGGCTTAAAAAAACGGTGTAAGGGTATTTAAACTGCTTTAGTAATGGTCTTGCGGTGGTAAACACACTGATAAAACCATCGTCAAATGTAATGGCTAACCATTTGTCATCTAGCGGTTTTTTGTGTTGTAAGGCCGTAATGATGGTTGATAACGGCACCACCTTAAAGCCTTGTTGTTGCACCAACCGCAAATGCTGCTCGAACTGTGTTGCGCTGATGCTGGTTGAAGCCGGTGTATCGCTGCTGACGTGGTGGTACTGCAAAATGATGGCGGCATGTGCGCGTGCATGTAAGGCGATTAATGCGAACAGGATCAGAGCATAGTAGTGGGTGGCAGCGCGATGAAACATAACAACTCCGTGGCAAAATAAAAACGCGAGCTGAACCGTTGTAACAACGACATGTCAGCAAGAAAGTCCTATCCGCATGCTCTCCAGCTATGGTGGCGTTGCGTCTGTGTGCGACGCTTGCTGATGTTCAGTCGCCGGTGGCGTCAACCACATTAATCGATAGGCTTGTAAAATCAGGTAACTGCCAAAGGAGATCGCAAAGGTCAGTAACAGCGCCGCAATAACCACGCGTTGCCAAAAAATGGCCTGTTCGGGGATGTACCAGAGCAGATAAAGCCATCCCCAAAACAGCACAAATCCACCAATAAACAACCGGCTACATAGTGCAATGCTGGGCAATCGCCAGGTTAGTGTTTTTCCCACCGTGGCTCCATGTTTCAACACTTACTGCGATAACACTGTGTCATAACAATGTATGGAAAACTCAATATGAACCACACAAGTTGGTGTGACGATACATCACGGTAGTGTTTACGCTGTGTATAGCCAGCTGCTGAGGCTGGCCTTATCTTTGTGAGTCATGCCGCACTGCGTCTGAGTATGCAAGATCTAAACAACGCGGCATAAAACGACGCTCGAATGACCACATGTTGCTCACCAGCATTGCTTAGGAGAGCCGTTGCCGTGATCAGTTGAGCGTACTGATGTTGTCAGCGTGGTTTTAGTAGTAGGAATGCTCACCGCGTTGGTGATCGGTAACATCCCGTACTCCAGTTAACTCACCAGAAAAGCGCTGCAGCAGCTCTTTTTCGATACCTTCTTTCAACGTTAAATCGACCTGCGAGCAGCCATTACAACCACCGCCAAATTGCAACACGGCAACGCCATCTTGCGTCAGCTCAACCACGGAGACACGACCGCCATGATTGGCCAACTGTGGATTGATTTCGGCATCGATAACATATTGCACACGTTCTTTAAGCGGGGCATCATCTTGCACTTTGCGCACCTTGGCGTTCGGTGCTTTCAGGGTGAGCTGCGAACCCATTTGGTCGGTGACGAAATCAATCTCAGCATCGACTAAAAATGGTTTGCTTTCAGCATCGATAATGGCGTCAAAGCCACTGAAATTAACACGGAGATCGGTGCTTTCAACGGAATCTGCTGGGCAATAAGACACACCGCATTCGGCTTGTGTTGTGCCAGGATTGACAACAAAGACGCGAATATTGGTACCTGCAGCTTGTTTTTCCAGCAACTTTGCAAAGTGGGCTTGGGCCGATTCTGAAATCGTAATCATCATAGTACCTGACTATTTTACTAGGTTAATGGCTATCATACTCCGACAGCTCTGCGCTGCCAAGTGGCCAGCCGATAGCGACCTTATGCTTAGTGCGGTGCCACATCCAACTTTATATGTCATCGCGGTTCGGTGCGGTTAAGCACAAGCAAGCCACTGTGATATGTTTCACGCCCTGTTGTGTTAAAAGCCGAGCAAGGCATTGTACGGTGGCTCCAGTGGTTATGACATCATCCACCAACACCACGGATGTTGGCCATGGTGACGATTGAGCTTTTATACCGAATCGTTTCGTCGCTTGACGCAGTCGTTGTCGACGATTCGCACCGACCTGAGCTTGAGTGACCGCGTTACAGTAAAAGGCGTCGATCACAGGGCGTTGCCAACTCGAGGCTAAAGTACGTGCTAACCGTTCGGCCGGATTAAAACCGCGTTTGGCATAACGCGTTTTACTCGTGGGAACATAACAGATGGCCGCAGGGATCTTGGCGTATTGAGCTGATCCGATGTGCTGCTGCGTCACAATATTGAAATGCGTTGTCGCCGCACGTGCAAAGAGTTGGCATAACAGGGCACCAGCCAGTAAATCATCATGGAATTTCCAGCACAGAATCCAGTGCTGCCATGGAAACTGATAATAACTTAGGCAGAGCAGCTGTTGATAAGATGTGTTCCCCAACCACGTACGCCAATGATGAGGTTCCAGCTTGCAAAACGTCAGCGCGACGCTTTCGGCCCAATGATCAGGTGACATGACCATTGAATGGTCTGGCGTGGAGACATCTCGAGTGCGGAAGTGGCAAGATGGTACTTTGTCAGGCGGAGCCTGGTGGCATGCGAGCGACCCTTGCGGTGGTGGCGCTAATATCGGCAAGCTGGTCTGACAAAACCGACATAAAAAATCAGCGGCGTTATTTACCGTTTGTTGGCACCATGCACACCGCCGCGGTAAGATCCAATGCAACAATCTAGATAAAATTATCATATAATTTACATTTGGTTTTCAATGAATATGGCTGAACTTATCCATTCTGTCCAGCGTGTGGCGCTGAACAAGCAGCAGACGGACGCTCCATCTTCGGTCAGGTTACCGCTGGTTTTATTACATGGCTGGGGTGTGAATCATGCCATTTGGCAGCCTTTGCTGGCGCGTTTACCTGCCGATATGCCGGTGCTTTGCCTCGATTTGCCGGGATTTGGACTGGCGCAACACTACCCTGAGCCTTACGAGTTAACCGCGGTTGTTGAGCAATTGGCAGCACAGATCACTACGCCTGTGGTGCTAGCGGGGTGGTCGCTCGGTGGTTTAGTGGGGGTCGCATTGGCGCAGCGTTACCCTGAACGTATCAAAGGGTTAGCGCTTATTGCATCCTCGCCATGGTTTATGGCGCAATCGGATTGGCCCGGTATGCAACTGAGTGTGCTGCAACAGTTTAGTTCAGCACTCCAGGGTGACTGGCGTGTCACTGTCGATCGATTTTTGGCCATCCAAGCCATGGGCAGTCCGGCAGCAAAGCAAGATATCAAACAGATCCGGCAATTGGTGTTAGCGTTGCCGGATCCGGCACTGACGGCGTTAGTCGGGGGTTTGACATTGTTGGCCGAACACGATTTACGCACGGCCTGGCAGCAACTTCCGATGCCGGTTGCCGCAGCGCTCGGACGGCTAGATGCGTTGGTACCTATTGCCATCACGCCGCTGTTGCAACAATTACGGCCAGATGCAGCTATCCAAGTGTTTGATAAATCCTCGCATGCGCCTTTTATTTCGCAACCGGATGACTTTGCTCTCTGGTTGCAGCAGTGGCACCACACCTGCCAATCAAGGTGCGAGCGTTAAAGCTGTCTCGGCAGAGACTGTAAATTTAACTGGCCAGTTTTTGCGATATTGGCGGCAAAAATTTGCCGCTTTTTATCACCTGTTGGCCGTATTGTGCTGAGCGTCGCTTGAGCTATGGCAGCATCGTGGTTATTATTTAACCATTGCTGCGGTTTTTTTATTTGATGTGGTTTGTATGCGTCAGCCACGGAGGTCGCTATGAGTGATTTTGCCATCAATAGTAGTTTGCAAGGTATCCAACGTGCGTCGCAAAACATAACGAACACCACTGCCGCTATTAACCGCGCCAGCCAATCTGGTGCCGAGCCGACCACGGATCGTACTGCATCCTTGGCCGCCAATGATGCTGCACGTCGGCAGGAACGGGCGGTGAATAGCGCCGCGGAAAATAGCAGCACTACAGCCAGTTTAAATGCGCCAAATCTTACCGCTAATTTGGTACAGCTGAACGAAGATCAGCGTTTGGCGGAGGCTAATGTGCGTGGCTTACGCACGGCGGATGATATGTTGGGGTCTATTATCGACATTCGGGTATAAATCGACATACAGGATAAACATACAGGATAAATAGGTTCAGCCATGGCGATTATCGCAGCATATCCTCAGGTATCTACATACCTCGGTAACCCGGCGGTCGATGTAGCTCGCCGCGAGAATTTACGCCGCGATATCATCGAACCACCGGTACCCACCGAGCGCAATGCTGCGGAAAAAGGCTTAAATGCCGAAGAGCGTCGCTCAAATGCGTTCAGCAATCCAACCTATACCGATGAGATTAAGGCGCGCAATACCGAATTACGTCAAGCGATTCAATCCCAGTCTGAACAATCGACCGAGCAAGACGGCAAGCAATCGTCATCCGATCAAGAACAAAATTCACAAGCATTTTCTGATCCTGAAGCGGGAGATGATGCGGCTGACAAGCGTGATCCGGCGCTAGCAGCGGCACCACCGGGCGTTGATTCCCCTGAAGAATTAGCTGAGCTGACCGAGTTAAAACAGCGTGACACCGAAGTTCGTACCCATGAACAGGCCCACGTTGCCATGGGCGGACAGTACGCCAGCGCGCCCAGTTATCAATTTGAGCGCGGTCCAGATGGTCAGCCATATGCGGTTGAAGGCGAAGTGCAAATTGATGTCAGCACAATTCCTGGCGATCCAGCAGCCACCATCAGTAAAATGCAGCAAGTGATCCGTGCGGCGTTGGCGCCAGCTGAACCCTCTGCGGCCGATCGACAAGTCGCCAATGAAGCGGCACAACAAATTGCTGATGCCAAGGCACAGCAAGCATTGCAATTAGCCGCGGAACGACAAAGTGCGGTGGCAGAACCCGCCGCATCGTCCGGGCGCGCCGAAAATATCAATATGAATCCGCTTCTAAAACGCGGCCAAGCATCGAATGATGCCAATAACAACTTCGTGAGCCGTGATAGCTCTGCGGTCAATAGCCAGGTGTCACCGGCACTGGCAACGGCCGCTCAGGCGCAACCCGACACTATTGGCGGTGTACCTTTTGTTGCTAATGACAAAAAAGCCCTAACACTAGAGGCGATGATGGAACAGCGCAATAGCGTGATCCAGCGTCGCTATCAAACGGCGACAGAGCCACAGCAACGTTCATTACTACAAACGGCATAACCCTGCGCTTTTCAACGATATTAGGTTTGCGTCAAGCTTGCTGTTGGGTAAACCATAGGTCGTGAACACCTGTGCTATTGAACAATGCACTGCTGCGCGTGCCAATAAAAAAGCCCTAGTATGCAGGCTAGGGCTTTGGGAAGACGCTACAGGTCGTCGTTACATTATTTCTTCAGCTTGGCCAGTGCTGCGGCAAATGCATTCCCCATAGCGGCATTGCCGGCATCACTGTTTTTATTCGATGATTTCTGACCAGCAAATGCTTTTGTGCCCGTTGTATGGCTACCTTGCTGAGCGCGCCCTTGCGGTTTGGTGTCGACTTTACCTGAAGTTTGTGGCTGCTCATGTAAACGCATCGTCAGCGCAATGCGTTTACGTGCCACATCGACTTCCAATACCTTCACTTTGACGATATCGCCAGCTTTGACCACCTGATGCGGGTCACTGATAAACTTATCTGTCAGCGATGAGATATGGACTAAACCGTCTTGGTGTACACCAACATCGACAAAAGCACCAAAATTGGTCACGTTGGTGACCACACCTTCCAGTAGCATTCCCACGGTTAAGTCATTCAGCGTCTCGACCCCATCTTTAAACTGTGCCATCCGAAACTCAGGGCGTGGGTCGCGGCCTGGTTTTTCGAGTTCACGAAGAATATCGGTGATGGTTGGGATCCCAAAATGCGCATCGGCAAAATCAGCTGGATTGATCGCGCGTAACAAGCTGCTATTGCCAATGATCTCGGCGACAGATTTTTGCTGCGCTTGCAGGATTTTTTCGACCACTGGGTAGGCTTCAGGGTGAACGCCGGAGGCATCCAGCGGGTTGCTGCCATTATTGATGCGCAAGAAACCGGCCGCTTGTTCAAATGCCTTCGGTCCAAGTCGAGGGACTTTTAACAGATCACGACGTTGCATAAAACGGCCGTTGCTATCCCGATACGTGACAATATTTTGTGCCAGTGTTTTGTTTAAACCGGCCACGCGGGCGAGCAGCGGGGCGGATGCTGTATTTAAATCCACACCCACAGCGTTCACACAGTCTTCAACCACGGCGTCTAATTGACGCGTGAGCAGACTTTGGTTCACATCGTGCTGATACTGACCAACCCCAATGGCTTTGGGCTCGATTTTCACCAATTCGGCCAACGGATCTTGTAAGCGACGGCCGATAGAGACAGCACCACGCAGTGACACATCTAAATCTGGGAATTCTTGGGCAGCCAGTTCGGACGCCGAGTAGACCGATGCGCCAGCTTCAGAAACCACCACTTTGGTTATGGCTTGTTCTGGCAACAGACGTAGCACATCGGCCGCAAGTTTATCGGTCTCGCGAGAGGCGGTGCCGTTACCGATGGCAATTAATTCTACCTTGTGCTGCTTACACAGTAATGCCAAGGTTTTGCTCGATTTTTCCCACAGGTTTTGCGGCGCATGCGGGAAAATAGTGGTTTGCGCCACCAATTTACCGGTTTGATCAATCACTGTGACTTTCACACCGGTTCTAAGGCCTGGGTCCAGTGCCATGGTGGTGCGCATACCTGCAGGTGCGGCCATCAACAGATCTTTCAAGTTACGGGCAAACACCAAAATAGCTTCTGCTTCGGCTTTGTCGCGAAGTTCTGCCAACAGATCATTTTCCAACGATAGTTGCAGTTTCACTTTCCACGTCCACTGCACGGCAGTCTGTAAAAACGCACTGGCAGGTTGCGTCGTGCTGCGGATGCCAACCGCGCTCGCAATCATGTGTTCACACTGGCTATGACCTGCCGCTTCATCAAGTTGTGGCCATAAATTCAGTTGCAATATGCCCTCATTGCGGCCGCGGAATAAGGCCAGCGCACGGTGTGATGGAATATTTTTCCAGCTTTCTTGGTAATCAAAATAATCGCGAAATTTAGCACCTTCTTGCTCTTTGCCTGCAATCACGCTGCTTTTTAGCACGGCGTCTTGTGCCAATTGACGACGCAAAGCGGCGAGCAGTTCCGCGTTTTCCGCAAAGCGCTCCATCAAAATGTATCGTGCGCCTTCCAGCACCGCTTTGACATCGGCATAGCCTGCATCTGCATTGAGGTAGGAGGCTGCAACCTGTTCTGGTGTTTGACTGGGATCAGCCAGCAGTAGATTGGCCAGCGGTTCCAAACCGGCCTCAATCGCCATTTGCCCTTTGGTGCGGCGCTTGGCTTTATACGGCAGGTATAAATCTTCTAAACGTGTTTTATTGTCAGCGTTTAAAATCGCGGCTTCGAGCTCCGCGGTAAGTTTACCTTGTTCGCGAATCGTATTGAGAATGACATGTCGGCGATCTTCAAGCTCGCGCAAGTAAGATAAACGTTGGTCCAATAAGCGCAGCTGCGTATCATCCAAGCCACCGGTCACTTCTTTACGATAGCGGGCGATAAATGGCACTGTCGCGCCTTCATCCAACAGTGTGATAGCCGCCTGCACCTGATCGGCGCGGGCATTAATTTCGGTGGCGATTTGTTGGGTAATAAACGACATGAAAAATTCCTTGTGGTTTGGCAGCATCGATGCCGCTCGTCGCCGTTAAAAAACAGCCTATTGTCGCTGTTTAAGCGTTAAAAATCTATTGTCTACCGCCAGTGCGTTATATCACGTATGGCTAGGCTCTGTTTGAGTGTTGATGCGATGCATCGAATGGTGCCAAAACCGATCCGCGAGCGATCTACGGGTAAGATGGACGTCAACGACGATGCTGTTTTAGCTCTATTCCGTTGGCCATGGGTTATAGCGGATCTCATTGATCGTCCAGCGTTTTAGTCCGCTTGGCGTAGGTACATCGACATCATCATCGACGGTTTTCTTTAACAAGGCGCGCGCCATGGGCGCATCAATCGAGATGTAATCGAGCCGCCCATAAATTTCGTCAGGGCCGACAATGCGAAAGCGTAAACAGTCACCTTGTTCGTTTTCAATTTCCACCCAGGCACCAAAAAAAACGCGGCCTTGCTGGACCGGGTCGTAATCAACGACTTTCAATTCTTCTAAGCGCTTGCGTAAGTAGCGAACGCGGCGGTCAATCTCACGCAATAACTTTTTATTGTACTGATAGTCTGCGTTCTCTGATCTATCGCCGAGGCTGGCGGCCCACGCTACCTTGGCGGTGGTGTCCGGCCGCTTGACGCGCCACAGGTGATTTAATTCTTGCTGTAATTGATCAAACCCTTCGCGGGTGATAAGCGCGGTTTTCATCGCCATGATTCAAAATAGTTATCTCGACACTGGGTTTCTTTATACGCTGCCCACCTTTTATTGCCAAGAAAAATGACATAACAGCAAGCGTAAGCGGGTTGAAAATACACAAGAAATAAAAAATAAATTACTAAAAATCAATGACTTATAAATTATTTTTGTATTAATTGCTCTTTGTAATCTAGCTGTAACAAAAATATGCTGGCAAAAGTGCAGCCTTGCTGACTATAGTGTGGTTAAGGTGATTTACCGAATATTAGGCTGATAACTGAATAGTTCTAATCAAGTCCCTGTGCTTGCCATCGAATTGACACAGTAAACAGCTGATTTTTATCTAACGTTGCCACACGTCGTGCGAGTCGCCGCGCAACGTTTAAACAATCCGATGTGAAGGGGTATTGTGATGAAAAACGTCATTAAATTTGTAGTTTTGGGTCTTGGTTTAAGTTTAGTTGGTTGTGCGCATCAACCAAGTAACCCGCAAACATTTGAAGTCGATAAAGAGCAGCTGAGCAAAGCCGAAAACAACAAAAAGTTAAATAGCCACTTGGCGCATGTCGTTTGGATCAATCCGCCACTGCGTCGTGTTGAATCACCCGTGGCTCATGAAACCCCGCAAGAATAAGTGTTGTTGCTGTTTTAATTCGAAATGTGTTGAAGAATAGCTGTGCCTTGATGTGAGGCAGTTTCGAAAACAGTGTCCTTAGTGTCATGGTACCGGAGCGGTCAGGGTGGACCCGCGGTGGCCATGACCGCTTTTAGTTGTTCAATGATTGTCATTTTAACGTTTCAAATGTCTGCCGCTGTGCGCAATAAGCGTTCACCTTATTAACCTTCAATGATCTGCCATATACCCAATGCACGAGCGGCTAGCTCAATTTCAGTAAAATGTTGTTTGGTTGTTGAAATTTCACTTGATGGTTGAGTGAATAGTACGCTGCTGACATAACGCTGTGGTTGCCTAGTGCCGCTCCGCGGCTAAGCCTTCGTTTTAGAAAAGTTTTGTAACACTGTTCAGTGTAACTAAGCGTCGACCTTAGGTGGTTTTGGTTTATAGTAGACAAAACGTTAACACTGGGATCGCTGCGGATGCAAACACAAGAAACCACCAAAATTCTGGTCGTGGATGACGATATTCGCTTACGGGCATTATTAGAGCGCTATTTGGTCGAGCAGGGCTATATCGTTCGTGCTGCGGGTAATTACGAGCAGATGTGCCGCTTGATGGAGCGGGAAAATTTTCATTTATTGGTCTTAGATTTAATGTTGCCGGGTGAAGATGGTTTGTCGATTTGTCGTCGTTTGCGACAGCAAAATAACGAGATCCCGATTGTAATGCTGACCGCCAAAGGGGATGAAGTCGATCGGATCATTGGTCTTGAAATGGGTGCCGATGATTATCTACCGAAACCGTTTAATCCGCGGGAATTGTTGGCGCGGATCCGCGCCGTGTTGCGCCGTAAAGGTAAAGAGTTACCTGGTGCACCCACACAAGAAGAAACCTTGGTTGAATTTGGTCCCTTTGTGTTTAACCTCGCCACCCGCGAGATGAAACGCGGCGATGAATCCATGCCGCTGACCAGTGGTGAATACGCCGTGCTGAAAGTGTTGGTCTCACATCCGCGCGAACCCCTGTCACGCGATAAACTAATGAATTTAGCGCGGGGCCGTGATTATTCCGCGATGGAGCGCAGTATCGATGTACAAGTGTCTCGGCTGCGGCGAATGATTGAAGATGATCCGGCCTCACCGCGCTATATTCAAACCGTTTGGGGGCTGGGTTATGTATTTGTGCCTGACGGTACCTCGAGTAAATGAGTCTGTTACCGCGTAGTGCCTTTGGCAAGACGGTGTTTTTAATTGCCGTCTTGTTATTAATCAATCAGTTGGTGTCTTACGTGATGGTGACCATGTATGCCATCAAGCCCACCTTGCAGCAAACCAATCATCTGATCGCCAAACAAATTCGCGTGATTTATATGGATTTTGCCCCCAGCGATGCGTTGATTTCCGCCGAGCTGAGTCGGCGTTTTCAGGCGGCAACCGGTATTGATGTTTATACCGAGCGCGACGCGATGCGACATGGTTTAGCAGATGCCATTTACTATCAGTATTTTAGTGATGAAATGTCACGCGAATTGGGTGGGCCGACTGAAGTTCGTATTGAGCAGCATGCCGAATTTGCCTATTGGGTGCGTGCACCGCAAGCGCCGGCCTATTGGATCCGTATCCCGCTAACAGGATTGAATGAAACCGACTTTAGTCCACTGCGGATTTATATTCTCTTAATCGGTATTTTAAGTGTGGCGGGAGGCTGGTGGTTTTCTCGGCAGCTCAATAAGCCACTACAGCGTTTACAACAGGCGGCGCTACAAGTCAGCCGCGGTGATATTCCTGAGCCTTTGCCGGAAACCGGCTCGACGGAAATTATTGCGGTGACACAAGCCTTTAATCATATGGCGCAAGGGATCCGGCAACTGGAGAAAGACCGAGCTTTGATGATGGCGGGGGTATCGCATGATCTTCGCACACCCTTAACCCGGATCCGTTTGGCCAGCGAAATGATATCGGAGCAAGATAGCTGGGTGCGCGATGGCATTGTGACCGATATCGAAGATATGAATGCCATTATTGATCAATTTATTGATTACATCCGACACCATAAAGAAGAGGCGTTAAGTCAGCAAGATTTAAACAGTCTTGTGTTAGAGCAAGTCACGCCAGAGCGGATCCAGCACCGTGAGCTTGTACTTGATATGACGCCTGATATGCCACTGGTACCGCTACGCACCATCGCTATCAAACGCGTGATCGCCAATATGGTGGCGAATGCGCTGAAATATTCTTCTGGCGCTTTGGAGATAACGACCTTGGTGGATAGCAAGCGACAATGGGTGGGGGTGTCATTGCGCGATCATGGCCCAGGCATCCCGCCGGCAGATATTCAGCGCATGTTTGAGCCGTTCACGCAAGGTGACAGCGCCCGCGGTAGTGGCGGCTCTGGCTTGGGCCTGGCGATTATTCGGAAAATTATCGATATGCATCAGGGCCGCGTCAGTATGCACAACCATGCTGATGGTGGTCTGGTGGTGACCATCCAATTACCCATAACAGTGAAAGCGGGATCGCGTTAGCCTCGCGATTACGTATGCCGACACGAGAAGAGCGTCATGACTGTCATCATGCTGCTTGACACCCTAGCATACGACCATAAAAAAAGCCCCAAGGTGAATTGGGGCTTTTTTCTATAGAGTTTCGCTTGGCGTCGTAGCCGTCCGCCTAATTAGGCTTTTGGACCGGCGTTACGAATGGCTTCAGAAACATCGTATTTCTTGAAGTTGTTCGCAAATTCAGTCGCTAACTTGCTGGCGTATTGATCGTAAGCTGCTTTGTCAGCCCACGTCTCACGTGGGTTCAACAGGTTGCTATCAACACCAGCTACAGCTACTGGGATGTGCAGGTTCAACTGTGGTAAATGCACAGTTTCAACCTTGGCCAATTCGCCAGAAACGATAGCGTCGATAATGGCGCGCGTGGTCGGGATGTCAAAGCGTTTACCCACACCGTGTGGACCACCAGTCCAGCCGGTATTCACAAGGTAAACTTTGCTGTTGAATTCACGGACGCGTTTCATTAACAGCTCGGCATATACGCCCGCTGGACGTGGGAAGAACGGCGCACCAAAACAAGTTGAGAAGGTTGATTCAATAGCAGCCGTTGAGCCGATTTCTGTCGAGCCGACTTTGGCGGTGTAACCGCTGAGGAAGTGGTAAGCGGCCGCTTCTTCTGACAGTAATGATACCGGTGGTAATACACCACTGACGTCACAGGTCAAGAACACCACAGCGCGAGGTTCACCGGCACGGTTTTCTAATACGCGTTTTTCAACGTGCGCCAATGGGTAAGCGGCACGACTGTTTTGCGTTAAGGTCGCATCTTTGTAATCTGGTGTGCGATGGGCATCCAGTACCACGTTTTCTAAAATAGTAC
>JACCDR010336032.1_pt1 | contig 30270 bp, 43 predicted proteins | sample 7446431 | NCBI WGS metagenome assembly JACCDR01 (sample SAMN15323443, study PRJNA562643) | freshwater metagenome | isolation source: river surface water | place: USA:Blue River Watershed | collected 2017-08-17
GTCACTTTCTATTTCTCTGTATACTAGTCGTATAGACATAATACGCTGGTCACGAGATAATGATGTACGTTTCTTCTTGGTCATACCTTGAAATGATTTATCAGTTCTCTGTACTAAGATATTTGATATATCTTCTAGGGCCTGTGGATTAGTTATAGGAGCACTAGATTGATAGGTAATGTTTACAGTGAATTCCATATTACCATCATCATCTACATTCATATCCTGCTCTACATTGTATTGTAATAGCGTAGATAGTAATGATGAGCATGCTGGTTGTGTACGGAACATTACTGACCATCGAATCATAATAGCATTGTTACTTGCTATAGATTCTACAGTGATATCCTGTGGGAAGGGGCCACCCTTAACATCCATATCATCTACATTCATATCTTGTTCTACGTTATACTGTAGTAGGGTAGATAGTAATGAGGAGCATTCAGGTTGGGTACGGAACATTACTGACCATCGGATCATAATAGCATTATTACTTGCTATAGATTCTACAGTAATATCCTGTGGAAAGGGTCCACCCTTAACATCCATCTGGTCTTTATTGATAATACCAATTTCACCTAGACCAATAGGGTGTAGCTTTAATTGGTGTCTAGGCGTAGATAGAATAGATCGTAGTCTCTGTACTTCTTCTTCTACGTTATCTACTGGTCCTGTATGAGTTTCATTGTAGATGATTGATTCTACATCTAATGAATGCTCATGATATAACACCTGTACTTCGTCATCACCGTACACTACTTTTGAAAGTAATCTATACTTGCCTGTTAGTGGTATTACTGCGTTGGTGACGTAGTTGAGTGCTCCTGCTGGATCTACATCAGGACCATATATCAATTGTTCGTAGCATGGAGTCGTGGACATTTATTTCCTCTGTCCCTATGGATTAGGGAAAGTATTATTCATTCTCATCTTGGTCTTCTGGTCACCTGCATTGAAGAAGGTACCTATCTGATTCAATATGTCTGAGTCATCTAAAGCATCTAGGTCTTTATCCGTATTGGATGCTATCCTACTGAGGATCGCAGTTAATACTGGTGCGAAGGAATTCATGAATCCTTGTGTAAATCCAGAGCCTGCATCTATTACAGTTGTCTGGGTACGTAGTAGTAATGTAATAAGCTCTAGTAGCTTAATCACTGCTGGTCCTAGATTCTCTATTAGTTGTGCTCTTGCTTCTTGCCATGCCATATCAAACTGTGCATTTGCTTTGATTAACTCAGCAGTGGTAGGATCAATACGTCTACTAATCTCAATTGACTGTATTAGTTTCTGTAGGTCACCTGATATATCAGCCTGTAATGACTGTGGGGCAAATGCTAGGTTTTGTCTAGTAGTATCTAGTATTGCCTTATTCACATCTATAAGTGTTTCAAACCCTTGTACTGCTACATTTAATGGTATCTGTACGCCTAATGGATCTATAGCACTCTGAAACGTCTTGACTGTTGCTTTAGATGCTTCTGTTCCGTCCCCCTTAGCTACACTTACTGCTACAGTATCTACGCTATCAGCTAACTTGTCAATTGCTTGATTGATATATTGGGCAGTTTGTATAGCTGCTGTAAGGGGTACTGCTGCTTGAGCTATGTTACCCATAGGTGCTACTGGATTTGGCCTAGTAGGTGGTATAGGTGGTGGAGTAGCTCCTGGTGGTGGTCCTTGTGGAGGTTGTCCAGGTGGTTGTCCTCCTGTAGGTGGTAATGGACTATTAGGAGGTAATCCACCAGGAGGAGGTACGTTACTTGGGGGAGTCATACCAGGAGGGATAGGTGGTAATGGTGGATTCTTTACTGGTTTACCACGTTCATCTATCTGCACAGCATCAATAGGCATATCGCGTATTGCTTGCTCTTGTCTACGTTTTTCGTCTATCTGATCCTTACGTACTTGCTCATTGTATCTTTGTAAATCTAGCTGATATTGTTTCTCAGCCTGTACTGATGCTTCCTCTTTAGGACGTATGTACATTGCATCTACTACGGATGCAGCTACATAACCAGGGAATCCTATAGATGCCGCTAATGAGTATGATTGTACTCTACCAGCTATTGCATCTGATCTAGCACTAGTTACTTGCTCTCTAGAGATACGTAATGCTTCTCTAGATTGTATACGTTGTTCTCTGGCCTGATCTTGTTGTTGCTCACGTAATACACGTCTAGCTTCTGTTTGGTCTGTTTTACGTTTACGTTCAGCTTCTCTCTGAGCTTGCTCTAGGAGTTTCTTATTCTCTCTAGCTTGTCTCTTAGGTGTAAACCTAGGAGTGGTTGGAGGTACTGCTGCTTCCTCTACTGGTGGAGCACCTTCTGGTGCAGTAGTATCTGGCGTATTACTTTGTGGTTTCTTACGAGATAATTCATCCAGCCTAGTAGTGAAGTCATCTTCATCTTCGAACTCTGGTTCTAGTTCTACTTCGTCAGCCATAATTATCTCTGAGCCTTGATCAGAGGCTGATACCTCTGAAAGAAAGTATGTGATATATCAATTACCAGTTGGTTTCGATGAAGTACACTACATTGGAGCAGCCTGCGGGGTAGCTTGGGGAGCTAATGTAGTCACTAATGTCTTCTTCGAAGGATACTGGGAATACTACGAGTCGCATAGGAAGGGGTCGTTCTTTATGCGAGTAATCTATGTCTAGGTCAAAGTCGGGAGCTAGGATAGTCTTAGGGAATAGGATAGTCTCTGGGTCTACACCAGAGGCACATCCAGTTAGGAGTAGTGGTTTAGCTGCTTGCCATAGTGATAGGCCAGCAGGACTGGTTACACCTATTGCTGAATTGAATGGCCAGCGTAATATATCAATTGCAGCAGAATCATATTCTTGTGCTACGAATGATACACTCATTTGCATACCAGAGAAGATCACATCTACTGGTGTTTCACCTACTGCATCGAAGTTGATATTCCTACCTCGATATGAATAGGAGTGTCTAAATCCTATCTCTGTATTACCAATGTTGAATCCATTGTATGTTGCAGAGTAGGAGCCTCTAATTACTGACATTGCTTGTTCCTATTAAGGAGGGTGAATGTGATATATCTACTCAGATATAGGTGCATCACTTACTTGATTAGGAGTTAATCCTATGTCTTTCAGTGCTTGTAGTTCTTCTGGAGTTAAGTCTAACTTATCTGTATCTAGTGGTTTTTCTGGTTTAGGTAGTTCTGGTGGAATAATTGTAGCTAGGAATTCTAGACATTTAGGACAGGTAATCAATGGTACATATACTGTGCATTGTTCCATATTCTTACGGGATTCACAGCATACCTTTAGAATCTTACTTGTGGTAGATTCTACTTTACCTGGTATATTTGTTACCTTAGTGTTTCGGCTATGTACTGGTCCTTTACCATCTATGTGTAGGAAGTGGATAGTAGCACATCGTAGGAAGTGGTTAGACTCACATGAGCAATCTTGTACTTCGTTGTCCTGTACTACTTTATCGCATTGGGTACATTTGAAAGGCATGGTATTTCCTAGTTGTTACTACATCGACGCTAATTCGTAGAAGTAGCTAGTGGAGTTAGGTGATATATCAGGTACCATCGTATAGTGGTTTACACTGAATTGGTGAATAGGTTTCTTGGAACTCTGGTGATTCGAATACTGCGGTAAATCTATAACCAGCTATTTTGTCGTATAGTTGTTCTTTGTCGTTACCTGATCTAGTATAGAAATCAGAAGGATACAGGTGTATAGGGTCTAGATTCATAGATAGGAATCTAAATGAATCTGTTAGTTGGTATCTAGGTGGAAGTGGTCCACTGTACCCAGGAGCTACTAATGATGCTGGTATTTCGATGGTGTCGAGTGCATCCTTAAACTCCTGAAAGAAATCTTCTGATTCTATCAGTGGTATGACTTCATCTAGTGCTTCTGTCATTGAGAGGGATTCTAGGTAGGCTATCTCTCCAAATTGGTCATTAGGTATATCACGTATCCTCTGTGTAAGTGATATACCAAATGTAATGGCTCTCTTACGTATAGCCTTCCTAGGTGTTAGTCCAGTTACAGTTGTTGCATGTACTGTTAGCCACCTTTGACCACTTGATGCAGGTACTCTACCTTCGGGGATTACGCTTATTTCTATTGGTTTGATCCCTGGTGGTGGGTTTTCTTTTAGGTGATCTCTTACGGTCTGGAGTAGTTTCGCGGATACGTTCATATACTCTCTTAGCCTCTTGAATTGCTATTTCATGTGCTTCTAGAATCCAAGGTGATATATCATTTGGTATTACTGGTCGTACCTTATCTACCTCTTTGATATATGGTATTAGGAATCTAATACGTATACCAGCTCTAGGTCGAATGTCTACTACTTGATTCTTAGGTGGATAATATCTATTGTTACTTACTGTTCCAGGTCTAGTTGCAGCTACTAATCTGCCAGTACGTATATTGGTATCGGTTATACGATTAAGACCTATTAGTGTTCTAGCTCCTCTAGCTTTGACTACGCCCCATGCTCTCTCTGCTGCTTCCTTTTTGGCAGATGCTTCTGACTTACCTTTCTTGACTAGTCTATTATATATCCTAGCGAATATGGTTTGCCATAATTTATCTTGCAGGGGAGTTAGGAGACCCCTAGTTACTTTACCATCTATTTCATACGTATTCTTTTCTATTGGTGATAGGGGTTTATACGCATGAGTAGATGGTGCTAGGGGTATCCATGTATTACCTAGATCGTCACTACCTCTCTTAGCTCTTGCCCAGAATGATGCGTTTACACGTTTCATTACCTCTTGGGCTAGGATTGCTTTGTAGATAGTATGGACTGACATATACTTTCGAGAGTCACCATTGAGTACCTTTGCTGGTATTCCTTTACGATCTAGTTTCATGATATATCACTTATGAGTATCGTACCTATGGTTTACAGAGTTTCCATCTGAGATGAATGGTATTTCGGTCTAACATAGCAGCCTCTCAACGCCGGATACTCATAGTGATATATCAATTGTAATGCTAGCCCTTAGCTATCTCTGAGAGAAATATATACACCATCTAGATTTAGTGTAATTTACTGATAGATCAGTATTGTAATTACTCAGTGGTGGTGTTTGTTTATATCTGATATATCATTTTGACTTTGTTTGGTAATAGCTTCTAGTGATGCTACACGTATGGAGAGGGATAGTCTATCCTCTTGACACGCAGCAGTCTCGGTACGAAGCTCAGCTATATCTTTGTGGAGAGCGGCTACGTCTTTTTGGTACTTGCTCTCTATCATTTTAGCTAATGTGACAGCGGTACCTACAACAGCGGTTAGTACAGTCATAAGTGTACCTATTATCCATGTGGTCCAATCACCATTATCAGGTAGGTCGGGCATTTGTCTCTTTCTAGGATGTGGTACTCTGAGTTTCCCTATTTCGGTCTGGGATACCATCTAGTGATCCCCCAATTCCAATCTGTCTACTTACAGCCAGAACTTTGATCTGTCTACTTACAGCCAGAAGAATGGATAATCCCATGCTAGTTTCTGTCTAGATACTATTGAGGTAGATGCCATGCGTATTACTCTAGTAGGATTCTGGTAATAGCGAGAATCTGTTACATAGGATTGTACTATTGCTCTAGGACCTCTGGAAGGAATATTTAGATATAGTGATCCTTCTCGGTATCTCTCTAGATTCTCTATTCCTTCAGCTACTTCGGTTTCGTATAGTGGCTCATTACCTCTACGTCTTGATATATCATGTGCTGCCCAGTATGTTGCTATCTCTCGTATACGAGGGTTAGTAGAGCATAGTTCAGCATCGAATCTAGGTACTAGATATGATAGTACTTTGGAGGACACACGCTGAATTACTTCACTAGTGTAGTTCTCTTTGGTAGCATCTGTATCTGTACCGTCTAGATAGTTATCATCTAGTTCATCTAGATCGTCTAGGTGTAGCTTAACTCCCTTGTAGCTTAGTACTCTCTCTATCTCAGCTTCTGATGTTAGTAGTATCTCTACATTAGAGTCATCTACGTAATCAGGTGTATACGGTGGGAATGCCATATTAGTTCCTTAGTTATTAGTCCCTAGTGGGGCCTATCTAAGACTATCCATCCGTGAGATAATGGAATCATCTGAACGATAAGCCCCTAGGAATCCTACCATGCCGGATAGGGATCAATTGTGATATATCAATAAAGGTGGGGTAATCCGGACATGACACGTGGTCACAGCCTACAATGCCGCTGCTCTGCTTTACCTGCCGTAGAACCCCATATGAATTAGAATATCACATCTGCGTAGTATACTGCGTATGGTTCGGTGATTACTGGAGCACCATTGTACAGCATCTTAACATCAGTCTTTGGTGGGTCGATTGATCGCTCAGTACCCATACCGAATCCACTGATGATAGATGAGCTACGTTCTGTGAGGTTCCATTGCATAGGCTCAGAACCTTCTACCATCTCAGTCCATTCACCAGGTGGTGGTGTCATGATTGCCTTACCAGTTGGAATAAAGTAATTCCAGTTGGATGAGCTGATCTGAGCATCGAAGGACTCTGATGTACCAGGGGTTACATAACCTTGGTTGTATACATGGAAGTTGTAGTCAGGTAGGCCACGGAACTTCACAGTTACACCAGTGTCAGGGAACTTCTGGTCAGGTGCAATCTCAGTGGCAGGACGCAGGGTATCAAAGATTTGATATACTGATCCACCGACTGCTTGGAGTACACTATTGGTGAATAGGTACTTAGCGGTTAGACCATTTAGCCAAATTTCAGTGATACGTCGTCCATTCTGCTGAGTAGCAAGTGTTTGGAGTGTCATCAACTGGTCAATGAGATTAGCTTGTGGATCATCCCATGACGTATCAATGATGCCACCAATGTCACCCATGTTACCAGCAGGTACTAGAGTGTTGTTAGTGATGCCACCAGCAGTAGTATCAGTTGCAGGTGCAAGTACCATCAATGAGCTACCAGTAGCATATGGTTTGAGTCTCCATCCACCACGGAACATATGAGCAGTCATAAATTCCATGTTGTTCATCATACGAGTCTTAGCGTACCGAATCTGATTGGTGAAGTATTGTTCACCACGGCTAGGTACTGGCTGACTGAATGGTTGACCAAGGTTACGCGTACCAAAGATTTGTTCATCTTCAATACCAATCTTATTGTACATACGAGGTACAGTAATAGGTTGCGAACCGACTGGCTTACGGTTCATATCTACAGCAGGAGCACCAGGAGCGGTGAACGGTGCTAGAGATCGAGTACCATCGAATATATCATACTGTCCTGAGCGTCCAGTAATCTGTTGAACTCCACGGCTAGGAGTCATACCTAGTCCATAGAATTGAGTCATTGTGGCACCGGGTGCATGGATTCGTCGGATAGTCCGAAGAATGAATGGTACCCGCATAAGTTGTTGATACGATAATCCTGTTGGCATATTTCGTTAATTCCTGAGTGTTAGTCAGAGGCTAATACCTCTGAAAGAAAGAGATTGGTAAACTGATATATCACATAGGATTATCGGTTAGCGATTGGTACACCTACGATGTTCTGGAAGTCATCGGAGAACATGAAGTTGAGAGCTAGTGCCTTACGTACAGCTACGTGAGCAGCGGTAGACTTATCTAGTCCATATGCTGCCGTAGAGGCAATACACAGTGCTTCTGGATTTACGTTACCCTTGACCATAATTGTTGCTAGGAATCGGTCTTGGTTTGCTCCGTCCATTTGCATGTTAAGGCCGAGGATACACAGGATACCCTTTGGCACACCTGTATCGTTTGATCCACCAGAAGTGAACTGAGTCCATTTCTGAGTAGATGAGTTGATAGCCATAATTAGGCCAGATCGAAGTACTGTAGTGTCTGCGGTGTTGCCTGCATCACGTGAGGCTCCGTCGATTACACAGTGGGTTGCGAATACACAGTGATGGGGTGATCCGTAGATCATACCCATAATGTCGTGATCGGTGGTATACGTTGGTGACCCCATACCTGGAGGGAGCATCATACCGCTATAAGGTGCTAAAGGCATTCATTCATTCCTTACATTGTAAATGTGTAAAGTCTTAGCGGTGGAGACACTTCGACCAGAGTGATATATCAGATTCAATCAGAGATTACAGGTATCCATCTTTTTGTAGCGATGCAATAGCTTTTTCCATTGCTTCGTCACTTACATCGGCACCTGTATCGTCCCATGCGTTTGGCTCTACTACGCCAGGGAATTGTGATTGTGCGGATGGTGCGTGCTTAGGTGGTAATGCTTCTAGTGTCGAGAGTGTCATTGTTAGCGGATGATCTTCGATAGTACCACTAGGAAGAATTGACATTTGGAACTCAACCTTAGGATTAAGGTTAGCTTCTGCATATTCCTTGGTTACGATACCGGCACGTACCAAAGCACTGATACGTTGCTGAATATTTGCTTTAGCATCAGCAATATACTTAGCTTTGAATGCTTGTAGGATACCTTTCATACCTTGAAGCTCTTGGTCTTTCTGTTCTACTGCTGCTTTGAGAGCAGAGAGTTCAGTGGTATTAACTGTTCCAGGAGCAGTAAATCCAAAGTCTTCCATCGAAAATGGCTTGTTAGTAGCAGGGTTTGTTGCCTTGCTTGCTACCAATGCCTCAGCTTGTGCTTGTGTAAGCTTCATATCGTCGTCTCCAATTGACATATAAATGGGTACAGGTTGTAAATCGTCAGCACTAGATTCAGGTAACTGAAGCGTAGCTACTAACAGGTCTCTCATAAATGTTGCAGCAGTTGTGCTTCCAGGTAAGTTAATCTTTACCCTTCGAAGTGCTGTCTTAATTTCTTCTACTAATGATCCATCTACGGATGGTGATGGTTCGTCCTCAGCCATAGACATATTGACTACGGTTGTTCCATCTTCAAATGGGGATTGATCTGGTACTACTGCATGGTGTACTATGGCTACGTGTAGTAGTCCATCAGTCCAGGTACGTCCTAATCCATCCTCAAATTTATCAGTAATAGACACTGATACTTCCTCATTTGCTTTGGTGACTTTATATGCCGGAGAATTGGCATCTGATATATCACCTACTGCATCTAATTGGCCATATAGAGTGGCTTTGCCTTTCTCGTCTGGTGCTACCCAAAATTTCTTCCAGTAGCCAGCATTGTGATATGCTGATCCAGGCTTGTTGACAGAGATTTTTAGGAACTCATTCTCTTGTTCCTGTGTTCTAGGTTTAGCCTCCTTATGATGGTCAAATGGTGCAGGTATACGTAATCCAGCAGCAAGCATCTTATTTGATGTTTCTGCTACTCTGTTCAGGTATCCTTCATCAAATACCTTAGACATACGACCATGATTGGTCTGTACCTTATAGGTATTCTGAGGGATAATCTTTTTAGTCACTAGCATCTACTTTACTCCGATATAGAATGTATGCCCGTTACTTGTGTATTCTTTACATTTTATACCTGGTATAGAATGGCAATAGCTTACTATTCTAGTTCCTGGTTGAAGTAAAGGTACTATCTTCTCCATAACATCTGGATAAAGGTACATACTTACTATTGTTGCTCTAGTGTAGTCTGCTTGTGTAGCATCCTCGTGGAGTACTAGTGCATCGTTACCTAGGTTTCTTTGGGCTAATTCAGCAGTATTCTGATTAAGCTCTATACCTATACTAGGACATATCTTAGATACTGCTTTTAGTACCCTGCCGTCACCACACCCAGGTTCAATGAATATATCATTTGGAGTAGGTCTTAGTAGTTGCACTAGGATATCTATTGCATCCTGTGGTGTAGGTACTAAGTCTAATGATATATCATTCTTTACTACTGGGGTCGGTACGCTACTTCTGAAAGAAATGTTATTGAGTACTTGTCGTGGGACTTGTACTACTTTACTTACATTCTCATACCAGCATGTTTTACCGTTGCATCTCTTTACACGTTCTACTACGGTTTGTGCCTCGTAGATAGTTGTGTATTCTTGTGTGGTATTCTGTACTACTGGTGCTTGTACTTGTGGAGTGCTTTGTACTACTGATGTAGTGCTCTGTGCTGCTAATTGTGCTCGTATTGCATTGCACATCTGGCAATTTGGTTTATTGCATACTGGTGCGTTGTAGGTATACCCTTTCCATACTGCTTGCCCGAATGATATATCACCTAGACAGAGCAGTATGGTGAGTAGTATGTATCGCATATATTCTCCTATAGCAGTTTCAATAGTAGTGGTAGGATATTCTCAATGAAGAACTTGAGAATCGTGGCCCAATCTGGCCCACCAAATGATCCCTCAGGTTGAGGCATAGGTAGGGATAGTGAATGTCCCTCTAGTGCCTCTTGTACTACTTCATCTATTTCATCGCCCTTGAATGCTACTGCTAATCGTAGCTGAGTACGTTGTCGTAGTGGTAGTCCGGATTCCTTAATAGCTTGAATTGTTGCTCTGCGTACTGGATTCATTATACTGCTAGTCCTTCATAGTAGGTTACATTGCGAATTGCTGTTGCACCCATTGGTACAGCTTTCTTACCGAGGATTACACCAGTACCCATAAAGCCCCATGCGTCACGCCATGAGTTCCATATTCGCAATCCATAGCAGCGGATATCATTGACTGGGAATTTATCAGTTACGTATACTAGATCCATACCTAGGATTGAGTGACTCCACCATGAGAAGTCTACAGGACAGGGAATACCAGATAGGATACAGGATGCTATCTGCTGGAATGTCAGAGACATATCCCATACCTGCTGCTGCATGTCTAGGAATCCCTCAGTGATACAGAAGTTCTTGGCTACTTCCCAATTCTCTGCTGTATCATACTTACGGCTCATAGACTTCTCAGGCCATAGGGATACTGGCATGAATCCCATAGTCGTAGCCTTACTAGTAGATAGTCCACACCATCCACCTTCATCACGGAAGTTCTTTAGTTTTGCGGATAAGGAATGACCAGACAATCTGATATATGGTAATCCCATTGCAGCACGTTTAAGTGTGACACCGCTACATGTGCTATATCCCCAGCAATATCCTTGACCATTCTGATCGTATGATGGTATTGGTTGTCCTTTGTCACCAATCATACGGATATCGGATAGTCTAGTTTTCTTCTTTTCTTGTTCCTCTATTCTCTCAGGGAATTCTTCCCAGGGGATTAGTGGTACTTCCTTATTGAATTCAGTAGAGCCTACTGATCCGTCTAATGATCCTACTGGAAACTTGGATAGATCACGTTCTTCGTAACCAGTCTTAAACCCTTCTGGTACTATTGAATTGTCAGTAGGGGATGCTCGCATTCCATCTGGTCTGTCAGACTCATTGATAATGAAGTCTTTTGATAGGTCACTTGTCCAGCCCATGATATATCACCTATTTCTTATACTTGGTAATTAGAGACTTGATATCTTCTGGATTCTCTGGTAGTGTACCTTGGAATACTATTGTATCCTTATTACCAATGATTAGGTATGGTAATGTGGATGGTGGTGTTTTAAGCCATTTCTTGTACACTATGTCAGAGTTTGCAGGAAATACTGTATCTTTATCAAGTACTCTCCAATTAGGGAATCTCTGATCGTCTAATGGTACATTGTCTGTCATCCATTTACGTAGTTCAGTAGATTGGATAACTGATATATGAGACTTCTTATACGTAGGTAGTAGTGCTGACTCGTATACCATTAGCACACTGATATTGTCTATCTTATCAGGTGGTGGTAATGGTTCTGGATCAGGTGTAGGATCAGGCTGTGGTTCTGGTGATGGTCCAATTGCATCTACGAAAAAGTCTACTTCCTCATCTATTTCATAGAAGTCTTGAGCAGTCTTATCGAAGTATGTACCACGTACTTCTAACCAGAAGTGCCCTATTTGAGACACTACTATACCTTCCTCTTTTAGATCAATGAAAGGTATAGATTGTCTAGCACTATTGGTTAGTTTAATCTTTACACGTTCTAGTGGTACTTTGGTTTCCCACTTAGCGTGTACGATATTAAATGGTTTTGCTTTGAAGTCTTTAGGAACTACAGCAAATTGTCCTATTTTCTCAGATTTCTCTGATACCTCTACTACAGATACCTGTCTCACGGATATCTGTGCTAGTGAGGTACTAGCTAGTACTAGCAGTATTGCTAGTGATTGGAATAGTCTCACGTATTCAACTCCTGGGCTATGCCCTATCTCTGAAAGAAATGTTATATTGACGAGGATGATGATTCTGATGCTGCAATTTCAGCTATGTAGGCTGCTGCTTCACTTGGGAATCGTAGGCATCCTTCACGGGTTGCTAGTACTTCATCAGTAATTACTGGATCAGTACTTAGTGGTGGGTCGTCTGCTAGTACTCCAGCAGCTTCATTAGGATACATTAGTACACCAGCACGTGTACTGATTGTTGATAGGTATACTGCCATTTTGTCTCCTTAGTGATATATCAGTTTTTAATTATCCAATACCTGTTATTGGATCGGCACCAGCATCTGTAGTTAGTGTTTTGGTGACGTGTGTTGTTGAACCATTAGTTCGTTTAATAGTGAGTGTTGTACCACTAATTGAATTTTCCAGTAGTGCTAGTATTATAGTACACAAGGTATGTTCTGCCGCTGTCCCTTCAACTGTTGAAACGCTTCTGGATAGCACTGCATCAGCTATTTCGGTCCCTGCATCAGCGGCTAGGCCACTTGCTGTTATCCAGTTGGCTGGTATACTAGGTATACCAACTGCACTGGCTGCGAAGAATGCATCGTAAACTGCTTCTTCAACTACATAGTACTGACGACGAACAGGTAAGGCACCAGATACATGAACGTCTATTTCAAGTATTCCAACTGTATCAGTGTCGGTATCATCAAGAACGGCGGAGTAACGTCCACCAGCTACATGAGTTGCTCCACCACTATTTTTGTTAGCCTCTGTAGTTGCTCCACCTTTAGTCAGCTTAATATCCGTATTTGCTATAGTTAGCCCAGTTTCTGCTGTTTTTCCATCTGCATCATCAAGGAATGGGCCTAATTTAATTTCTTGACTTGCTGTTGATTGTCTTAGAAACATTATATACACAACCCTTGCTGATTATAATGATGTAGAAATACTGGGATTGATGTGGGTGGGGTAAATTGTGATCCTATGTAACTGGCCATAAGAACATTTGTAGCCTGATTTGGATGAATCAAATCTGTGGTATATGAATTACTCCCTCCACTTAGTGGTCCTGTCATTGAGTTACCGTAGGCTTCACCAGTCATATCAATTAATTGACTGTTAGCATCTGCCCATGCAATAAATGCTGCGGTTAACCATCCGTTACGAGTATCTCTAACTGATACCGCAGATGGTGATGCACTATTAACACTATACCCTAATGGTAAAACTACAATTATTTTAGCATTTGGATACAGTGTACGGGCTGCTGCCCATGTGGTTGTTGCGTCAGCTTTTAATGTAGCCTCTACAGCACTACCATCATTTGTTCCATGAGCGACAAAAACTATATCAACTTCTGATCTTGCTGATCTAGTTCTGCCAGATGAGTATGAATTAATAGCAGTTTTAACAGCAGGTACATTACCGGCACCGGCATTGTTGAATCCCTGTCCTGAGAACGCAATGAAATCAATGTCTGCATTGTGATCTAATGCAACCAAATAGGGCCATGACCCAGGTGCCCATCCAAGTTCGTCCGCTGCGTCACGCTGAACAGCTCTACCACGGGCAATTGAATCACCAACAACTACATACTGTCTAATTTTCTGTGATACTGAACTGAAATTACCATTTGATATAACACTAGCTATTCTGCACCCATTTGTCGGTGTTGTCCAATTATCAGTTACTGAATCATTACCAGCTAAACCTATTTTGATTGTTTTAGGTGATGTATCTGACGTAGAGAAAAATACTGGTTGTGTGTATGTTCCGTTGCGTAGAGTAATTTTCTTATAATTTACATCATCTAGAGTAGTCCATAAGTATCCAGTTATTCCTGTAGGATTTACTAGATTCAAAGCAAGGTATGTACCATCAAAATTTGATAAAATGTAACTACCAGTATTTTGTGTAGTTATCAGATTATACGGTGTTGCTGCAAATTCTGATAGAATGTCTGCGGAAGTTGCACCAGTCATTCGGAAGCCAGAATGTCCCGCACTAGCATAAGTAGAGTCCGTTCCAGTTAATACACTTACTCCATTTATAAGCAGTGTTAGAGCAGTACCATCACACCTAAATTCCATTAGTGCACCATTTGCTGGTGCTGAAGTTACTAGATTGTATAGTACGGCATACGTACCAGTGGTCCATTTACCTATCTCGTATTGTCCTGATGAAGTCAAATAACGTGCCGCGTACCCACTACGAACAGTAGGTGAAAATCGTGCCAGTAGCATTGAGCCTTTGGTTGATTCTGTAAACCTTCCTGCTACTGTTATATTAGCTCCGTAATCACTTGATGACGTATCAACTAAATAGATTCCGGCTGTAGAGCTTGACAAATCAACAGCATCAGACGCGTTTAGTATGTTTGCTAGTGAATTGGCATTCAGAGCATGACTAATCCAAGTCAAAGCTCCACTTGTTCGGCCAGCTAAAAGCGTATCAACCGACACAGTAAAGTCATCAGTAAATGGAGCAACAGCCCCACTCCCAGATTGATGCCAACCAAGTGATTGAATTGTAGTTGTGTTGACTGTTTGTGCCGCATTGGAAATGTATGGAGTAACAGAAAATTCAGTTACTAAATCGGAAGAACTAGCACCACCTAAACGAAGACCTGCATGACCAGCTGAGGTAAAAGTTGAATCGGTTATTGATCCTTGTAAAACATCATTTACATAAAATGAAATAGTTGAACCAACACAACGTAATTCAAGCAATGCACCATCAGCATGATTTGCTAAAATAAACTCCGTACTAGTAAAAGTACCAGCAACGAACTTTCCAATCTGATATCTACTAGTAGATGAAAGATATCTAGCACAGTACCCATCACGTGTGCTTGCATTGAATCTTGCCAGAAGCATTGTAGCTCTTGATGATTCTGCAATTCTTGCTCTTACAGAAACATCAGCACCGCAATCTGTTGCATCAACCAAAAAGATTCCTGGCACTGACGAACTTGCATCAATCGCCTGAGAAGCTGCTAATACAGACGCTGTTGCATCGGCATTTAAGGCATGGCTAATCCAAGTCTTATCACCAATAGCACGACCAACTAATTCTGAGTTGGATGGTGTATCAAAAGTATCATAAAGTAGGAAGTTTGTCTCTGGCATTATTAAAATATTCTCTTATGTTAATTACTTCCAAAACCACCAAAGAACCATCCAAAGTAACTTCTGCCTCCACCTATTGATGTAATCGGTGATACTGGTCCTACAGATGTACTGGTTGCTGATGCACTACCAGCTATATTTGAGGCATTTACTCTAAATGATATATCAGTTCCCACGTCTGCACTGACTGGTGTATAGGTGTTAGAGTTGGCTCCTGATATATTGGCACCGTCTCTTAACCATTGATAAGTATATACCGCAGCACTACCAGACCAAGTACCATCTGAACCAGAGAGTATATTTCCTTCTGTAGGTGTACCAGTAATAACTGGCAATCCTGTATTGACTGGTGGCGTAACTGCTGGTGGATTAGTAGTTACGTTTACTGTAAATGTTTTTATTTGACCACTAAGTGATGTTACTTTTATTTTAGGAGGACTCGTTGCTGCTGCTGTCCATACATATACATTTGTAGTTTCACCACTTATCAAGACATTGTTACCAGTGTACCATTGATAAGTATTATTTATCGCGTCTGGTGATGTATCTGTAAATGTAAGAGTTACAGAATCGCCTACGTCTGGTGTATAATCACTAGCCGCTATGCTGCCAAATATCACAGATCCTTGAGAATTGTCTAATGCTGGTACTAAATAAACTGACATGATATATCACTAGTCCTATTGTCACTTCGAGTATCTCTGAAAGAAACTACATCTATCCTTTCTGAAATACTTGTAGCGTACCAGTACTCCATGTTATCTTGACATATCGTGCATTGTACAGTCTATTCATACCGTCAGTATCGGGCCATCTCCATTTACCTGTACCTTCAAGGGTTACTTCCTCCGCAAAGTCGCCGTCTGCTATACCGTCTACTTCTACAGTTACGGTTGCAGCTCCATTACTTAGAACTATACCTAGTCCTACATATGATGCATGAGGTATCACTACTGGTGAATCTGCTGCTAGAAATGTATGCTCCCCAGATTCGGAATTTGGTGCGAGTCTAGATTGTCTTTGTATGGCACTCATGTGTTGTCCTTGTGGTTGTTGTTGGTCAGATAATATATGTGACACATTAGATAGGTCTGTGTACAGTACTATCTGATATATCATATATGTGGGTCAGTTTAGTAGATACTGATAATGATTTGTTAGGTGATCGCTGAGAGTCAGCATACTTGATCGTATAGAAATTATGCACTAGACTAGGAATTGAAGCATCTAGTCTAGTGCGATGTATTGTGGTATATCAGTTAGTACTAGGAATGTTCCCTAATGATGACTATCTGATATATCAGTTTCGATTATACTGGAACATCCACATCACGTACTGCCACAACTTCGTGAAAGAGACCAGTTACAGGTTGTGGTGCCTCTAGGTCTCCTAGTGTGAAGGTGTATGTTTCGGATACTGATTGTAGTCCTTCTGCGTCTACAGTTGTTACACTAAAGACTACTGAGGATTGTGCCTTTACTTCAATTACGGCACTTACTACTTCTGGTGTCAGTTCTGAGGTACTAGGTTCAGCACCATCGATAGATACTGATAGGATGCTCTTTACTACGTCTGTGGATACTGATGCTACCCATCCAATCTTTACGTCTGCTACTTTCATCTCTCACGATCCTTATACGAGTAATTGATATATCACTTGTCCTTAGAGTCTCGTACAGCAAGTGATATATCGGTAGTGATCTGCGAGCATTCAATTTAGTCACTAGCACTAGTAACATCATCCGGTCGAAATGATATATCAATTGAATTGCACTCAGGAGTATCTGAATGCTAGCCCTTTGCGTCCGTTCCGATTCCTTACGTACAGTATGAGCGAATATAGAGGTATACGTCAATAGTGAATAATGGGAATTTTAGAATTATTTTCTACTGGGTATACCCGTATATACACGATCTCGATTTAGTGTAATTTACCTCCCTGATGGTCGTACCTTATCTCTGAAAGGAAATATGGGTAGTGGTGTGGTTACATACTTTACTCTCATTATTTTTGATATATCAAAGGGTTGTAAGAATCGTTTGTCTTGACACTCTTTTATAGTCTTTAGTAGTATCTCTGATTTCATTAGTTCTTTGAATTCATTAGAGTCCATATCGTGGTATTACTCCTATGCCTGGTTTTGTCATACCTACTGCTGACGGTATAGATGGTTTACGCTTTGCTAGGGATAGCTTTGCTGCTTGCTTAGGTGTGATTTCTAGGGCGGCATCGCATAGTACGTCTACTGTATCGTCCTCCTCCTCAGGATCACCAGTCCAATTGAATATATCATCTTCAAATTCTTCTGCCCAGGGAGTATTTGCAGCAATGAAGATTTGTCCATTCTTCATCATCATCTGAGCAGCTAGTGAATTTTCTAATTTGTCTTTCTTACGTATATTCTTCTGTACTGGTAATCCAGCTAATTCAGAGTATTGAGCTACACCAATGCCTAGTCCATTACATTCTATTTTATTGAATCTAGGAGACCATTTGACATTTACAGTCATTAGTGTCTCTACGATGTCTGGTAGCTCTTTACGAAACTTATAGAAGTCTAAGCATAGTAGTTGTTCTTGGTATGTTACTCCCCATACGCCTATACATGTAGATGATGGTTTGTCTGATTTAGTTTTTCCATCTGCTGCATCTACTTCTTCATCTGCTCTATCAGTGTATAGCTTTGCAGTAGCAGCACTATCTACTGTTACGAAGATTGTTTTCAGAGTTGAGTATGGGAGGATTATAGATTCATTCATCTCCATATCTAGGAATGAGTAGCCATGATCGTATAAATTGATATATTGTCCATTTACCCATTTACGCTTGAATCGTGCATTCTTTCTAGCTTCCCAATTACCATCCTCTAGTCGTGATCTCTCATCGTCAGTCATCTGAGATAGCATTTCACGATAATCTTTCTCAGACAGGTGAGGATTATCAGATAGATACGCAGGTATAAATCGTCTATAGGGATGTGTACCTACCCAATTGATTTTCTCTCCTTCCTGGATAGCTATTAGTGCTGCTTGTCTAGTCTTATATCGACTAGGATCAGGTACTATCTTCCATCTTTTCTTTACCCATGCAGGACCAGGATTCATCGCAGCTCTACGTCTGAGAGGAATCAGTTTCTTACACTGGCATATATGACAGTCAGGGTCCCATATAGGATCATTGTTAGAGTCTTTACCGTGTATAGGGCATACAGTTGCACGTATACGGGAGGCCATAAATAGCCAATCAGTAGGTGTATTCCACTGTCCTAGCTCATCGAAGCATACTAATTGGTATTCAGCAGATTGATATCTATCACGTATACCAGCATCACCAATGTAGCCCCACTGGAGCATAGCTGGTGGTCCTGATATATCAGTTCCAGGATATACAGTCTTAAAGTCCCATCTATGGTCAGCAGCTACATACTTACAATCACCAGCTACTCTAAATGGTTCTAACCATTGAGCTACACGGGGAATGAGTGATTTAGGCTGCTTTAGGTCAGTAAGTTGCTTACGGAAGATAATACTAGTGAAATCAGGCATATCGCAGAATCGTAATGCCTCATATGCTAGGAAGTCCGATTTTCCACCGCCGAGGGCCCCACCATATAGGAGTTCTTTACAATTCTGTAGCATCAATGCTGCGTATTGCTTAGGTGTAGGTTTATGAGGAATGTACTTAGACCATTTTATATTCAGTAGTCTCTCTAGAGAGTTAGCACTAGTGTCTACTCTAGGTACTGGCGTAGATACTGATACAGATGGTTTATCATTTTCTACTACATATCCATCTGATATATCATCTTTGGGTGGTTTCTTCTTTACTGATGCTTTAGTTGCTCTTGGTGCTTTAGGTTTTGGGGGTGATATATCAATCTTCTTTGCAGGTAGTTTCTTTGGCATGGGTGTACCCAGTTAGTATTGGTTATATGATATATCAATTAGTACTATTAGATATTGTAGGTAAATTACACTAAATCGACTATTACCTTTATTTTAGTACTTAGCGATAGGATTACGCTAGCATTATTACTGTCGCTCGCAAATTTTTGGGTTACGATTTTTCACCCCTCCGCCCTACACTTCTGAAAGGCAGAGATGTGATATATCAGCCGACATATTCCGTACCCCATATAGAATCACCGAATAGGCTCATTGAGAGCACTAGTGGTTCATCTTGTGGATCGAGTTGTTCATGTACTTTGACTACTTCTCGTAGTGCGTCTACGTCAGGAGTCATTACGTCTAGTAGTTCGGTGAGTTCAGTCATTTCTTGGATAGTCATGTTATATTCCTTATCGGGTTATTGTGTGTCCCGATAGTGATATATCAGGACGATAGTAATTTTTTCACTGATTGTGGTATGTACTTTTCTTCGGCGTATTGCAGATACCCATATAGTGCTATGAGTAGTGAATCTGCAATGTCATGTGTAATTGTACTCTTACCATCCTTATTTGTCAAGAAGGGAAAGGCAGTATTTGCAGCATTTTTAGAAATATTTTTATCCCCCCTTGTAGGGCAGTTTAGTAGTGATTGCCACCTTTTTGGGGGTACTAGGTTAATTGATATATTCAATGCAGTTGCTATTCCTTCCCATTGCCCAATTGATCTACCTAATTTCCTAGATGCAGTCATACCTGCTAGTAGTGCTCCTGTAGAGTTTTTCTTACCAGTTGAATGACTAGTTGTAGTGTATGAATTTACTACTATCTGCCCAGGTTCCTCTAGCCACATTTCCATTGTATTATCCTGATTATCATTATCAGATAATGGACTTATCCTAGATGTGCCAGGTCCTCTACCAGTTACTATCTTTAGTGACTTAGCTAATGGTACCACATGCTGTGCTCTATAATTACTCATAGCTGTTGCGTATGGAGCACCACCTCTAATTTCTGAAAGGAATAGATATATGTCCGGTAGGGTGTTGTGCTCTAGTGGTAATGATTTTACTTCTCTAAATGCATAGGTATTCAGTATTGTTACTGCACCTTTAGCTCCTGGGTCTACTCCGATAATTATCATTCCCCATGCTCCAATATAGTTTCTAGGGTCTTTATATCTTCCTCTAGTTTCTTACTTCTCCATCCGTTAGCTATTACTGGTCCTTCGTCTTGGTGGTTAGATATGTACTCTAGTAGTCTCTTTGCTAATTCGATAGATATGGTTATCATTCTGGTTCCTTTGGTAATTCATGAGTCTTCTTATGTTCTGCTAGATCATGAAACCATCTTCCACATATATCACATTGTCCATCACAGCAAGGCATACAGTGCATCATTACTGACCCTTCTGTTGGGTAGTGACACAGGCATCTGCATTCTGTCATTTGATTATTCCTTTGTGGAGAGGGTGTTGGTTCTTAAAGGGAACTCCTAGGTAGATGCTAGTCCAATGGATCGTTCCATCGGTCCAGGAGGTACGACTGTTCCATCTAGGAGTCCCATTTTCTGTGGAGTGATATATCAGTTAGATTTGTGGAATCTCTCCGGCCTGTGCCGAGTAGTCCATCTTAGGCAGATACCCTACTACAAAGTAATTCCTAGTCGTATCCTCAGATAGTTCTGCATGTTCGTCCATCCCTATATTTACGAATTGTGCAGGTGTTCCATCTTCTTTCCTACTCTCTATTCGTAGTACAGTAGCTACATATGTCTTTCCATTGAGTACTATTTCTTCTGGCATGGTAGTGTCCTAGTTCATTAGTTGCTTTAATGGATCATTACTTAGTGCTAATTCCTTATCCTTCTTCATTAGCTCTTGCTCTTGCTGATATGCTCTTGCTGCTTCTACTCCACTATCAGCCAATCTCAATGCTCTACCTATCATTTGCTGCATTGCTTTAGGTGTATCCTGTAGTACCTTATTTGGTCCTAATGCCGCAGTTAGAGCACCTACCATTACAGTTTCCCATACCTTAGATTCGAAGCTATTTATCATTGCTCCTACGGTATCAGGTACAGATTGCTGTAGAGATAGAATGATTTGCTGCTGGTCATTTACTTGTTTCTGTAGCCGTACTAGATGGTCATGCAAGTCATTCAATTGCTGATTCTCTGCCACTGGTGTTTCCTTGTTCAGATTGTTTAGGGGATCATTCTTAGCCATGATTCAGGTTCCTTAGTTGAAGTGATATATCATACACATACGGGGGCATATAGTTATCGGGATGAGACTCTATGGGACTCCTATTGAGGGGATGAAAGATACGAATGATAGGACATAGGAAAATCTACGAATGAGGCAGCATAGACGAGGACTCTCCATACCCCTATCACTAGTCCCCCACTGTGGTATATGTGAGGGGCCAATGGTGGGGAGTTATGTTATATCATACCCCTATTGGAAGTGGCACGATATTTGCCTATAGGTTAGGACTGTACGATATAGCCCTAATGACTATTGGCATGGTATTTGCGTTAGGTGATATATCAAGAGGAATAGTCCAATTGACGCCACCCCACCTAATGCTATAAGTATCAACTACAATGACCATTTGTCTGTACCTCGTAAGGGGAAATGATATATCAGTGGTAGGCTAGCCCTGGCGATCGCCAATACCTCATACTTTTCTTAGTGGGTTTCGTTGTTCCCAATTGCCCCACAATGTACCTCTCATATCGATTGGGGGTGTATTGGGAGGGGTTGATTGTATAGGTGTTGATGCCCTTGTATTGTACGCTCTTACGTCGTGATTGTGGCGTCTAATCTCAATCACTAGAGCTAATAGCCACATTGAATTGATTGTGCCCATAGCGAACGTGGCTAGCGTTATGTAGTTGTCGATTGTCATATATACACCCTTTCGAATTAGTGTAATTTACTGTACCTCACTAAATTCTGAAAGAAACCTATTAATAGTTCACATGGCGACAATCCATTGATACTTTGATATATCAATGGATTGCCGAGTATGCGAACTAGTAACTATTTCTTAGCGTTTGGTCCACGTTTTCCAGCACCCTTGCGAGTGGCCTTCATCTTGGCGTCCTTTACGGCCCCTTCATTGCCTAGGATACTTGCGATACGCTCAGCGGCACTAATGCATACCGATGTAAATTCCTCATTAACGGGTTCATCGGTATTGCATCTATCCCATCCCATAGCACGATTGGTCTCTACTTGCCATGGTGATAGGGTTTCTGGTTTACCATTCTTATCCTTTCCGGTTGGGTAGGTGGCGGTCATTGCATTAACTGCCCCTTCACAACCCTTACCCTCACCTAACAATACCAAGGTTTGGACAATAATATCGCTATTGATTTGTTGGGTGTCAGTTTTCTCTAGGCATAGATAACCTACAAGTTTCTGAAATCCCTCAGGGGATTCGCTGAATTCCTTGTAATCGCGACACAATTCTTTAGCGATTCGCTCACGACCACTAGGAGACGATACCATCATTGCGACTAGGGCATGCACTAATGAGACTCCACCCCTACCGCCTTCTGGTTTCTTAAAGTGACGCATAGGGTTAATGATACCCTTATCGTTCGTCAGTAGAGCGATACTATCGAGTAGAGCAGGGGCACCAGCAATAAACCATTGCTGTACTTCGTTCTTGGTTAGTCGTCCACCCTTGGACAGAAAACCATAGGTTTGCGGTTTCGTTGCTGTACCACCACTATGATTAACTCGTAAGTACCATTGTCGGAACAATTCACCGGCCTTCTCACGTACCATTTTAGGCAATGTTTGCATGAATGCTTTGATCGGTCCAACCATTTGCAAATAATGATCCATCGAAGCTTCTAATCGAACATCATCCATCTTGAGACACGATTCGGGGTCGGCATTAATCACTAGGCGAATAGTAAGATTTTGCGACAATCGTACCTCTGGGGAATCGGTAGCTACTCGACTAACGACATTACCCTCATCGTCTAAGGTTTCGTCAAATTGGTATTTGTCGCTTTCGTCATACTTGCCTACTCGCTTTACGCTTCCGTCATTACCTTTCCACGGTAGAGTGACCGATTCGAAAACGCATGGTACGTACTCATTAGTCTGAGGGTCTTTTACCTTGGATGCAAAATAGTACGGTGGGCAGTCTGCTAAGTAATCTTTCCCCATTTCGCTATCAGGGTCCATAGGTACGGTTTCATCCTTTAGAACGGTTTCATCGCCCCCTAGAGGAATCCCCTCAACACCATACTCTACGCATGGTGGGTAGAATGCTAGTGCGATTCCACGTCCACTATGGCCACCATTGGTAACCATACCATTCGAATCGACAACCCAATGGGTAGCATCTGGCACGAACTTTTCTCGGAAACCCTCAGCCAGCATTCCATAGTGGGCAGGGTTGGGGTTTCTGTTCTTTCCGTTTGCTTTCAACCAATTGTGAACGAAAATGAAACCAGCGTTTTCGGTAATTGGTTCGTCAGGATCATAACCTTTGTTCAAGTCAATTTCCACCATACACGATTTACCGGACTTCAACGCTGCATCGAAAATTGCAAGATATTCATCCTTCACAATCGGGCGAATTGTTGCATAGTCCAATGGGTGGAATTCGGTATTATCCTCTGAGGCGAAAATCAATTCACGTAGAGCGTTACGAGACTCTTGAGTAAGTGAATGTTTTTGCTTCTCACTTACCTTTGAAGGTGCTGACTTTGTTGCAGGTGTTTTTTTAGTCGCTACTGGCATGGTATTCCCTATCTTACTTCTGAAAGAAAACATATTGACATATCAACATGATATATCATTGCATTAAGGCTATTGTGCCCTTATGCGGTAGACTCTTACTAATGCGTTTGATATGGTTCGCAACTCTATCATAGGGTAGAATTGCTACGTCCAAGTAGTATCCATGGTATGGGATACGATACAATTTACCTCCTATCATTGTTGCGTATTTGTGCTCACTCTCAATCAATACCGCATAGCCCCTATGATTAGAAACTAGTAGGGTATTCGGCAAGAGGAGCATAATTTGCTCTAATGAATCGGGAGGGGGCAAGCTAGTATATAGCTCACTTAGTCTTAACTTTTCAATGTATGCCTCCTATGCAATCACTACGGAATTAACTAGCCTATTCCCCTCAGTACCTACCGAGCGAATAGGGTTTAGTGAGCATCTAAGTACTAGTATCTTAGTCCCTACATATCGGGGCTAATAGCCTAGCCTAGTCATTAGGTAATCCGCATAGCTCTAACCTCACAACATAGTTAAGACTCTCAGGACAATTAATTGTCCGCTGTACATCGCTCTATCGTTGTTGCTATGGGGAAGGATGAATTAAAAGACTAGCTAGGATATAAGCTAGGCTAGTTAATTCCGTAGTGATATATCAGAATACCCCCCACATGGGGGGGATATGTTGTTTCGTATGCTATCGCACTAGCTAGCCTAATGCGACCTATCGAGAGCGATAGGACTAGCCCTTTACGATGGGCGAATCGGGTTGAACTCTGTACCACAGCTAGGCGAGTAGCCTAGATTCTAGTCGTATGGTGACTAGTACTTTGAATTGTAAAAGATCAGACGGGTTAGGCTTGTATTCACTACAGCTAGTTAGGCCCGTTGCACCTAACCCGTTGTACAGCTAGTCATTGCAGGCAGCGTATAAGCTCGCGAGCATGGGGCTAGAGTCTATACTTTTTTAGCGGTCGTAACTGCTAGCGGGTGGGCTAGCGAATTGCTTCCGACTAGGCATGAATAGACCATAGATCGGAAAGTAGCACAATAGCACTAGAGCTAATTTGTACCATTTTTTCCAAAATAGTTTCTGATATATCATCATCCCCCATAGGAGGGGATTCTAAGGTTTTTGTCAGCGTAGTATATAGAATACATTTACCCTACCGATAGGGGACTAGGGACCACCGCGTACTAGTTAGATAGTACACCTCGTATGCGAATCAGGATAGCCCTAGGATGCACGATTACAATTCCAGGTCATACATATCGCATTTCGTCCAATCGCATCTAAGGGGCATTGTGAGCGGTTTGGAAGTGTACTATTCGACTAGTACACGGTGGGTAGGGTACACCCATTAGGGCTAGCCTAGGGTAGAGCGTAACTATAGCTAGATAGGGGGTAAGATGATATATCAAAATAGTTGGCCATTTTGTAGAGTACTGGACTTGCAATTGTCGATCTAGTCGCTAGGATGGCAGGGGTAGGCGAGTGACCTACGATTGATCTCTCACAATTTTGAGGTGCCAAGATGGAAATGCAATTGGTTGATAAGAATTTACTAGTCAGTGGTCGTTACTTCCGTGGATTCGAAATATGGTCGGATGGTAAAAGAGTATTTGCTTGTAATGACGTAGTTGTGAATCGGGATGAAATTTGGGGATTAGCAATCTATCGCCAAGGTGAAGAATTGCCTATATGGTCGGATGATGGTAGTCCATTCGATTGTCATGTTTGTCATTGCAATGATCAAGACTGGATTACAATAGGCTACTAAGCTTAGTTCAATGCCAAGCTATCGTATTGGTAGCTTGGCATTTTTCGCGACGCAAAAGTGGATATGTTTGTCCACTTCGAATAATACATCTAGATCCAGATATAATAATACATCTAGATCCAGATATCCAATGTGCGATTTCGCACTAGGACTTTCGGGGGTCCCTCGAACGGGGGTAGAGAGGGGGTACCACATGGGGGTCCCTCCGATGGGGGGTCCGGAAAAACGACCAAACGAAAATGATATATCGACCTTATTAGTATTTTTTATTAGCCTTATTAAGCCTGCCCGCTTGACAGCTTAAGCAGACCATCTTGAGGGTATAGTGATATTTGATATATCAATAAAAATAGGGATAGTAATGACTGAGCACTACCATCCCTAATCTCTGAAAGAAACCTAATGAGTGTCTATGTGGTTTCGTATGTCTACTATGGCTTGGTATGTAGAGACTCCCATAGTCCCTAGTATCAATAGTACCATGATAGCTGATAGTGCTCCTATTGTATCCATGTTATATCCATTTTGGGTTATAGGTTATTTAGGTTATAGGTTATCTGTGTAGGTTATTTAGTACTCGTACTGTGCTTCTGGTAATTTCCTCCATTGTGGTTCTAGTTTATCTAGAAGTCTGACTATCAGGCGGAATTGGTGTGTTCCCATTTGTACTTCATTATGTTCTCTAGTTATTAGAACTATTTGGTCTATATGTTCTTCGTACTTGAGGTATGAAGTTTGTTTTAGGAATGTTACTAACTCTCTTACTACTTCATCCATTATTTTTGGTCCTTATATCTTCGTTTGGCTAGAATGTGATATATCGTAGCTGGTGTTACGTTGTATATCTTGGCTATTTCTTTACCAGTCATTTCTTCATCGTAGTATAGTACGTGCATAGTTGATACTTGATCGTTACTAAACATACGATTCTGTATTGACTTGGTTACATTTGCACATTCCTTAGAGCAATGTATTGTTTTCTTATTTCTGGTTAAGGTGAATTCCTTATTGCACCTAGGACACACCTTAGTGATACTCATGATGATATATCATTTATCTCTACATTGAGTACCCATAGGGAATGATGGTTATCTGAGTAATCCTTACTAATTTGTGGCAGTTCACCCATGTGTCTAATGTGATCGTGTAGTTCATCCATTGCTTGTAGAATTTCTATACGTTCACCATCATGGATGCAGTCTAGTAATCGTTTTAGTGCTGCTTGAGGGTCTAGGTTATTAGGCACTATATGCTCCCAATTGTCTGGATCAATCTCAAAGAATGTATCTTCATTATCTTTGCACCAAAAGTATAATGAACCCTTATTACTACTATCTGTTAGTCTACGTAATAAGAATACTCTACCTGATGGTTTGTGTCTAACCTTAGAGGCTAGTTTGAGACTCTTGTATGGTTCTAGATCAGATACTAATTGCATATTGATATATCAACCTCTGTAGAATGTGAAGAAACCACCTAGGAAACCGATTATGATACCTACTAGAATTGCTAGTGGTATTCTGGTTGGGTCACTTGCAGCATTGAATCCATCAATGTAACCCATTTGCTGTGCATCATCTAGCTTATCAGTCCAGTATGTAGGACTGACTACTGGTGGTGCTTGTACTGGATTATCTAATTCATCTAGTAATGTATCAGGTTTATCTCTAAGAGAATGATACTCTAATTCTTCCCAGTCACGAGTCATCATCTTGTTCCTTATCATTAGGACCATTTAGGAATAACTTAAATTCACCTTTGTCTATTGCTTCGTTTAGATCAGCACCTTGTTCACGTAGGATTTCTAGTGCTTTCTGAACAGTAGATAAGTCTACACCAGATGATGCGACTATCTTAGGGTTAGAGGGTGCATTGAGAGCTAATTGAGCATCTTCCTCAGATTCTAGTACCTTATTAGATGAGTTTCGGTCTAGCCATTTCTCAGGTGATTTCTTAGCCATCATTAACTCTGCGTGTCCTCTAGCTTCTGCTACCCATGATCTAAAGAGCATATAGAACTTAAGATATGGGTCTTTATCATCCTTAGCTATCTTACCTTTCTCTAAGAGACCAGACATAGTATTAGGAGGATACATTAACTTAGCATCAATAGTGCTTAGTGATGCACCATTCTCAGCTAAGTCTTGGATGGTAGCCATTATTTCATCGTCACGTAGGATAGTGAATATACGGGCTACTCTAGGTTCTCTAACTGGGATTCGTTCTCTCCTAGCTAGTGATCTATTTGGTTTCATAGGTGATATATCAGGTACTAGCTCTACCTTACCTACGTTTCTTGCCGTAGACTTGTGGCTTTGGTCCACGGATTGGTCTTGGTGTGATGGTTTTTTCTTGGGCATTTCTCTCTATCAGTGAGTAATATGATCCATGATCGTGCAGCACGAATGTACACTTCTGAAAGGAAACAGATACTTCGATTATAGGGAGTAGATCGAGTATCTGTTTAGATTGATTGTCGGTGTAGCCAAGTAATGCAAATGTAAGGTTATAGCGTATGCGTACTAACTCATTCCATTTTTCGAACCTACTGGTTACACCGAGCATATCATTGAATAGTTGGATATTGTCATTCTCCCAGAATGAGAGACGGTAGTACATGGTCCACCATTCTCTACGTGCATTCTTGTCTGGGAGAGATAGGGTTACCCACTCACTAACTATATCTGGCCAACCTGGACTATGTGTACCAAAGTCACCAGAGATATTACAGTCATTAGTGAGTAACCATATGGTGTCTGGCCAATCAGTCATGATATATCAATTGATAATTTCTATTACGTTATTGTTCCATTGAAATTGAGTGTTGGGGTATGTCTTACGTAGGTGTTCCATTATTTCATGTAAAGACGGTTGCGGTTGTGGTCGTGATACTACATGTACGAACTTCGGCCTACTGAACGCAATCTCATTAGGATCGTCTGGATTCTGTAGTATGATACTATTTGGGCTGGTTGGTTGGACACCTATTGGTTCTTCGTGGTAATGGTAACCTGTGGGTAACACGCAATTCTCTGCTATTACTAACCATTTGTGTTTTGCTGGTTGGTAAGCTATAGATTCGTGTCTGAGCTTACCATCTTTGTAGCCTATTACATATGACCCATCTGTAGGAATAACTGTACACCCTAGTAAAGATGGTTCTTGATCTCTACATAGTTTACTTGGGGATACTTCTTGTTTGTCGTAGTAGTTTGCATTTGTATGAATTGGTCTAGTCATTTCTGTATTCCTTTGATATATCAATTATCTGATGGTTTAGGGGTTTCCCACACTAGTGAGTCACCCTGCTTGATTGCATCTTCAATATGATTCATACCATATTTGATGAAGATACGGATGAGTTTGGTCCTAGGTACATTGTACTTTGCGGATATTAATTGAACGTGTTCCATTAGGTTTGGTTCTAGGTCTACTGGAACACGTTCTTTGCCTCTATGACGTACAGGCATTATACGGATGCCTTTAGCTTACTAGCTAGGTATCTTTGCTCATTCTTCATTGCACGTACTCTTTGCTCTGCTTTCTTGTCGGCTAGGAGTCTAGCTATTTGTCGTGCATCTAGCTTTTTGTCTCCTATACCTCCACGTAGTTGGGTCATATCCTTGACTGGATTCTTTGTAGCTCTTGTAACTTCACTGATGAATGTCATTCGTAAGGCTTTCATAATGTACTTATTCCTATTTGAGAGAGTGATATATCAGATTATGCTTCGGATAATGGGGACCATAATTTCTTCATATGCTCCCATCTTTTCTTCAAGAATTTCTTTACGTTTGGTTCATCCTTTCTATCTATCTTAATGACTACCCATCTATAAATACCCTTACGTTGTCCCATATAGAACAATCGTAATTCTTCATACTCTAGGCCAGTATCGTCATTGGCTAGTTCCCAATCGAATCTAAAGATTAGATTCATATCAAAATCTTCATCACTACTGTATGCTTCAAATTCATCCCATGAATCAAAGTTTAGTTCTACTTCATCTGACTTACAAAAGTAGTTACCTAAATTACAATAGTATGGATGATCTGCTTCCCATAAATGTTTCATCTGTACCTCGATTGATATATCAACTAGTTATCAAGCGTCTATTGCTTCTAATGTGTTTAATATTCTGTGCAATATTGATGCACGCTTAGGTTCTTCCTTGGACTGCTTTGGTGTAGGTTGGTCTAGGTCTTCTAATAGACTGGCTATGCCTACAATCATCTTAACTGGACCATTGTATTCTGTGTCTGTTGAACATCGTAATACTTTGGCTACATTAAGTTTACCATATACATTTACGAGTACTAAGTCTCCCTTTCTGTGCATGAATGGTGTTTGGTATACGTATTCTTTTCCTCCTGGTTCAAACTCTACTTCAATATAGAGTAGTTCTACAAGTCCGTTACGCATAGCCCTACTCCTTCTTTCTTTGGAAGATAACCATCTGGTACATTATCATATTCTTTCTTACTGACTTCTCTCCATGTACCTTCTCCTCTAAATTCTCCTTGTCCTGGTTCCTTTATAAAGTACTGTGTTTCCCATTTAACAAAGTAGTCTACTGGTAAC
>JACCDR010578402.1_pt1 | contig 30263 bp, 23 predicted proteins | sample 7446431 | NCBI WGS metagenome assembly JACCDR01 (sample SAMN15323443, study PRJNA562643) | freshwater metagenome | isolation source: river surface water | place: USA:Blue River Watershed | collected 2017-08-17
TATTTGTTGAACGAATCACAAGATAGAGTGGATCAATTTCAATTGCAACCCCTGACTTTGCGCAAAAAAAAACCGATCCACGCTTAGGTTAGTGCTCACTCACGTCTGAGCAATGAGAGCAGGCAACGATTGTCAGACGCAACTGCTTTTTGCGAAAAAAACAAATAAATCTGACCGGTTATTTTTTGCCAAGACGAACAAAAAACAACCAGCATCAGGTGCTTACGGTTTTATAACTTTTTTGTGTATTCCCTCATCATATGGTCGATAAACCAGCTGTGTAGGCTCAAATGGACACTGTCGTAACTTCGTGTGAAAACAATAAATGCGTTCGCAATCGTTCATGCATCTTTAATCAAACTTTGTTGAGCTTTAGCATGAAGACGAGAGAACCCCCATAGAAAAGTTATCTAAACGAAAAGCTATCCCAGCGGAACCTATACCTATCATACAAATACGCTGTATGTACCGAACCGCACCGCACGATGCTTTAAAGCCGTATCAGAATATGAGGTTCAAAAGGAAGAGAGAACATATGCCCAACATCGTTGGCCGTGCCATGCACAATGTTGGGCAAGTGCGTTGGCACTTTATTAGCGTTTTGTTAGGTTAGCACTGCCACAGTGATAACAACGCATCTAATGACGCAATGTGATGCTGAGCTCCCCATGTCATCGGCTTATCCGCTGGCCCGATATAACCAAATTCGCACAGCACCGTGGTCATGCCTGCGCGTAGACCTGCTTCAATGTCACGCTGCGCATCACCTAAATACCAACAGTGTTTGGCGGGCGTGCGCAGTTGATGTGCCGCCACCAAAAGTGGTGTGGGATCTGGTTTTCGCACCGATAAACTATCACCGCCGATCAGAATTTGGCAGTCATGTAAGGCCGGTAACTGGCGTACAATACGGGCAGCTAAGCGATAGGGTTTATTGGTCACTATACCCCATGCGATTTGTCGCTGCGCTAAGTTTTTCAGTAACGCGTGACCGCCAGCAAACAGATCGCTGTGCACTACCACATGCTCGTTGTAATAACAAAGCAGCTGGTTTCGCAATACGGCAAAGTCATGTGAAGCCAAAGTGCTGCCAAAACCAGCCTCCAACAATCCTCGGGCACCATGCGATGCCACCGGCCGATACTGTTCTGGCGTTAGCAGTGGCATGGCATGTTGTTTCAGTACGTGATTGAGGGCAGCACCCAGATCATCTGCAGTGTCCACGAGGGTGCCATCAAGGTCAAATAGCACGGCCGGTTTTGTTAGCATGGTCATCACGCGTTACCCTTGGGCTGTCGCAGGTTTTTGCGCCACAACAAAATAGTTCACATCCAATCCGGCGCCAATTCGAAAGCTTTGCTGGATGGGGTTGTAATGCAGCCCTGTTGCGTCGGTGACCACTAAGCCTGCATTCTCAATCATCCGCATCAGGCTTGATGGACGGATAAATTTCTGGAAATCATGGGTACCTCGTGGTACGAGCCGCAGCACATATTCGGCGCCCACAATACCGAACAAAAAGCTTTTGGCAGTTTTGTTTAGGGTAGAAAAAATTAAGGTTGCCCCAGGTTTAGCCAAATCGGCACAGGCTTGAATAATGGCGGCAGGGTCCGGGACATGCTCCAGCATTTCCATACAGGTCACCACGTCAAACTGCGCAGGCCACTGCTGGGCGGCAGCTTCCGCGGTTTGCTGCTGATAATTCACAGTGGCGCCCGTTTCAAGGGCATGTAGGCGGGCGATATCTAAGGCATCTGCTGCCATATCAATACCTGTGACTTGAGCACCGGCATGTGCCATCGACTCGGCCAAAATGCCGCCGCCGCAGCCGATATCAATACAGGTTTTGCCAAATAAACCTTGCACCTGATCACTGATAAAACTTAAGCGCACTGGGTTTAATAAATGCAAAGGTTTAAAATCACCATTCAGATCCCACCATTGGGCGGCAATTTGGTTAAATTTTGCAATTTCGCCGGCATCCACATTGGATGCGTCAGCGGTTGCGGAAGATGATGGGGCTGCCTGAGTCATGACAAGGTCTCAATTATATAAAGTGCGGCCATTATAAGAGCTTGATTTCGAAGCGCAATAACGACGGTATTTTCTTCGGTTGTTGCAACAAACCTTGCCAGAAGTAGGTTCTGCATGGCAAGGTGGGAGAACTGTGGTAGAATCGCAGGTTCTCGCATAGCGAATAACAGATTAAAGCGCGAGCCATCTATCTGATTTAAGGGAAAAAAGCTCTATTATGACAAATCTCGCCAAAGAAATTGTTCCCATCAATATTGAAGAAGAATTAAAAAATTCCTATCTCGATTACGCCATGAGCGTCATTGTTGGTCGCGCCTTACCCGATGTGCGGGACGGTTTAAAACCGGTGCATCGTCGTGTTTTGTTTGCGATGAAAGAATTAGGTAACGACTGGAATAAAGCCTACAAAAAATCAGCCCGTGTGGTTGGTGACGTGATCGGTAAATACCACCCGCATGGTGACAGTGCGGTCTACGACACTATTGTACGGATGGCGCAGCCGTTCTCACTACGTTACATGTTGGTCGATGGCCAAGGTAACTTTGGTTCTATCGACGGTGACTCAGCAGCCGCCATGCGTTATACCGAAGTTCGGATGGCAAAAATCACCCAAGAACTGCTGGCCGATTTGGACAAAGAAACGGTGGATTATGTGCCGAACTACGATGGCACTGAACAGATCCCAGCCGTGTTACCCACCAAAATCCCGAATCTTTTGATCAACGGCTCGAGCGGTATCGCGGTTGGTATGGCAACCAACATCCCGCCGCATAACATTTCCGAAGTGATAAACGCCTGTTTGGCGCTGATTGCCAATCCGGATATTACCATTCCCGAATTAATGGAACATGTGCCAGGCCCTGATTTTCCGACCGCCGCTATTATCAATGGCCGTCGTGGTATCGAAGAAGCCTACCGTACCGGTCGTGGTAAGGTGTATATCCGTGCCAAAACGCATATTGAAACCGACGAAAAAACCGGCCGTGAATCAATTATCGTCACTGAAATCCCTTACCAAGTTAACAAAGCGCGTTTGATCGAGAAAATCGCCGAATTGGTGAAAGAAAAACGTCTCGAGGGCATCAGCGCCTTACGCGATGAGTCAGATAAAGACGGTATGCGCATCGTGATTGAAGTCAAACGCGGCGAATCGTCCGATGTGTTGGTCAATCATTTATATGCCAACACCCAAATGCAAACCGTATTTGGTATCAATATGGTCGCGCTGGATCAAGGCCAACCTCGATTGTTGGGTTTAAAAGAGATGCTGGAATGTTTTGTCCTGCATCGTCGCGAAGTGGTGACGCGTCGTACGGTCTTTGATTTACGTAAAGCCCGCGATCGTGCCCATATTTTAGAAGGTTTAGCCATTGCGCTGACCAACATCGATGAAATTATCGAGCTGATTAAAACCTCGACATCACCGGCCGAAGCCAAAGCTGGCTTGGTGGCACGGGGTTGGTTGTTAGGTAACGTGCAATCGATGCTGGAACGTGCCGGCGAAAATGCAGCACGGCCAGAATGGTTAGAAGCGCATTATGGTATTCGTGATGGCTTGTACTTCTTAACCGAGCAACAAGCCCAAGCCATTTTGGATCTGCGCTTGCACAAGCTAACCGGCCTTGAGCATGAAAAAATCCTCGAAGAATACAAAGAGCTGCTCGAACTGATTGCGGAGTTACTGCATATTTTGGCCAGTCCAACCCGTTTGATGGAAGTGATCTGCGAAGAATTAGAAGCAGCCAAGGCGCAATATGGTGATGCGCGCCGTACTGAGATCCAAGCCGATGCGCTTGATATCAATATGGAAGATTTGATTGCCGAAGAAGATGTCGTTGTTACCTTGTCGCATCTGGGGTATGCCAAGTATCAACCGCTGTCGGATTATGAAGCGCAGCGTCGTGGTGGCCGTGGTAAAGCCGCGACCACAGTCAAAGACGAAGACTTTGTTGACCAGTTATTGGTGGCCAGTACCCACGACACCATTTTGTGTTTCTCAAACCGTGGTCGGTTGTACTGGATGAAAGTCTACCAGTTGCCACAAGCCAGCCGTACCGCACGCGGTAAACCTATCATCAACTTACTACCACTGGAGGAAGGCGAGCGTATTACCGCCATTCTGCCGGTTCGTGAGTACGAAGAAGGTAAGTATGTCTTCATGGCAACCGCCAATGGTACCGTGAAGAAGACCTCGTTGGTGGAATACTCGCGGCCTCGCAGCAGTGGCATTATTGCCGTCAACCTGAATGAAGGGGATGAGCTGATTGGGGTTGACATCACCGATGGCAGCAACCAAATCATGTTGTTCTCTGATGATGGTAAAGTGGTGCGCTTCCACGAAGAGCAAGTTCGTCCGATGGGCCGTGGTGCAACCGGTGTGCGTGGTATCAAACTGCGTGAAAATGGGTCTGTGGTGTCGCTGATTGTGCCGAAGACGGATGGCGCTATCTTAACCGTCACTGAAAACGGCTACGGCAAACGTACGGCTTTAGCCGAGTACCCAGAGAAGAGCCGTGCCACGCAAGGCGTGGTATCGATTAAAGTATCTGAGCGGAATGGCCTGGTTGTTGGCGCGGTGCAAGTGAATGCACTGGATGAAATCATGCTGATTTCAAACAAAGGTACCTTGGTTCGCACACGGGTGAAAGAAGTGTCGCAAGTAGGGCGTAATACCGCCGGTGTGATTCTGATCCGAACCAGTGACAACGAATTGGTGGTTGGCGTACAGCGTATCAACGAGATCCAAGATGAAGACGAAGTGGCCGCCGCTGAAGCGGAAGCCAAGTTGTTAGCACCTGCCGTCGTTGCCGATGAAGACGCCGAGCCAGAGTTGGATGATGCCAATGATGAACCGGCAGATGATGCCGATAACGCATAATCGTCGAAATCAGTCTTAGTGGGTGACTCTGTTGTCACCCGTGCGTGATTCATCGCACGACTGCTAAAAAAACGAGCGCTTTTGCGCTCGTTTTTGTTTCTGCGCTGCACAAATTCAGGTAGAGTAGTTTTATTACAAAGCCATCCAGATGGCAGCGACTCGTCTTATTCAGCATATATCCGATGGCTGTGGCTCAAACGATCTGCGGCTTGTTGTTTGCGTTGCCATGTATTGCCAGGCATTGCGGAAATCACCCGATATACGCCAGATGTATATATTCATATGTCATGTCTGACGCGTCGAACTGCTGCTGTTTGTCATCTGATCCACGTGGCGGTCGCCTTATTTTTTACCGCGCTTGATCAGGGCAGTTTGCCGCTGGTTGCCTGTAGTGCCCATTTCATTGACACACTTGAGGACATTATGACCACCTTTAATTTTTGCGCCGGCCCCGCCATGCTGCCGGTCGACGTGATGGCAAAAGCACAAGAAGAGTTCGTCAATTGGCATGGGCGCGGTTGCTCCATTATGGAAATGAGTCACCGTGGTAAGGACTTTATGGCCGTGGCGGCGAAAGCCGAACAAGATTTGCGTGATTTATTGCAGATCCCAAGCAACTATAAAGTTCTGTTTATGCATGGTGGTGGCCGCGGTCAGTTCTCAGCGGTACCGCTGAACTTATTGGGCGCCAAGAATGATGCCGCCGACTATATTATCTCTGGTGCTTGGTCGTTAGCCGCCGCTGACGAGGCCGATAAATACGGCCAGATCCAACGCCAATCGATTGTTCAGCGCAGCGAGGGTATGCGTAGCCTGCTCCCAGCCTCACAATGGCAAATCAACAGCGCGAGCCGCTTTGTGCATTTTTGTCCAAACGAAACCGTGGACGGCTTGGAGTTTACCGACCTGCCAACGACCGAGGTGCCCTTGGTGGCGGACTTATCGTCCACTATTTTATCGCGCCCAATTGATGTGGCTCGTTATGGGGTTATCTATGCCGGCGCGCAAAAAAATATTGGACCATCCGGTTTAACCTTAGTGATTGTACGTGACGATTTGCTACCCGCTAAAGATGCAAAGATCCCCGCAATTTTGGATTATCGGTTAGCGGCGGACAATGACAGTATGTTTAATACACCACCGACCTATGCTTGGTATCTGGCTGGCTTGGTCTTTGAGTGGTTGAAAGCGCAAGGTGGTTTGGCCGCGATGGCACAGCGTAACGCGGAAAAAGCCCATACCTTGTATCAATTCTTAGACCAAAGTAGCTTTTATCGCAATGATGTGGTCGATACCAACCGCTCGTGGATGAACGTGCCATTTTTCTTGGCGGATGAACGGCTGAATGACACCTTCTTACAACAAGCCGAACAGCATGGCTTGTTGGCGTTAAAAGGCCACCGCATTGTCGGTGGTATGCGGGCGAGTTTGTATAATGCGATGCCGCTGGAAGGTGTACAAACGTTAGTGGCGTTTATGCGTGAATTTGAGCGGGTACACGGCTAATGAAAACACTGTCGTTGGCACCTATCACACGTATTGATGGTGAAATTCATTTACCTGGTTCGAAGAGCATTTCCAATCGCGTGCTGTTACTCAGTGCCTTGGCTCAGGGGCGTTGTCGCATCTACAACTTACTACATAGTGAAGATGTCGAACACATGCTCAATGCGTTATCACAGCTTGGAGTTTCTTACCAGCTTAGCGCCTGTAAAACCGAGTGCATCATCGATGGTAATGGTGGTTTATTTAATGCTGATGCGCCCTTGGCGTTATTTTTAGGTAATGCCGGCACCGCCATGCGTCCTTTAACGGCGGCACTGGCTGCCAGTAACCTAGATGTTACCTTAACCGGCGAGCCGCGTATGTATGAACGGCCAATTGCCCATTTGGTCGATGCGCTCCGGCAATGGGGCGCGCAGATTGATTATGTGCAGCACGAAGGTTTTCCGCCGTTGCATATCAAAGGTATGTCGCTGCAAGGTGGCACTGTAAAAGTCGACGGCACTGTGTCCAGCCAGTTTCTAACGGCATTATTGATGGTGGCACCATTGTTTGCGCAAGATTCGGTGATTGAGATTGTCGGTGACTTGGTATCAAAGCCGTATATCGACATCACACTGGCTCTCATGGCTCGGTTCGGCGTTCAGGTGCAGCATGAGCAGTACCAGCGATTTATCATTCAAGGCCAACAGCATTATCAAGCCCCCGCCGAGTTCTTGGTGGAAGGTGATGCATCGTCCGCCAGTTATTTTTTAGCCGCTGGCGCTATATCTGGCCAAGTTAAAGTAACAGGGATCGGTAAAAATGCATTGCAAGGTGATATTGCTTTTGCCGATGCGCTCGCGGCGATGGGCGCGGATGTGGAGTGGGGCAATGATTATATTGTCGTGCGTTCGGCTCCGCTGCGGGGGATCGACCGCGATTACAACGCCATTCCCGACGCCGCTATGACCATTGCGACGACCGCCTTATTTGCCCAAGGCGAAACAGTGATTCGCAATGTCTACAATTGGCGCGTCAAAGAGACTGATCGATTACACGCCATGGCGACCGAGCTGCGCAAAGTTGGTGCTATCGTCGAAGAAGGTCACGACTATCTTCGTGTTGTACCCCCGGCACAGCTACAACATGCCAGTATTGCCACCTATAACGATCATCGCATGGCCATGTGTTTCTCTTTGCTGGCGTTTGCTCCAACAAGTATCACGATTGAAGATCCTGATTGCACACGAAAAACCTTCCCGAACTATTTCAATGAGTTCGAGCGTTTGACCGCTTAATCGCGTACGCGTAATTCGTCGCCAGTGGAGGGAGCATGATACTGCTGGCGACGACATGCATGCGATAGGCTAAATTGGCGCGGTTTCTAGTGGCGGTGGCTTTTTACGAATCACATGGTGCCTTTAGTGGATTATTAATTAGTTAACATATTGAAATTCAAGCGCCATTCTGTACCGAACCTCGTAGAAAAACCCAGCGAATGGTTAGCTTCTTGCTATCATTTATGAGCTTTTTCTGTAAAGCCAAGCTATAATGCCGCGGTTTTAAATTATGCAGCAGGAGTTGGCATGCAAGCACCCATCATCACCATCGACGGCCCTGGCGGTTCAGGTAAAGGCACCCTTTGTCGTTTACTGGCACAGCAGCTTGGCTGGCATTTATTAGATAGTGGTGCCATTTACCGCGTGCTTGCCCTTGCTGCCGTTCATCATCAAATCAATCCTGACGATGAAGACGCATTGCAGCCATTGGCCGCGCATTTAGACGTACAATTTGGTAGTGACGATCAAGGTCAAACGCGCGTGACGCTGGAAGGCGAAAATGTCACCCATACCATTCGCACCGAAGAAGTGGGGGCGCTGGCGTCAAAAGTTGCCTCGTTACCCCGTGTGCGCGAAGCTTTATTGCGCCGGCAGCGTGCATTTCAGCAAGCGCCGGGTTTAATTGCCGACGGACGCGATATGGGCACTGTGGTATTTCCCAAAGCTGAAGTTAAAATTTATTTAACGGCAGCCGCGGAAGAGCGGGCCAAGCGCCGTTATTTAGAGTTGAAAGCCAAGGGACACGATGTTAACATCGCAGACCTTTTAAGCGAAATTCAGGCTAGGGACGATCGCGATATGAATCGTGCAGTCGCCCCGTTAAAGCCAGCTGCGGATGCCTATATTCTGGATTCCACAGCCAAAACGATTGAACAAGTGTTGCAAGAGGTTCTGACCTTCGTCCAGAAGCAACTGAACCAGGCCTGAGCATCACTTCGACAGCTGTGGACAAGGATAGCCCACGGTAAACTTAGCAACCCCACTTCACAGCGGACGCAGAGTGGAGCACTTAACTGAAAAAGTGATTATGACTGAAAATTTTGCACAATTATTTGAGGAAAGCCTCAAGACTATCGAAACTCGTCCAGGTGCCATCGTTAAAGGGACTGTTGTTGCAGTTCAAAAAGACGTAGTTCTGGTTGACGCTGGTTTAAAATCAGAAGCTGCTATCCCAGTTGAGCAATTCAAAAACTTAGCTGGCGAAATCGAAGTTAACGTTGGTGATATCATCGATGTAGCTTTAGATGCAGTTGAAGATGGTTTCGGTGAGACGTTACTGTCTCGCGAAAAAGCCAAACGTCACGAATCTTGGGTACGCCTGGAGAAAGCGTGTGAAGAGAAAGCCACGGTTATCGGTGTTATCACTGGTAAAGTTAAAGGCGGCTTCACCGTTGAAGTTGACGGTATTCGTGCATTCCTGCCTGGTTCATTAGTTGACGTACGTCCAGTGCGCGATACTCTGCACCTGGAACAAAAGCCTCTGGAATTCAAAGTTATCAAACTTGACCAGAAGCGCAACAACGTTGTTGTTTCACGTCGTGCCGTGATCGAATCTGAAAGCAGCGCAGAGCGTGATTCTCTGTTACAAAACCTTGAAGAAGGCATGGAAGTTAAAGGTATCGTTAAGAACCTGACTGACTACGGTGCATTCGTTGATTTAGGTGGCGTAGACGGCTTACTGCACATCACTGACATGGCTTGGAAACGCGTTAAGCACCCAAGCGAAATCGTCAATGTTGGCGACGAGATCCCAGTAAAAGTTCTGAAGTTCGACCGCGAGAAACAACGTGTTTCTTTAGGCCTGAAACAGATGGGCGAAGATCCATGGGCAGCTATCGCTTCACGTTACCCAGAAGGTGCTCGCATCACTGGTCGCGTGACCAACCTGACCGACTACGGCTGCTTCGTTGAAATCGAAGAAGGCGTTGAAGGTTTAGTCCACGTTTCAGAAATGGACTGGACCAACAAGAATATCCACCCATCGAAAGTTGTTAACTTAGGTGACAGCGTTGAAGTTATGGTTCTGGAAATCGACGAAGAACGTCGTCGTATTTCTTTAGGCCTGAAACAGTGCAAAGCGAATCCATGGGAAGAGTTTGCCAAAGGCTTCAACAAAGGCGACCGCGTGTCTGGTAAGATCAAGTCAATCACTGACTTCGGTATCTTCATCGGCTTGGACGGTGGCATCGATGGTCTGGTTCACTTGTCAGACATCAGCTGGAATTCAACTGGCGAAGACGCCGTACGTGAATTCAAGAAAGGCGACGAAGTTGCCGCTGTTGTATTACAAGTTGACCCAGAGCGCGAGCGCATCTCTTTAGGCATCAAGCAATTAGACGAAGATCCGTTCAACGGCTACCTTGCTGATAACAAAAAAGGTGCTATCGTTAAAGGTAAAGTAACTGCAGTTGATGCCAAAGGCGCTACTGTTGAGTTAGAAGGCGGCGTAGAAGGTTACGTTCGCGTATCAGACATCGCTCGTGAGCGTATCGAAGATGCTTCTACTGTACTGAAAGTTGGCGAAGAAGTTGAAGCTCGTTTGATGGGCGTTGACCGCAAAAACCGCGTGATCAGCCTGTCAATCAAAGCCAAGTTCGAAGCTGAAGAAAAAGAAGCGTTAGAGTCTATCAAGAAGCAAGATGATGCTGACTTTGGTGGCAACGCAATGGCTGAAGCATTCAAAGCAGCTCAAAAAGCTGACTAATTGATGCCAAGCAACAGGTTGGGGTAACACCCAACCTGTTTTCTCATTCTGCAACGTACATCGTGGAGGGTTTATGACAAAATCGGAATTGATCGAAAAACTTGCTGCGGACTTCCCTGGGATCCAGGTGAAAGATGTTGAAGCGTCTGTCAAAGAAATTCTTGAACAGATGGCGGCAACCCTTGCCAGCAACGAGCGTATCGAAATCCGTGGTTTTGGTAGTTTTTCATTACATTTCCGTGCGCCTCGCGTCGGTCGTAATCCTAAAACCGGTGACAAAGTTGAATTAGATGGCAAATATGTGCCGCATTTCAAACCAGGTAAAGAATTACGCGATCGCGTAAAAGAAAACACCTGATGATCATTCGCATGGATGGTCGAGCTGTAATGGAGTAAAGGTTGAAAAAACTGTTTATGACACTGCTGGTGCTTGGTTTAATCATCGCCGGTATGTTTTTTGGCTCGATCAATCAACAGGCAGCTGAGCTTAACTATTTCATTGCCAAGGCTCAGCTACGTGTGGTTGATATCTCTCTTATATTTCTTGTGTTAGGTTTTTTACTTGGCCTAAGCATCTCTCTTGCCATACTGTTGCGTACTAAAACGCAGCGGTGGTTGCAGCGTACAGCCCCCAAACCATAGATTATGACTGAACTGCTTTTTCTGTTGTTGCCAGTTGCCGCCGCCTACGGTTGGTTTTATGGCCGCAATAGTCTTCGGCAGGAATCGCTCAAGCAAAAGGCATCGGTGGCACGTAACTTATCTTCAGGCTTAAATTTTTTGTTGACCGATCAAGAAGATAAAGCGATAGAGCAGTTACTAACCTTAATGGAAATGGATGCGGCAACGCTAGATACCTATCTGGCTTTAGCTACGTTGTTTCGCCGTCGAGGTGATTTAACTAAAGCGATTCGGATCCACGAAAAACTACTGCAACTGAAAAATCCAAAGTCTGTGGTGTTAACGCTGCAATTTGAACTCGCTGCCGATTACTATGCCGCTGGTTTTTACGATCGTGCCGAAGCTTTGTATGAGGAACTTGTCACGCAGCATCCGCAGCAGGATGATATCTTGCGTCAATTGTTTTTACTGTACAGCAGCACCCATGAATGGGGCAAAATTGAACGTTATCTTTCCTTTGTTTACCAAAGTAAAAACAAATCCCTGCGGCGGATGGCGGCCAATCTGTGTTGTGAGCAGCAAGGTGTCCGCGAGCATGAAGCACGATTGCGCCAGATCATTCGCCATTTCCCCGATGCCATCCGACCACGGCTATTGTTGGCTGAATTACTCAGTAAATCGTCTGACCCGCCACAGGACGAAATTAGATCAATTTACCAAGCTTTACTGCTCGAAAAGCCGCGCTGGACTGCGGAAATTCTGCCACTTTGGATGGCTACGGCTCCAGCGGCGGAACAGCTTGTTGACGTATTAAACAAATTGGTGACCGAGCATCGAAATATTTCGGCGTTTATCGCGCTCGCTGAGCATTTGCAGCAACATCAGCCGCAGCAAGCCAGTGAGCTTTTGCTGACCCAGTTACAGCAACAACCGAATATTCGGTTATTTATCGCCTATCTGCGGCTACAGGCCTTGCTGGAGCCTGAGCAAGCTAACGCATTTCATCATACGCGACAATTGGTGCAACACTATTTAGACAGCAAGCCGCTTTATAGTTGTAAACAATGCGGTTATGCCTCCAAAAAGCATTATTGGCTCTGCCCATCTTGCCATCAGTGGGAGACGGTTGAACCCCTCGATGGCATAGATGGTCGATAATTTATAAAGGTTGTTTCATGCATACTAAAACCGTACAAAGCCCCGTGGTTGTTGCCCTTGATTTTGAACAGCAAGCCGCTGCGTTGGAGCTGGTTGCACAGTTGGATCCATCTTATTGCCGGCTTAAAGTAGGGAAGGAGATGTTTACCCACTTCGGTCCTTCTTTTGTGTCGACCTTGCAACAACGCGGTTTTGATGTGTTCTTGGATTTAAAATTTCATGATATTCCAAATACTGTGGCTAAAGCGGTACGTGCGGCCGCAGATCTTGGGGTTTGGATGGTGAATGTGCATGCCAGTGGCGGCAGCAAAATGATGCTTGCGGCTAAACAAGCCTTGGAGTCCTTTGGTCATGATCGGCCAAAATTAATTGCCGTCACGGTGTTAACCTCGATGGAACAAACCGATTTGTTCGAACTTGGCATCAGCGCCACACCAGAACAGCAGGTGCTTCGTCTTGCCGATCTGACGCATCAAGTGGGCTTAGATGGTGTTGTATGTTCGGCACATGAAGCTGCGCTATTAAAATCACGGTTTGGCGCCGATTTTTGTCTCGTCACGCCTGGTATTCGTCCATCATTTGCCGCGGCGGACGATCAAAAACGCATCATGACACCGGCAGAAGCACTGCGCGCGGGTGTGGATTACATGGTCATTGGCCGACCTATTACCAAAGCTCAAGATCCAATGGCCGCGCTGAAACAAATTGCCGCTGAAATTGCCGTTGCCTAAACTTTCGTCGTTTGGCGTGAACGAAGTTTCACGCCTTTACCCATGAATTTTACCTATCTATGGCTTCCGCATAGCGTTTTTTGGCTTGATGGATGCTGGCTGCGTTTTAATACGTTGGATTCATTCCAAATCTGCAATCTTGATCATACCCACATGTTTAAAAACTCAAACCTTGCGAACATAGCAACTTCTGCTGCTTAATCGCACTGTTTTTTATCGCGGTATTTTTATCACGGTATTTTTATCGCGGTATTTTTATCACACAGTTTAGCATTGTGAAATGACAAGTTTTTACATGGAATGGTTTTGCTTTATCGATAGCTTTGGTAAGGTTATTTAAGTTTTAGCTGACCATGTTTTTTCGGTTTGACCGAGGCCGTCGGAAATTAGGTGGTGGCATATTTGGCCACATCGCTGGATTTTACTTCACCCGTGTCGGTCGTGCATGCCGTGGTGATTGTAAGTCCTGATGTTTTAAGTTGATATTATCGTTCGATGTTCATTGATGCAACATGTTGCATGATCTGTAAAGGAAGTACGTTTTGTCAGAAGTTAACCTTACCATTTTGCTAATTGGTGCCTTATTGTCACTAAGTATTGTGTCGACGTTGGTCTCGGCGCGTCTTGGTGCACCTTTATTATTGGTTTTTTTATTTGTCGGCATGTTGGCCGGTGAAGATGGTTTTGGTATTCAATTTTCTGATCCCAGTATGGCGTTATTGGTCGGATCTATCGCACTGGTGATTATCTTATTTGACGGTGGGATGCGGACCCACACCGACCGCTTTAAAATTGTATTAGCGCCCGCCAGTAGTTTGGCAACACTCGGCGTGGTGATCACCTGTGCCGGTATCGGTCTTGTTGCGGGATGGTTGTTCAATTTAAGTCTGGTCGAAAGTTTGCTTCTGGGTGCTATTTTAAGCTCCACCGACGCCGCCGCGGTGTTTGCCATATTCCAATCTGCCGGCCTGCATATTAAAGATCGTGTGGCATCAACACTAGAAATTGAATCTGGTAGTAACGACCCGATGGCGGTGATGTTGACCCTCACGTTGGTGGCTCTGGTCAGCGGTGATGCCAATTTGGGCTGGTCGACGCTGGTGTTATTTTTACAACAGGCTTGTTTTGGCATCACGGCTGGGTATGTAGCGGGGCGTGGTTTTATTTGGTTATGCCGTAAATTGCCGCTCGCGACGGCATTTTTCCCATTATTGGCGATATCAAGCGCTATTTTTATCTATGCCGCCACCAACCAAATCAATGGTAGTGGTTTTTTAGCGGTGTATTTGATGGGGATTATTGTGGGCAATTCCAAACTTAGCCAAGTGCAGCCTATCTTACGCCTACAAGATGGCTTGGCTTGGTTAAGTCAGCTGATTTTGTTTTTGATGTTGGGGTTGCTGGTAAGTCCAAGCAAGTTGGTTGAGGTTGCGTTACCGGCATTACTACTTGCGTTGGCGATGATATTCGTGATCCGGCCGCTAGCGGTTGCCATTAGCTTGGCACCATTTGGTTTTCCAATGCGTGATCAACTATTTATTAGTTGGGTAGGGTTGCGAGGGGCTGTGCCTATCGTGTTGGCGTTGATCCCGTGGCTTGCCGGTGTACCGGAACAATCGATGTATTTTAACGTGGCATTTTTCGTGGTGTTGGTGTCGTTATTATTGCAAGGTTGGAGCATTGCGCCTGTTGCGCGCTGGCTGAAATTGGAAGTCCCCTTGCAATATGGCCCGAGCCATCAAATGATCTTGGAAGGGTTGCCGGCGCAGGATGTGGTGCAGATCAGTAGTTTTCGTTTAAATGCTGATTCGGCCATGGTTGGGGTGGATGAACAGCAGCTGTTACCCCATGTCGATGCGCAATATCTCGGCGTAGTTCGTCACGGGCAATGGATCAAATCCACCGATGCTGGTTTGTTTCAGGTTGATGATCTGGTGCTCCTACTAAGTAAAACTGCCGACCTTGGTGTTATCTCTGAGAAAATATCCGCCGGAGCCACCACGGTGGCTTTAGATACCTTTGCCTTTTTCGGTGAATTCGTGCTGGATAGCCATGTCACCTTGCAAGAACTCGCAGCATTTTACGTGTTTGATTTAACGGGGCTTGATGCCAATCAGCGCCTGATTGACTTATTCGCGCAGCGTTTTCATGGCCGGGTTGTCGTTGGCGATAAAATTACCATCGAAAACGTGGAAATGACGGTAAAACAACTAACGCCAGATGGCAGTATTTCGCAAGTGGGTGTGAAACAGCACACGGCTATCTAGTTAAATGGCTATCTAGTGCAAATGACTAGCTAGCCAGTGCTGCGCTATTTGTTTAAGAAAGTTGTTTAAGAAAGTGGTTTACGAAAGTTGTTTACGAAAGTTGCGTTCGAGCGTTGCGCTGTTTGGTGGCATCGAAGCCTACTAGGGCCGAGGTTTAAACTCGAGCACTGTGGCATTGATACAGAAACGGCGCTGGCCGTTGGGGCCATCATCAAACACGTGTCCTAAATGGATGCCACTGCGCTTAGCGACCACTTCGGTCCGCGTCATGCCATAACTATGATCCGGTCGCTCCAGCGTGCTGCCATCCACCGCTTTGGTAAAACTTAGCCAGCCGGTGCCTGAATCAAATCGATCGCGCGTATCAAACAGCGCTTCGCCACTTAGTTTATCGATGAATATGCCATCTGGGGTGTTGTTAAAAATGGCATATTGCTTACAAAAGCGCGCATCGGTACTTTTGCCAAAGGCCACCGCATAGGCCTCGGTATCTCCCAATTTAGCAGCTCCCAACCATTGATAAAATCGTTTTTCATCCAAATAGCCGCGGATGGCAGCTTGTTCCATTCCGTTGTCTAGGTAGATCAAGGTGGGGGTTGCCTCAACCTTGCTTTGAAGCTTTAGACCTTGCTGCTGTAAGCTGATTAATTCACTCAACCGGATCTCGTGATAAGGAACATCGCCTTGATAATAGGCCAACACATCTTTTTTCAGTTGGTCACAATAGGGGCAATAGCCATCGGCGGTAACAAACAGCAGCTGCGGCCCTTTCTGTAGTGTTTCTAGGGAAATGGCTGTTGAAGTGTCGGGTTGGCTATGGTTTTGCGGCGAACTGGCCTTTACCTCAGACATGGCATTGGTGTGTTTTACCGGATCGGTGCGTGGAAAGCGCACACCGGTTTGATGATCTGGGCAATAACCATTCGGATTTTTCGCCAAGTAATCTTGATGAAAATCCTCCGCGGGATAAAAAGTATGAAGCGCGACCACCTCAGTGGTTATTGCACCAAATCCAGCTTTATTTAGTAATTCTTGGTACTGCGCCATCAGTTGCAGCGCCACTTGTTGTTGCGCAACGGATTGATACAAAACAATGGAACGGTATTGACTGCCAATATCATTGCCTTGGCGGAAACCTTGTGTTGGGTCGTGCATTTCAAAAAATGCCTGTAGTAGCTGTGTTGTGGAGACTTTTGCCGGATCGTAATCAATAGCGACGACTTCGGCGTGATTGGCTGGATCCAGTCGCCGCAGCGGATGGGTAACCGCGGCATAGGTGCCTGCCACATTATCGCCGCCGGCATAGCCGGGGGTGACGTCCAGAACACCAGGTATAGCCTCAAAGCGTTTTTCCACGCCCCAGAAGCAACCGGCTCCGACCACCAGTCGTGATGGTTGTTGCGTGGTCGTGGCTTCGGCTAGCGTGGAGCCAGCCCAGAGCAGCAGGGTATAAAACAGCATGGGCAATAGCACTAATTGTTTAGTGGTGGTCTGCTTCCGTACGATAAAGCCTCGCCAATCACAAAAGCGGCTAGGGCGGTAGAGCTTGTTCATAAAAACCTCTTGCATCGTGGTTTGTCATCTTGTCTGACAATGAATTGCGCAACTGCATCGCTATATCAGCATTTAGATGACCGGTGGTTAACTCATTTGTATGCATGAAACGCGGAAAAAGTTCAGTGCAATGCCATCTCCAGCCGGAGGCATCAGTGATAATTTCTCACCATGTTTGCAAATAATGAGAGATATGACGTTAAAAATGATATATCTAGGGTGTGAAATTGTTATATAGTTTGCACAGAAATAACAAAATGAGCTGTTTGAACAGCAGTAAGGATCAAGGATGTACCAAACAACAACCCCATGAATGCTAAAACCAGCGCAGCTGTTCGATTAAACAAAGTCATTTATGTGCTGTATGGTGCAATGTTTTTAGTTGGGATCAGTTTTTTCGTCGCCATTATTTTAATTTATGCCAAATAAGATGAAGTGCGACGGACATTCCTTGAAAGCCATTTCCGTTGGCAAATTCGTACCTTTTGCATAATTTTAATTGTGTTTATCATTGGTTTTATCTCTAGTTTTGTTGTCATTGGCATTTTTATACTGTTTGCTAATGCGGTCTGGTTTTTATACCGCTTAGTGAAAGGCTATTTGCATTTAATCGAATCTAAACCCATATATTAGTGGTGATAATGTTAAAAACGCAGGATTTAACGCAAGGCAAAAACTGGTTATCTGAAGCGCAGCGGCAGCAGCTAGGTGATGTTTTGCGTGCTTGTTTTAGCAATGTTACACCGGAACATTATTTAGCCGAGCATTTTGATAGCCCAACAGCAGATGCCCGTAGCTTAAGATTGTACTATGCAAAATATACGGCAAAATGCACGACTTCGTCTACAGACGGCAGTTGTCATCATACATCGATAAATGAACATACGATTGATGATGATGTTGGCCGAGCTGGGTACAAAGTTGTTGGATTTTGTTTATTAAGTTTTACAAACGATAGGGTGGATAAATCCATTGTAATTATTCAGGCCTCCGCAGGTTTTTTGCCTGAATATCGCAGAGGCAGTCACACATTTCAGTTTTCGCTTTGGCAAAGTTTTTTATGTTGGTTAAAGCAGCCGTGGCGCAAAATTTATTATGCAGATGCCATGTTAAGTCCTGCCATGTATCGCGCCACCGCAAAACATTGTGCAGTGGTATGGCCTCATCCTCAACATGAAGCGCCAACCTCATTGTTTGAACGTTTTAATCCTCAAGGGCAGCTATCAGCACATAATAATCTGCGTTGTTTAGTCGAGTTTGGCAGTCATAGCCATTATTCAGCGCAAGAAATAGCGCAATTAAAAGCCAGTCGTGCTTTAGAAATTCAGTATTTCCAAACGGTCAATCCCAACTTTAACCAAGGCATGGCGTTGTTTGTGATTATTCCAGTGGATCTCCGGCAATTTATCAAAACGATGCTCAAGTTTGTTGGTTTGGCTCAATGTTCAAACCATAAACCATAAACCATAAACCATAAAAAAGCCAAGAATCGATATTTTAATCCATTAAACATTTCCGTAAGTATTCCATGAATGTTAACCTATGGCTGTTTTATAAATCTAACTTTAATTAAAGGATTCTGCGCATGGAGCATCTCACATCATCACGCTTGTTGGTTCGTTTGGTAACGCCATTTATATGGCTCATCGTTGTGTTGGTACTTTGTATAGCTGTGCTATTTTTTGCAGATATACTTTTTAGCATTGTTGCCAACGAAGGCTTTCAAAAAGCAAGACAGACTGACTATGTGTTGAGTACGGCTTTACCATTGACCGCAGGTGTTGTTTTTTTAGTTGTACATCTTTTTAGCCTGCAATCGACAGAACTACGTTGTAAATTTTGGGGCATAGAACTCGACGGCGCCGCTGCAAAAATTCTGCTTTGGCTTCTGTGCTTTAGCGTTATGTCACTAATTATTAGCTGCTTTCACTAAAGCTTTTATTTATGGCCAGCAACAGCCAGCTCGAGCGTTCGTTCGAGCTTTTTAAATTTGCACTGAAATGATGGTAGCTAAACTGTCTTTAGTAGCCGCATTCGTGAGCTTGATGCTGGCAGAGGTGAAAAATAAGCATCATACATTTATCGTGGCAAGATGGCTTATCCGGTAATTTAGGATTTTTCCTAAAACACTTTTTTGTGGATTAACCTCGTGTTTTTATTCCAATTTCTTGGCAGAATGCGTTTTAGCAGGGATTTTTTATTTACCATTAAGAAAAAAGAGGTTGCAGACAGTGACGTTGGCAAATCAAACCACAAATTTTGACTTCTTGAATGAGCACGATTCGCTGTTTGCCGAACTTGCCGCTGCCGCTGAACGTGCTTTTACCAGCGACCCGAATACTACTTTAATGAAATTGCGTCAGCTGGGTGAAGCGCTGGCTCAACATATTGCTGCTTTGGCAGGTATTGAGTTCGATGAACAAACCACTCAGGCTGATTTGCTTTACAAAATCAACCGCGAGTTAAAGCTAGAACCTGTAGTACGTGAGCTGTTTCATACGCTACGTATCGAGGGGAATAAGGCAACCCACCAGTTCAAAACACCGCACAAAGAGGCCATCAACGGCCTGATGGTGGCGCGTAAACTAGCGATTTGGTTCCATCAGTCCTTTGGTAAAGCCGGGGTCGCCTTCAAACCCGGCCCTTTTGTGGCGCCAGTTGACCCTAGCCAACAGCTGCGTGATCTACAGGCTGAAATTGCGAAAGTGAAAGCGGAGCTACAGCAAGCCAGCATCGACTTAAATTCCAGTAAGCAACTCACCGAGCTTATCGCCAAAGAAAAGACCGAATACGAAGCGCTGTCCTATGCGATGGATGCCGAGGCGAAGGCGTTAGCGGCGCAATCCGCGTTGCATGAAAAGGCACTTGCACAGCAGCAGCTTGAATACGAAGCCAAAATCAAAGCGCTGCAGTCTGAACTTTTACAGAAAGATGAGCAAACGCAGGCCAAACAACGGCAGACTCTAAACAAAAACACTCAGGTTGCAACACAACATATTGTGCTAGATGAAGCGCTGACCCGTATTCTCATTGACCAGCAACTGATAGACGCAGGCTGGGACGCTGACAGCGAAGCGCTGACCTTTAAAAACGGCGAACGGCCGGAAAAAGGTAAAAACAAAGCCATTGCCGAGTGGCCTACGCTACTTAAAGGCGAAAAAGGCCGCGCTGATTACGTGCTCTTTGCTGGTCTTACACCAATTGCCGTGGTTGAAGCAAAAAAAGAAAACATTAATGTTGCCGGTAAAATCGATCAAGCCGAACGTTACAGCCGCGGTTTCCAATTAGCATCACCACATACCGGTGCTTGGCAATTGGCTGGTTTAACCTCCGCCTGGTCAGATGGCCAAGGTGGTCATTATCAGGTGCCGTTTGTCTACTCCTGTAACGGCCGGCCTTACGTGCCGCAATTAGCCGAGCAATCCGGCACCTGGTTTCGTGATATCCGCTCGCTAAGTAACCTCAAACGGGCCTTACAAGGCTTTCATACCCCAGAGGGTTTAACTGACCTGCTCAAACGCAGCAAGGAAGAGGCTGAGAAGCAACTGCAGCAGGAACCTTTTGGCTACCTGAAGGTTCGTGAGTATCAGAAAAAAGCCATTGAAGCGGTAGAGCAGGCTCTTTCACAAAACAGACGTACGGCCTTGCTGGCGATGGCTACAGGCACCGGGAAAACCCGCACCATCATTGGTTTAATGTACCGATTTTTAAAAGCAGAACGATTTAAACGGATCCTGTTTTTGGTCGACCGTACCGCGCTAGGGCAACAAGCATTGGATAGTTTCCACGAGGCACCGCTGGAGCAAAACCATACGCTGTCCAAGATTTACAATATCGCTGAACTAGGCGATATGGCCGCCGAAGCTGAAACTCGTGTGCAGGTGGCGACAGTGCAAGCCATGGTGAAGCGCATCTTTATGAGCGATAACCCGCCGCCGCTTGATCAATTCGATTGCATCATCATCGATGAAGCGCACCGCGGTTATACGCTCGACCAAGACATGACCGAAGGTGAACTGGCAACCAGGGATGCGGCACAATACTTATCTAGCTATCGGCGTGTGCTCGACTATTTTGATGCCTTTAAAGTGGCTCTCACCGCAACACCAGCCAAGCATACCAGCGAAATATTTGGTAAGCCGGTGTACACCTATTCGTATCGTGAAGCTGTGGCCGATGACTGGCTGATTGACCACGAGCCGCCAATACGTTTTGAAACTTTGCTCACTAAGAACGGCATCAAATTTGAAAAAGGCGCAAAAGTTCAATCCATCAATACGCAAACCGGTGAAATTGAAGCAGCCGACCTGGAAGACGAACTCAATTTCGAGGTGGATGCGTTCAACCGCCGGGTGATCAACGAAAACTTTAACCGGGTCATCTGTAACCAACTTGCCAAAGAACTAGATCCGTTTGGCGATGAAAAAACCATGATTTTTTGTGCCACCGATTTACATGCCGATATGGTGAAACGCTTGTTAGACGAGGCTTTTAAAGAGCTCTACAACGGCGATTACAACCAAGCGGCGGTGGCCAAAATCACCGGCCAAAGCGATAAAGTGGAACAATTAATTCGTCAGTACAAAAACGAACGTTACCCCAATATCGCCATCACCGTTGATTTATTGACGACCGGCATCGACGTGCCAAAAATCTGTAATCTGGTCTTTATGCGCCGAGTCAAATCACGCATTTTGTATGAGCAAATGATTGGCCGCGCCACCCGTCGCTGTGATGACATCGGCAAAACCGTGTTTCGAATTTACGATCCGGTCGATATTTACGCCACGCTGCAAGACGTCAATACCATGAAGCCGTTGGTCAAAGACCCTAACGTCACCATCGAGCAATTAGTCGACGAATTAGCAAGCCCTGAAAAATTGCAGCAAGCCCTAGCAAGCCCTGGTGAACAACAAGGGCAAACACATGCCGACGTGGTGTTAAGTCAGCTCAGCCAAAAACTAATGCGGGTCCTGCGTAAAGCGCAGAATAAAGCCGATAAGAAGCCTGCACTAAAAGAAAAACTCAGTGAGCTCCAAGACCTGTGGGGTGTTGAGCCGAAAAACCTGCACACCCATTTAAAACAAATGGGCCCGACTCAAGCAGCCAAATTTATCCAGCAACATAGCGGGCTATTAAATCAGCTAAACGCCGTCAATCAGTTGATTGGCTCTGTGTATCAACCCGTAATATCAGATCACTATGACGAGCTGGTGGTGCACGAACAAAATTATGGCAAATACCAAAAGCCGGAAGATTATTTAGAGAGCTTTGAGCAGTTTATCAAAGCACAACTCAATCAATCCGTCGCACTTGCAGTGGTGGTCAATAAACCGCGTGATCTAACCCGCGAGCAACTGAAAGAAGTGAAGTTAATGCTCGATAGTGCCGGGTTTTCTGAGGCAACCTTGCGCTCTGCCGTGCGCGGTCAAACCAAGGAAGACATCGCAGCCAGTATTGTTGGCCACATTCGCCGCGCGGCACTCGGTGAACCACTGTTGCCGTTTGAGCAACGGGTGGCGAAAGCCATGCAGCGCTTATACAAACAGCACAACTTTAATCCGAACCAACGCAAGTGGTTAGAACGTCTGGCCAAGCAGCTGGTGCATGAAGTAGTGGTGGACCGCGATTTTGTGAATAACTGCTTTGCCAACGATGGTGGTGCCAAACGCTTAAATGTCGTGCTCGATGATCAGCTAGATACGGTACTGGCGGAATTAAGTGAAGGCATTTGGCAAAATGTGAGTTGATCTCGCATGAGAAGCTTGTCTGCGTCAGTGTAAAAGGGCAGAATGCACAAAAAAATGTTCAAAAGAGCTTTTTATGCTTAAAAAACTAACGGTCAGTAACTTCTACAGCTTCGCCGATGAGACGACCATCGATTTTGCGCTGGGTAAAAAGCCGACGCCGTCTGGTTATGATATTCAGCTAGATGGCGATAGATTTAACAAAGCCATCGCCATCATAGGCGCCAATGGCTCTGGAAAAACGCAGTTATTAAAACCTTTGGCGTTTTTAAGCTGGTTTATTACCGATTCCTTTTTACAAACATCGCCAGACGATAGCATCCCGTATGTGCCACACCGTTTATTCGAGCACTTGCCAACCCGTTTTGAACTGGATTTTGTCATTTATGGCAAGAACTACCGTTATCAGCTGGAGCTTCTCAGAGGGAAAGTGCAGGCCGAGGTTTTATTTGAAAAAAACAGTAACCAGTTTAGCTATTTGATCAAACGTGAAAAAATAGCTGACGGTTACAGTGTTAAACAAAAAGGCTTTGGTTTTGCCAAGCCGCAAGCAGAAAAAATTCGCAGTAATGCCTCTATCATCAGTGCCGCACATAACTTTGACGTGACAGCCGCAAAAGAGTTTGTGGCGTATTTTCAGCATATAGAAACGAACGTAGCGAGTACCGGCCGCCGGCATTTTCAGCACGGTGCGCTTATTCGTGCCGCCGAACGATTTGCCAAAGCGCCTGAGTTATTACAGTCGATGACTGACGCCATGTGCCAGTTTGATTTGGGTTTAAGCCATGTTGATATTAAACAATTAATCAGCCGTGATGAAACTGGCGTAGAAGGCACGATCCATGTGCCATTTGGTCTGCACCAAACTGCGGATGGCCATAGCTTTGAATTGCCGTTTTTTGAAGAGTCTAGTGGCACCCAATCGGCCTTTGTCTTACTCGACCCCATTTTAAAAACGCTGCACTATGGTGGCATCGCCGTGATTGACGAGCTGGATAACGACTTGCACCCGCATCTGGTGCCAATTTTGTTAGATTGGTTTCGTTTTGAGCATACCAACCCGAAACAAGCACAGCTGATTTTTACCTGTCACACGCCGGAGGTGCTCAACCTGTTGCAAAAGCACCAGGTGTATTTAGTGGAAAAGGATGGTCAGTGTAGCGAAGCCTGGCGGGCGGACGAAATTGTCGGTCTGCGTGCTGATGACAACCTCTACGCCAAATATATGGCCGGCGCCCTCGGCGCAGTTCCTGAACTGTAGGAGCGGACATGCCAAGGAAGCAACGCCATGTCAGCCTCACCACATTATTGATTGTCGGTGAAGGCAGTGATGACAAAGCCTTTATTGACCATGTCAAAAGCGTGTTTCATCAGCGTCAAAGTGGCCGTAAAGTGACAGTAAAAGCGGGGGATGGTGGTTCACCTGGTAATATCATTACCCATGCCAGCCGTGCTTATAAAAATGAAGATTACAACCAGCGCTATTTAGTGCTGGATGCTGATATCCCGCCGACGGCCGCCGATGAAAAAAATGCGAAAGCTGCTGGTTACCAGATTATTTTATGGCGACCGCAGTGTTTAGAAGGCGCGCTGTTAGATGTGTTAGGTGAAAGCGTGCAGGCGCATGAAGCAAGCCAAGCCCTCAAGCAGCGTTTGCACCCACGATTAGCTGGCCCGCACACCAAACCAGAATCTTACGCTGCGTTATTTACCCAACCGGTGCTCGCGGCTACCCAAAATACCTCAGTGGCGGCAGTGCGCGATCTGCTGCAAGGTCATTAATTTTTTAATATTTGAGTCAAACATGAACAACAACGACATCGTCCAAAAACTCTGGAACCTCTGTGACGTGCTGCGTGACGACGGCATTAACTACAGCGATTACGTCACCGAATTAGTTCTGTTGCTGTTTATCAAAATGGTACATGAAAACACCGAAGCTGGCACCTTAAAAAAACACCCACTGCCAGAAGGCTGCCGCTGGAGTGATCTCAACAGCAAATCCGGCATTAACTTACTCAACGACTACAAACGCATTCTGTTAAGCCTGTCGACCGGCAAAGACGCGCTTGGCAACTTAGTGCATGAAGACCAGCTGATTAGCGCCATCTATGCCGACGCGCAAACCCGCTTGCGTGAGCCGCGGCATTTAGAGCAGATGATTAAAACGCTTGATCAAATCGACTGGTTTAGCGCACAAAAAGACGGCCTTGGCGATTTATACGAAGGCTTACTGGAGAAAAACGCCGGTGAAACCAAATCCGGTGCAGGCCAATACTTCACGCCGCGCGCGTTAATTAACAGCATGGTGCGCTGCTTAAAACCGCAAGCCGGTGAAGTGGTGCAAGACCCAGCCGCGGGTACCGCCGGCTTTTTAATTGCTGCCGATAACTACGTGAAGCAGCACACCGACGATTTATACGATTTAACCGCCACCCAGCAAGCCTTTCAGAAAAACCACGCTTTTGTTGGCGTCGAATTAGTCCCCGGCACCCGCCGCTTAGCCTTAATGAACTGCCTGCTGCATGGTATGGAAGGCGACGACGACGGCGTCGTGCATTTAGGCAACGCCTTGGGGGATGCCGGTAAAAACCTCAAAGCCGCCGATATCATTCTGGCCAACCCGCCATTTGGCACCAGCAAAGGCGGTGAAGCCAGCAACACCCGTGACGACTTAACGTTCAAGACCAGCAACAAACAGCTGGCGTTTTTGCAGCATATCTACCGCAACTTAAAACCCGGTGGCCGCGCCGCCGTGGTGCTGCCCGATAACGTGTTATTTGAAGCCGGCGTTGGCACCGACGTGCGCCGCGATTTAATGCACAAGTGCAACCTGCATACGATTTTGCGCCTGCCGACCGGTATTTTTTACGCCCAGGGTGTCAAAACCAACGTGCTGTTTTTCACCAAAGGCAGCGCCAAAGACAAATTCCAAAGCGAAAACTGCACCGAACACGTCTGGGTGTACGACCTTCGCACCAATATGCCAAGTTTTGGTAAACGCACACCCTTTGGTAATGCCTCGCTAGGTTTTACCGATGATTGTTTTGGTGCCGACCCACATTTAGGCGCCTTTGAAAAAGTCTATGACGCACATGGAGGTGCTAATGTCGCGGGAGGCAGGAAGCCGGGAGCAACTGGCGATGACTTTGCACAAATCTTAGCGAATCGCCAAGAGGGCGAATACAGCTTTGACGCCGAGCGGGTGGAAGTTGCCGCCACCGACGAAAACCAAGGCGTCGATGAGCGTTTAGCCCATAGCCGCTGGCGAAAATTCAGCCGCGACTGGATTAGAGAGCATAAAGGCGACTCACTGGATATCAGCTGGCTGAAAGACAAAGACAGCGTCGATGCGGCCAATTTGCCGGAGCCGGATGTATTGGCGCGTCAAGCGAAGGAGGAGTTGGAAGCAGCGCTCGGTGAGTTGGAAGCGTTGTTAAAGGCTTTGGAAGGGGCGGTGTGATGGATTTTAAAGAGGTTTTCGTTGAAAGCTCCTACCCACACACGCTTAGGATTCCTGGGCACTGGGTATTTACCCAGCTAAGTGAAGCCATCAATGTTATTGGTGGTAGCCAACCGCCAAAAAGTGAGTTTTCCTCTGAACCCAAAGAAGGTTTTGTTCGGCTTATACAAATTCGAGATTATAAATCGGATCAACATCAGGTTTTCATTCCAAGAGATAAAGCTAGACGATTTGTTAAACCTGACGATGTGATGATTGGGCGTTATGGTCCTCCAATTTTCCAAATCCTTAAAGGGTTGGAAGGGGCTTATAACGTCGCTTTGATGAAAGCTGAGCCCGTTGCGGGAGTAATGGATAATCGATATCTGTATTTTTATCTGCAAAACCGAGATATATACAACTATGTCGAAGCCGCATCAGACAGGACTGCAGGACAGTCAGGTGTAAATAAAGAACACCTGGAAAAATATCCTGTTGGTTTACCCCCACTAGCCGAACAAAAAGTAATCGCCGATAAACTCGACACCCTGCTGGCACAGGTCGACAACACCAAAGCCCGCCTCGAGCGCATCCCCGAAATCCTAAAAAGCTTCCGCCAATCCGTCCTCGCCGCCGCAGTCTCCGGCAAATTAACCGAGGCGTGGGATGCTACTGAGCTATCTGTAAAGGATTTATGTATTGCAGGTTTCGACGGCCCATTTGGTTCAAAATTAAAATCTTCTGACTATTCTGATTCAGGGGTTAGAGTTGCAAGGTTAGAGAATATAGGCCACCTATATTTTGATAATTCAAAGAAAACCTACATCAGTGAGGTGAAATATTCGTCGCTTATAAAAAACACTCTAGAAAATGGCGATGTTTTATTTTCCTCATTTGTTGATGAGACAGTGAACGTATGTGTGTTTAACAACAATGAAGAAACATTTATCAATAAAGCCGATTGCTTTTGTCTTCGGCCTAGAACGAGTTCTGTTAATTCTCAATTTTTGTCCTATGTTTTAGCAAGTCGCACCTCTTATGAACAAATAAAAAATCAAGTGCAGGGTGTCACGAGACCAAGAATTAATCTGAGTATTCTCAAAGGTTTAACGTTTAAAATTCCGCCAATTGAACAACAGCTCGAAATTGTTTTGAAGGTCGAAGAACTCTTCGCCTTCGCCGACCGCATCGAGCAAGCCGCACAGGCCGCACTAAGCCGGGTCAACAACCTGACCCAATCCATCCTCGCCAAAGCGTTCCGCGGTGAACTCACCGCCGATTGGCGCGCCGCCAACCCCGACCTCATCAGCGGCGACAACAGCGCTGAGGCGTTGTTGGACAGGATAAAGGCAGAGCGGGCAGCCTTTACTGCCAGCAAACGGGATCGAAAAGCTGCTATGGGTAATTAATTAATAATTTTATCTTCCCATTTTGGTAATTATATCTATAATTCCCTCCGCGGGAACTTTGGGGTTTTATGAAAGTCTTAGGACGAGACAAGCTCGTTAAATTTTATTCCAAACATGCCAATGCAAAAAAAGCCTTAGAAACCTGGTTTTCTGAGGCTGAAGATGCTTGCTGGCAATCCCCACAAGATATTAAGAATCGATATAACAGTGCAGATTTCTTGGCTGATAACAAAGTGATTTTTGATATTAAAGGTAATCATTACCGCTTGGTGGTTAAAGTGCGTTACCAAAACGGTATTGTTGTCATTGAGTGGGTAGGAACCCATGCGCAGTATGACAAGCAAAAGTTTTAAGGAGTGGGTGCGATGAATCAGTTAAAAATTATTAAAACAGAACAAGATCATCAACAAGCTTTGGTACGCCTGATGGCGCTGATGGATTTAGACCCAAATGAAAACTCACCAGAGCAAGACGAGATGGATGTGCTCGCGCTACTTATTGAAAAGTATGAACAGGAAAACTTTCCTATTGCTAAGCCGGATCCTGTTACTGCTATTAAATTCAGAATGGAACAACAAGGCTTAACAAACAAAGACTTAGTGCCTTATATGGGGGCTGCGTCTAAAGTATCTGAAGTGCTAAATGGCAAACGGCCACTCAGTTTGAATATGATCCGTAAGTTAACTACTGGTTTAGGTATTTCAGCAGATGTGCTGATACAGGCTCCGGAATTAACTGCAGCAAATGATCTTGATCTTGAATGGTCTAATTTCCCGTTAGCCGAAATGCTTAAGCGCGGTTATTTTGAAAGCTTTTCGGGTAAGTTGTCAGAGTTAAAAGAATACGCTGTAGAACATCTAAACAGGTTTCTTTCATCTGTGCCTGGCGGAATACAGTTAAAGCCAGCTTTATTGCGTAGTTCAGCACATTTACGTAGTAATGATAAAGAAACAGATGAATTTGCTGTATGGGCTTGGCAGGTCAGGGTGCTGCAAAAAGCCCAGGAAGAACAGCTGCCTGCGAATTATATGGCTGGTACAGTAAATTTAGCCTGGATGCAAAAGCTGGCTCGTTTGTCTTGGTCGACGCAGGGCCCGCTCCTTGCCAAAGAATATTTAAATAAGCATGGCATTCATCTGGTCATTGAACCGCATTTACCTAAGACCTACCTTGATGGCGCGGTCTGTTTAAAATGCAACGGTAATCCGGTTATTGCGCTTACACTGCGGCATGATCGTGTTGATAGCTTTTGGTTTACGTTAATGCATGAACTAGCGCATATCGCCTTGCATTTAGATGGCAGCGAGAGCTGGTATCTAGATGATTTGGATTCAACACATAGTGATAAAGCTGAGCAAGAGGCTGATGCATTGGCAAGCGAAGCTTTGCTGCCTAAAGGGAAGTTGAATAAACATCAGGTTACTAATGCAGAAGATGTGAAACAACTGGCCAAAGTGCTGGAGATTTCGCCTTGTATTATTGCCGGAAGATTACGGCACGAAAGCGGCGAACATACTAAGTTTGGCACTTTGTTCCGAGAGAAAGTGCGGCACCTTATTACAGCATGATCTTAAAAGACAAAACTCAAATCAGCTCTACATCTATCAAACTTGATGCAGGCATTAAACAAGAGCAAGACGTCGCTTATTACCTGCGCCGAGCCTACAAAGACCGCGATAATGTGATGGTGTTTAACGATATCCGTCTATCGCATGCCGGCGAACATGCGCAAATTGACCATCTGATTGTCTATAGCTACGGCTTTATTGTGGTGGAATCCAAGAGCATTCGCGGCGAAGTACAGGTTAACGAATACAGCGAATGGAGTCGCAGTTATAAAGGGCAGTGGAGTGGTATGCCATCGCCGATTAAACAAGCCGAGTTGCAGCTTGCGCTACTGAAACAATTACTCAGCGCCTATGACTCACAGTTGCTGGGCACCTTATTGGGCATGCAGCAGGGCTTTGGTGGCCGTTGTTTTGACGTGTTTTGCGCCATTTCCAGCGATGCCATCATTGACCGCAGTAAAGCGCCGATTGATGTGGCTGAAAAATTAGTCAAATCCGAGTTTGTGGTCGAAGCACTCGATAAGAAGATGGATTTTAAAACCTTCTTTCAATTCAAAGCCCGGCTTGCTGAAAATAGACCAAGTTTTACGGCACAAGAACTGACAAAAATTTGCGATTTTATTTTCGCGCATACGAGCCAGTCGTTTTCGCCAAGCATTGAAAACAACGTCGTTCAGCAACGCGCGGTTGCAAATAATGTCATGGGCAAAGAAGCAATCAGCGAAACAGATCAAGTCAGTGAATGCGTTGCACACGGGCTTAAACCTGCCGAAATAGTGCCGGATACCAAATTAGCCCAAGTCGCGCACACCAAGAGACAGCATCATTCAGTAGCAGTAACATGCAAGCACTGTGGCGCAGCGGATGGCTTAAATGCACAGTCGGGCCGTTATGGCTATTTTGTGCATTGTGAAAATTGCGGTGGCAATACGCCATTAAAACGAGCATGTCCGGTGTGCAAAAGTCAGAATACCAAGGTAAGCAAGTCACAGTCCGTTTTTACTCTGGGGTGTCAGGCCTGCAGTGCTTCAATGGAAGTTTTTAGATTGTCGTAAAACAAAGCGAATTTTGTAATGGTTGTTTTTAATTGGACTGAGTGAGCGGAGCGCTGCGTACATTCATTACAATCAATGACAAGCAGTGTGAAAAATGACAATGAAACGTGTGAACAACAAAACAGACTAAAAACCATCAATAATTGTAGCGCGCTGTTTGAATTTGGATTTATTGTCGTTTGATTCTGGATTTCGTCTTCTTTGTAGAAGTTCGTTAATTATTAACTCTGTTACTCGGTTATGGAGCTTACTCAAAGTAAATATCATTGA
>JACCDR010265433.1_pt1 | contig 30244 bp, 30 predicted proteins | sample 7446431 | NCBI WGS metagenome assembly JACCDR01 (sample SAMN15323443, study PRJNA562643) | freshwater metagenome | isolation source: river surface water | place: USA:Blue River Watershed | collected 2017-08-17
ACATGTCGAGTATATACTCGACATGTAATATGACGTAAAGATTAAATTAAATAAACTACTTCAACATCTTTCATCACCATATGAATTGGAATATTAAATGATTGTGTCATTTTAGTTTCCTTTAGAGAGTTAATAAATCAATTATTTAATCTAATTTGATTTAATTATATTTTTGTATTTCTTCACCTATGATTAAAAGACGAGAAGCACACATTGTTTGTATTGTATTTTCTTGATTTAAAAAAGTTACGGATATACCTGATGGATTTGTCTCATCAAAATGAACATTTAATATTTTCACCTTTGGGCAAAGGAATTTATTTTCATAATAAGGACTTATCTTATAATTACCAAATGTGAAATATGCAAGGTTACCTATGTTCTCATCAAATAACTCAAACAATTCTGTTTCAGTCATATTTCTTTTAATTTTGGTATATATTCCTGGTTGTATATCACCACCATCTTTACTTCTCTCAAGTAGAAAAACAATTTTGTATAATTGTTTTAAAACGAAATTAATAATTTCTTTTTTCATGTTATCTATTTTTGTTTAAATGTTATTACTGAATGATCATTTGTGTTTGATGCAGAAAAACCTACACCTTTATCACAATGAAAAACGATTTCTTTATTACAGCTTAGATACAAAACACTTATATTTCCATCTTCTACCAAAGTAATTTTTTGAATTTTGTTTGCACTCAATAATTTATTAAGTGCATTTTGTACAAACTTTGTTAGAGTGGACGGTTCAATAAAAAGTTTTAATTCACTATCACTACAATCCTCACAATAGTGATTAATTTTTTCATATAAGTGTTGATATATGTTTCCTACTTTTGGAATAGCGAAAGGCGATTGCAAGTAAGACAATATTTCTAAACTGATTGTGTTATCGTCTAATTCTAAAGGTTGGTTAATCATATTTATTCTTTCTGGTTTAATGTATTTCAATTCATAAAAAGAATTTTATCTGTTTCTATTTTACTTTCTAGATTAATTGCTCTAGCTTCTTCTTTACTAGTAGCCTTCAGAATTCTTCTACATGCATCTAAATTAATATCTCTTATTTTCTCACTGATATACCTTGTTTTTAAAGCTAATTTATTCTTTTCAAATATTTCAGAATTGAACGATGCAAAATCACTTAACATAAAACGATTTGTATCATTTATGTCATTAGATTCAATTAAGTCTTGAACATAATCATCAGCCATTACACTAATGTCTGGATAAAACATTACAGTGTAATATTTGTTCAAATCTTTAGTTTCATCTATTTTCTGCTTAGCCAAGTTCACTATATGTGTTCTTTGGTTTTTAGTCAACAGATACATATAGGTATAAAGATCCTTATTCATTTTGAAATCCTTTTAGTTAATAAACAGATCAAAAAATTTCATATAGAATATAATTTATTCATATTCTATATGAAATTAAAAACATTTAATTAGTTTTTAATTTCATGCTTTTTAGCTAATGGATCTTTTGATGCTTTTAGCTATTGCAGTGAGTGTCGCCATGATCAGAAACAGAAAGATAAACCCAAAGACAATATACAAGATATCGCCTTTTAGATTTTGAGATAATACTGAATCTAAAACAGATACCACTGCTGGCATCACCATTAAAGATAAAATTGTAATAATTGTAAAACCAGTTTTCGACATATAAGAACCTTTATAAAAACCATTTAGTTTATTCTACTGATCTATTAAATCAATAGAATATTTAAATAGAAAATTTGTTAAAGTTTTCTATTTGGCAAAGATCGCATTCCTCACCCATAGAAAACTTTTTCGTTTCTTTTAGAAATTGAATTATTGTCTTTTTGATAATTCAAGCTTAATCCGTTGACCACTAACTGTATTAACTAAGATTAGATAGTTGGCGGGTTGTGGGTTGTCTTCAGAACAAAAACCTTCATGCATAATTGTCCAACCACGCAATAACGTAGTTCCCATATTACTTAGATCATAATGAAAAGGGTTACTGTTGGCAGGAATTGCTTCTTGCTCAATAACTTTTACATCAACAAAATCAGATTGCTTAAACTTGCGTTCTTGCAAAACAGATTTAACATAATCGTTATTTTCACCAATAATGGCGAGATAGCGTTTACCTGTATCATCTAGTATTACACATCCATCTGATGAATGGTGAGTATCTTCATCCGAAATATAAAATTTTGACCCACTATAGTCGGTAATGATTTTAAAATGAGTTTCATAACCTTCTATTGTTAAGTAAATTTTACCTTCTTCTAATACAAAAGGTTTGATGATGATTTTCTGTTTATCCGGTCCATAAAAATCTTTAAAAAATTCTACTGAATCGATACTACTAGCTGCTAGACCGTTATCGAATAGCAAATTAAAAATTGCGCCGGTTGTTGTATTCCAGCAGTTAAATTTAATCACTGTTATAACTAAACCTTTTTCATCGATGAAACGATCACCTACTTTAATTGCATTAGACATAATTTTCCTTTAGAGAGTTAATAAATTGATCATCAGAGAGATGATAGATCAATTATAGTATATGTGATTGAAAATTTTTGGATTGAGAAAAAAATAAAACATGAATTACAGACTATGTGTTTTTCACATAGTCTGTAATTCATTCAATCTATTCAATTATTTCATAAGGCATTGTTGGATCTTTCAATAATTTAATTTCTTCAACAAATAATTGTAAAATCGATTTACCTAATGGATGTTTAAATTTTTCTAAAAAATCATTAAACCGTACCAATGACGTTTTATTAGATCCAGATACTAAAATGTAAACAAAACTTAAATCATATTTAGGTATAAAATCAGTTAGATCTGGATTGTGTGAAATTAGTGCTGTTATTTCATATGTTTTCATTTTACCACAATCTAATTCTAAATTAGGTAAACTTCTTCCATTTATTTTTAAAGTTGTTGTTAATGTTCTTCTTTTCCTTACTCCGTCTATTTCAAGATCAACAAAATTCAGATCTGTATTAATTATTAAACAATCATTAAAACTATTATCAAAATTATGAGAAGTTGTTGTCATAAAAAATGTATCTATAATGCGACATTTATCGAATACATTTAAACCGAATAAGTTTTCGTTTGTAGAAGATATAGAGGAGCCATTAAAATAACAATTTTCAAAAAGATTTCGATATAAGGAACAGCTACTAAAAATAGTTCGGTTGAATTTTGTGTTCTCAAAATCACAATTTTCAAAATAACAATTGTTAAATTTTGAAACGTTCATGTTTGAGTTATTAAACTTACATCCAATAAACTTTACATTAGAAATACAAGTATATCCATTATTGACTTTTCTTTCGATGATCGTTACATTTTGGTTATCGTAATCAGTTAATTTATAACTGCCTGCCCAAATAGTATTTGACAAGTCAATATCTTTTACTTCATTATTGTTCTTTAATGAATCATAAAAAGCAATAAGTTTAATCTTACTAAGATTAAGTTTCTTTTCTCTATCATTTTGTAGTTGGTTGTTCTCAATTTTATATTTATTTTCATCAACTTCTAATTGATGATAAACTTCACCATTGATTTTATTACATGTAACTAACATATTGTTCCTTTAGGTTATTGAATTTGATACTCACTATACAGTATCGTGTTAATAATATATAACTAAAAACAATTGGATTGAGAGATTACGTCATATATACATATATGGAATATTCCATATATGTATATATTTATTTATTATGCATACACTTTTTCTATATGACTCATAGTGTTTTCAATACATCCTTTTAAAGTCAATAATCTATAATGTATTATAGCTACATATTCTACTTCTTTAGCACATTCTATAGTACCAGTTATAACGTTGTCTAATAGTTCAGGAGATATTTCAATACCTTCTTCATTATTTAGTTTATTAATAATCTCATCAATTAATAAAGCGCAATGATCTATATCTTGGTGTATAGCTTTTCTTTTAATATTGTTAGCTTCAATTAAAGTAGTATTTAATTTACTGAGTATCGATTTCCAATCATCATTTCTTTGTACTACATCTTTTACAATACATATAGGGGAATTGTTTTCTTTATAAAGTTTTACTCCATTTTTAATAGCTAATTCTCTTCTATCTCTTATCTTTTTATAATTCCTAGAATTAGTATCAGTCGTTTTATTAAAATCTGATTTAGATAATACATTACCTAATAAATCTAAATAAGGTTTTAATACAGATCCTTGTACTGTAGTGCAATAATTTATTTCTTTATTTAAATAATCAATAAAATCTAAATAACTACAATTTAAATCTTCTGGTCTAAATGCTTTTAATTCTTTAATGTCTGAATAGCTATGTTTACTAATAGTCTGTAAAAACTTAATTGTGTTTTTATCAAACTGTGTTGATGGTGAAGAATCTAAATTTTTATCAGAAATAGTAATTACTGATTTTAAATCAGGTAATACTTCTTTTAATTTACTAGTAAAACTTTTTATATTACTAGTAGCACCGTTATACAGATTCGATAAAGCAGAAGATATGTCTTCTTTAGCTATATTCACTCTCTCATTAGGTGAATATAATTCTTGAGTTATTCCTACTAAGTTCATCATTTTTATTTTTCCTATTTAAATGTTTTTCTTCACTATAGTTCTACTTATTTTTAGAACTATGACATAATCTATGAGTTATACATATAACAATCACATTATTATTTAAGAACTGCTTATATAATAAATAAATGAATTAAAAATTTTTATAGGAAACTTAAATGTTTGATTTCTTAAAACCTAATTTTGAACAACTACCCAACATAAAATTTTCTTACAATTTAGGCGCTTTGTTTGATATACCTACGGGTAAATATGAACGTGGTATTTATAATGAGAGTATTCTCAACGGAGGTCTAGGGAACATTACAGGCATTGTTGGAATAGGAAATAATTTTAAAACATCAATATTATTTTTCTTTATATTGACTTGTCTTTCTCGCATGAAAGACTCAGCTGCGAATAGTTACGATACTGAAATTAATGTAAATGAAAACAGAATTAAGAAAATGGCTGACCATATACATGATCTTAATAAAGAAGATATTATAGAAAATCAAAGATTAATACTTACTGATAAAACAAAATATTTCGGTGATGAATGGTTTGAAAAAATAAAAGACTTTATGACTGAGAAGAAAAATAAAGCAAAACAAATTACTGTAAATTCTCCATTTTTATCGAGAGATAAAAAAACACTTTTACCAATGCTTATACCTACATTTAGTGGTCTCGATAGTATTACTAAATTTGAAACTAATAGTACTTTCACTATTCAAGATAAAAATGAATTAGGTGATAGTGGTGCTAATATGCTTTATATGAGTGAAGGTAAAGATAAAAAAAGATTATTAAGTTACTTACCTAAACCAATTCAAGAATCTAATAATTATTTTTTAATTACTGCTCATGTTGGTAAAGATATTCCAATAGACCCAAGAGCGGCGCCAGTTAAAAAATTGCAATACCTTAAAAATAACGATGTGCTTAAAGGTGTCACTACAGATTTTACTTTTCTAACTACTAATTGTTGGCAATGTCAAAACGCTGCACCTTTATATAATGATACTACTAAGGGACCTGAATATCCTAGAGATAGTGAAGATAACATGAAAGGGGATACTGACTTAGTAATAGTTACCCTTACACAATTAAGAAGTAAAGTGGGTCCTTCTGGTTTAATTATGCAGATAATAGTATCTCAACAAGAAGGTGTACTTCCTGGTTTAACTGAATTTCACTATATTAAAACTAATGATAGATATGGTCTTGAAGGTAGTTTACAAAATTATTCTTTAAGTTTATTGCCAGATGTAAATTTAAGTAGAACTACAGTAAGATCAAAACTAGAAGATAATCCAATGCTGCGTAGAGCCATGACTATTACGTCAGAGATGTGCCAGATGAAGTATCTATGGCATGATCTACCAGAAGGTCTCCTATGCACTCCTAAAGAGCTGTATGAAGGTCTAAAAGCTAAAGGATATGATTGGAATATGTTATTAGGTGGTACTCGTGGATGGTGGACATATAACAACGATAAACAACCAGTACCTTTTCTCAGTACTATGGATTTACTTAGAATGAATTTAAAAGAAGACCATAAGGATTATTATTTTCCTTACTGGCTTTCTGAAGATATGAAATCGATCAAAAAAGAGTTTAAATATGAGAGTAGCAAAAACAAATAAATATATAATTGAAGCAATTATAGGTAATAGAAATCTATATAATGCTCATAATAAATACCAAGAAGAAGATAGGTTTATTAATAATGACCCTAGACTTAATTTTACAAGTTTAATGGATATTGATCCTTTAGCTTATTTAGTAGAAGCACTAGAGGATAGTGGATGTGTTAATCCATATAGTCTAGTGAGTATTCCTATTATAAAAGCGAATATGTCAAATACTGTTGTATATGATAATATCCATAACTATTATTTAAGAACTGCTTTAAATAGATACTTTAATATTTATTTAAGTTCATTATCTGTGGATACTAGTTTAGCTAGATATTCTTTAGGTAATGATAATTGGTTAGTATATAAAGCTATGTTTATTAGTAACGTATGCCCTATACTAGCAAGTACTAAATGGGATGCTAGTGAGTTTGCTAAACATATAGATATTCCAGTTATACCAGATGTAGTAAATATGGAGGAAGATAGAGATTTGAAGTATCTATATTTCCAATGTATGGGTTTAAACAATTACCACAATTATACTGGTAAAATGTCTTTCGAAAACATTACTATAGAACAAGTAAACTTTATCAAATCTAAATTGAATTTAGCATAAAACGTAGTAAATTCTTTGATTAAAAGTATTAAGGATTTATAATGGCTAATAGAAAAGCGTTTGAACAAGAAGTATTAAAATGGATTAATAAAATAGCTCCAGGTGGAGAGAATCAAAAGCTATATGAAAATCTATTTGCTTCTATGAATGATTCTGAATTTGAATCTTTTGTAACTGATCTAGAAACAGGTAAAAAGAAGTTAAGTGTAATATCTCCTAATTTCTCTGGTAGTAAAAATGCTCTTAGTGTAGAGAGAAATTTAGATGTAGCTAAACAATTAGGTCATGATTTCTTTAAAAGAATTTGGATACCTAAAAAGAATAACACACCTACTTACTTAACTCCTATTAAATATATGGTAATTACATTACCAGTAAGAAGACAAGCACAATTACTAGATAAAAAAATATCTATACCAGAAGATAATAATACAGTCGATAACTTAACTGGTCAACCTACTGGTAAATCAAAGGGTAGTAAAATATCTTATCCTGAAGTACAAGTATTGTCTGCTATAAACATGAAACATTCATTAAACGAATTAATGAAATATCGTGGTGGTGATGCTAGAGGGTTTAACGCTATGAATACAATTATTAGTAGAACAGGTGAAGTATCTCAAAAAGAAATAGAACCTTATAGTGGTGTAGTAAAATCTACACATTCTTTAAAAGTAATGCTCACTGGTATGCATCTTAGAAATACATTACCAGCACAAAGAACACTATGAATAAAAAAAGATTATATGTCTCTATAGATAGTATTTTAGATTTAAGATTAGGAGCTATGAATGTAATAGATCCTGAATTTGCATTTGAAGTGACATCTAAAGCATCTTACTATGAAAGGATCAGTGATGATTTTACTAGTGAGATTAAAGGTACATTATCTAAAACAATATTAAATGAAGTTATAGAAAACTATAAACCTGTAGTACTTAGATCATCTATGAAAACTAAGATGTATTTATTCTTAGTAAATATATGTAAAGTGTATATAGAAAAAGTAGTATCTTCACCATTAAACGATTCATTTGAATTAGATTTAAACATACATCCATTTACACTCAATGATGATGAATGTAAACTAATTGTTGATTCATTAGGAAAAGCAATAGGTAGTTTATATAGCATCAATATAATAAATCATTCTGATGATTTATTATCTATAGATTACTGTAGAGAAAACTATAGGACTATGATAATGTATAATTATCATCAGTGGTTAAATAGATATACAAATCAAATTAAAGTTAAACCTATTTCAGATATGGCTTTATTTGTACCTAGACTTTATTTTGATAAGATACCAGACAACAAAGAAATACAGGAATTAGATAAATTAGGATTAGATCCTTGGGAGATGAATAAGAAGATATTATATCCTCTTATACCTATAGATTATCTACCTATTTCTTTATATTGTATTGATTCTCCTTTTAATAAAAAAGAATATTCTTAATATTTACATCATACTACCTACTGGACTATTACCAGTAGGTAGTATGATGTAAATATATTTTAATGTAAATTACCTAATCTAATTATAGGATAATTTAATTCCATTAATTTTTTTCTAATATCAGTAGGACTAGGTTCTAAATCTTTAGGAGTACCTAAATGTGTCCAACCAAAAGAATAAAGAATATCTCTTACTCTACCAGAACACACTACTCCTTCAAAATTATAATTGAATTTTAATCCTAATTTTCTTAAAGCAAAACCAATATAGTCTCTATAACCATATAATCTTTTAAAAGATTTTTCTATACAAAAACTATCTACATCTTTAAATAAAACTTCATCTAAATCCTTAGGAGTAATGTTCAATGGTAGTTTAATTAAGGTGACTTCTTGTTCATCTCTAGGATTCCATTTTCTTTTTCTAAATAAAAGATCTTGATCCCAGTAATCAGTTAAATCAGTAAATCCTACATGATAATCAGCCATACCTGTAGCCCATTTACTTAAAGGACCGTATGGTGTATGTTTAATATTGTTAAATATAGCTATATACATATTTTAATATTTCTAAAGTTAAGAACAGCATAGTAACTAGAAGAATTAACCTCTAGTTACTATTCTTATTTTATTTTATTAGCCCATAAAATCATCTATTAAAGTTTGTGCTTCATCAGATATTTTATCGTTTATTTTTTGTACTTTTTCTATAGTATCCGCTTGTGTAACTTCTAGTTCTAATTTAGTTTTAAAACCAGCTACTAAACCTACTAAAGTTAAATATTTTTGTCTAAGTTCTAATGCTCTTTCGCATCTTTCTAACACAGTCTTACCTAGGGCATCAGCTTCGTCTTTAAACAAAGCTATGGCCTCTTCTGTGGCTTCTTGTGCATCTACAGATGCCTTAGCAGCAATCACCTTTTCTGGCCACGTATCTCTTTCTTCAGGAGTTACATTACCTGTCAAAGTAGAAAGTAATTGACTACTTTTTGCTTTGATGTTCCCATTTACTATTGTTTTTAGTGCAGATAGTTTTTCTTCTGTAGTTTTCTCTTTTGGTAAAATTATTTTAATTTTACCGTCTTTTACTTCTACAGTAGCACCATCTGGTTTATTAATTACTGCTTTATGTTCAGCATCTGTGACCGTAATTATATCTTCTGGTAAATTAGGATAACTAATTATCTCTGGATAAAATCCTCGAGTTGAAGGGGAGTACCTCATTTAAAAATTCCTTTTTATTAATTAATATTTATTGATATTGAATATTCAGTATATTTATATATTTTATTTTAATATCCAATAGCAAACCAATTTATAGATTGTGTACCAGATGTGTTATTAGTAACACCTGTGCTAGTATTAGTACTTAAAGAACTAAATGTAAAACCAGAATTAGTCCAACTTGTTACAGATACACTACCATTATCGAAAAGAGCGTTTGGTACTACAGATCTAACGTAGGATGGAAATGTTAAACTAAATGTTACAGTAGAACCTTCTCCTGAATATTGTTTAGTACCCCATTGTAGTATTAAACCAGATGGTTGTAGATTAAAACCTGTTTTAGATACTTCGTCATCGTAAAAATAACCAGCACCACCTATACTTAATAACCAAGTATCACCAGCTTTAGTTATAGTAACATTACACGGATTATTCATAGTAACACCAGAAGTAGGAACAGCTCCTTGTGTTAGGATATCATCAGTATCTGATACTATATTCATCTGACCAGAGTTCCAGAAGGAGTAAGTTATTCCTTCTGGTGCATTAATTGCTAATGGTAGAAAAACTATATTATTAGAACCAGATACATTAAATAAATAACCTGCATCCGCATATGTTAATGTTTTTAAGATATTGTTAATTTCAACAACACCTCTATAGTTACCTAAAGATCTTTGTACAAAATCAGTCGTTGCTAATTTTTTAGTATTATCAAATTGATTAGGTGTATTACCATATGTATAACCATCATTAGAATGTTTTAAATTTTCTAATATAGTTCCATCTGTTTTAAATGAACCTAATCGAATACTTCCGTCTGGTTCAGTAGGTTGATATATTTGAAAGTTTTTAGTATTATCAGTACTAATACCTATCTTTATATCTTTTATATTTAAATTAGCCATTGTCTATGTCCTTTTACATCACACTAGTGTTAATATTATACACAATAACTTGACTTGGGCCAGCTGTATTATCTGTTTCTAATCCAGTAGACACAACTAATCTATACATTTTATCAGCGTATTGTATAATTTGTATTTTATTAATTTTGTTTAAATATTCTGTTCTATATATAAGTCTATAGTCATTGAGGTCACCTGGATCATCACTATCAATTAAATAAACATCTACTACCCAATTCACTCCACTTTCATCAGGTAATAATTGTGCCAAAGCAAATAAATTTCTACCTGGAGAAATGTTTAATAAAGCTACTTTGTTTAAGTATTGATTTCCTGTTATTAGATAAGTTAATGATTTTACTGTTGGTGTTATTTTCCATATCGATGTTTCTGCCAATGAACCCTGTTCTAGAATTTTTCATATCGGTGTTTCTGCCAATGAACCCTGTTCTAGATTTGAATTATAATTATATTTTGTAACTGCTAAAACATAATTATTTTGTCCATCTTTTATTATGTCTATGCTACCAGGATTAGAAATAAAAATTTCATGCCATTGAGACCAAGTACCGTTGTTTAAATTACCTATAACTACATAATCGTTAAGCGAACTAAGGAATTCATTACATGAAAAAGCTATTACATAATTATTAGCAGAAATTTTAATAATACTAACATCTTTAACTTGATGTTGATTACTAATTGGTATAGTTGCTAGATTAGTCACTGTACTAGATGTTATTTTTCTTACTATTAAAGGGTCACCATTTGATTCACTTTCATCCAATACCATTATTACAGCATCACCATCAACTATCATATCTACATTATAATTCATTTTACTAGTAACTTGTGCCCATTCTGTAAAACCACTAGTAGATACAAGACCTACTTTTATTCTATCAGGATTACCTTGTGCTATAGGATCAGATTGACCGGCTGTCGCTATTAAAAACTGATGAGTACCATATGGTTGTATCACTACATCGTGTGGTCTAAATTGATATATTCTAGCATATTCACTATATGCTCCATTGAAAGTAAATTTACCAACAGATATATAATAATCAACATTTGTACTACCATAAACAACATTAGGTCTATTTACAGCTATAGCGACCATAGCTTCTCTTTTTGGATCGACTGTAGATGGATCATCGATAAGACATATACTGGCATTTACTGCACCTCTTAAATATCTATATAAGCGAAATTCTCTAAAAACAATAGGCGAATTCACTTTAATACTATTATTTAATAAAGTGCTAAATATGGTAGGTGAATTTATCCACTCTGTAGTTACTAAAGATTTATCATTAGAATCGTCTGCTGGAGATTGTTTAGCTTTTGGATTAGTTAACACTACACCAGTATCACTCATTTCGACAACATAACCATTTGTTGTTTTAGTGTCTTCAATAGAGGAATTAGCGTTTAATAATCTCTTAAATACATTTCTAGTATTTATCCACTGACTTGTGATTAATGTTTTATCATCAGAATCATTTGATGGATTACTGACTGCTTTAGGATTATTAATTGTAACATCGTTATTATTAATTGTTATAAAATTAACATCAATAGTATTATTATCTTCAATAGAAGAATTTGTATTTAATAATCTTCTAAATACATTTTTTGTATTTATCCATTCACTAGAAATTAAAGATTTACTACTATCTGTTTCTGATACATTATTTAATGTTTTAGGATTATCTAATATAATACCATTATCATTTAATTCTATTGGTGTATTAACTACATTAGTAGAACTAGTTTTTATAAACTTATATACTCCAGAAGCTGTTTTCTTTACATTTAAACCAGCTCCTATTATAAGTTCTTTCAGACTCAAACTTGACATTATTTATCCTTATTTAAATTATTGTCCATACGCCAGTATCAGGATCTTCAAAAGTAACTTCTACTCCATCTGCTATAGTAATAGGACCTATACTCATTGCGTTTATATTTGCTGCTATAACATGTGATGCTGTAATTATTTTATCATTCATATAAAATATCTTATTACCATTACTACCAGTTGGAACATTATCGTTAGGAGCCGCAGCTGTAATAGCAACATATAATTCAGTACTAGATTTTGCTATGCCAACTTTAATAGCATCTACATATGGTTTTGTTTTAGTAATAGCACCAGCAGTAGTAGGTGATAGATAATAAACAGAATCTGTTTCTAATCCAGTAAACCCACCTAATACACCACCATATACTACTCTATTACTATCTTTATCTACAAAACCAATTACGTTGTTATTAGGTGGTGTATTATTAGCAATAGCTTTTGCTAAACCACCATTATTAAATCTAACTGCATCGTTTTGAGTAAGTGACGATAAAGAACTACTAGAGAATGGTAGTGATATATATTTCATTGTACCAAGTACAATGAAATTAGTACCATTATAAACCAATGTTCTAGTTTGATTAGCTAATATTTCTTTAGCTTCAATAGGATTACCTTCTTCATTGACTAACGTCTTTGCTGTATCAGTTCCTATGGTAAGTGTAGCACTACTTGGATTTTCTGAATCGAATTTAATAGAAAATAAACCATTTGTTAAACTGACTCCAGAAGATAAACCAATAACATAATTACTTACATTTAAAGTAGCTACTCCTAAATAAGATCCTTTAAAGCTAGGAGTACTTAAATTAGATACGATCGATTCTACCTCAGTTTGAGTCATGTATTGAGGATGAGGGTCTTGCTTAGTTTCATGATCAGTAACTACTTTATTAGCTGCTAAATTAGCACTACGAGGGGTCACATAGGTTGTATCATTAGTGGTTTCTACAGCTTGTATATCAGTAGCTGTAGGAAAGTTATTTACTTTATCTAAACCTACTTGTGCTTTAGTAGTACTATGTGGGTTATTTGTTTCTTCGATATGAGTGTTTATTAATAATAAAGCTTCATTACTATTACCACCTCCACCACCAGTCGTAGTTAAACTCGTGGAGACTTTTTCTATAGCTTCTACTAAATCAGAAGCACCAATTAAATCTTTTAAATTCCACTCATGATCAATAACAGGAAATACAGTTGGTAATTGTACTATTTGTTCCCAACTTGTACTTCTTGGATTTTGTATTTGATTTGATAATATCGTATTTAACGTATTTTGATTTAAAGACCAATTACCACCTAATGCTTGATATTCTAATTTAAAAATACCAGATAATTGATTGTTAATTAAAGATATAGCACCATATACTGGTTTGGCTGTACCTCTTGTAGCACCTAAGAAACTATAAGCAAATATGTAATCTGTTCCTTCTTCTAATTCATTATAAGTAGTCGATGCCCCTGCTTCTTTAAGATATAATTTAAACCCTTCATAAAAGAAAGGAGCAAATAAAGGTACTATTACATGAAAATTTCTATCAGTTTCGGCAGTTAGCGTATGTAACTCATTTGTTACTTTATTTTCCGCTTTATTTCCTGTAGGATCAAATACTGGAATATAAGTACCAGGTGCAAAAGAACCTGAATACTGATAATTTGTTGTAGGCATTTTATTCCTTTTTAAGTTAATATATTGTTATATTTAAACACATTCAAATCATTTTAGCATAAAAGGTTTTTAAGTAACCATTATAACATTTCAGTAAAAATGATTTGAATAAACTAAATATAAAGAAAGTAAACAATTTATGAGCAGTGCAAAATTTAGAGATGCGTTTATGGCTGGTTATAACGCCACACCAGTATCTCAATCTAACTCAGCAAGTGCTTCTGTGTTTGATAAGATACATGTCAGATTAGAAAGACAAAATACAGATTATCTTAACTTTTACAATAATGCATTAATTAGTGTCAATGGATATTTTCATATATGTGATACTGATGGTGAAAATGGTCTAATGGTAATAGATGCTGTTAAATCTCTAAATATATCTAGACAAAATCAAATGGGTATATTTAGTTTTAAAGATCTATGTTCTTTAAAAACATATCCTATTAATAAAACAAACATTACTACTAATAATGATGGTACATTAAGATTAGTAGTAAATAAGGATTTGACTAATAAAACAGTATTATTATCTATAGGTGGTTATTTACATTTTCAAGATTCTAATACTTTTTATCACGTAAATGATAATATATTTAAATTAGATTTTAATCAAATGTCATTATTAGATAGGTTTTATGAATCTAAACGTTATATAGATCTAAGTAAATTACCTATAGACTTTGCAAACACTAATGATGAACAAATTAAATTACAATATTTATTAGCAGACGAGTGTTTAAAAGAATACATCACTTTATCTCAAAGCTTTATTATTGTGTTAGACACACCTTCTATTATAGTCAAGAAAAAATATAACATAAAGAAAACTGGATTACCAGGTATGTATATTTCTTATTCTTTACCAGAATTACCGTTAGTCACTAATCTAGGTAAACATAATGAATACTGGTACATTAAAGAGGATGATTATTATTCTGTTAATGTATATGATAATGTAATAGAAAATAGAATATACGATACGATTTTAAAAGAGAATTTAGATAATGTATCGAATCAAAGAAGACCAGATTATCCTGGTTTCATGAGTCCAGCTTATTTTTTAGAAATCACTAAATAACATTACAGCATATATACTAGGATATTCTCCTAGTATATATGCTGTTTATTACTTTTTACTTTCTTAAGGAGACTTCATTATGATCACTTCATCACTTTGATTAAGGCCTCACCACTTGCCGTTAATCATATTATAATATATTAATTCATGATAACGTGTTTATTTATAACATTACTGAGTTTACCTAATACGATATTTTTACTATCTAATACACATATTTCTGGATTTGGTAATGCACCATAAATACTTTCATAATGAGATACTACAAATACTTGATTAAATATTTGTTGATCTACTAATGTTTTAATAATAAATGTAGCAGCATCTCTATGTACAGAGTCAAATGTTTTAGCAAACTCATCCAAAGCTATAGGGTAATTTTTTAAACCTAAAGACTGCATAGCAGTAATTCTAAAAGCTAAATTAATTATCTCTAACATAGCAGCAGATCCTTTAGATACATCTGTAATTTCGTTTTTCTCTTCTCCTACTAAAAAAGGAAATAGATAATCTAAATCAATTACATCATCGTCTTTAATAGAACAACTCTTTATAATTAAAGGATATGTCCATATCTTTTTAATGAAATAATTCATCTGGTTTGTAAAACTATTAATGAACCCTAATAAACCTTCAGCTATTAAACCATCTTTAGGTGATAATTGATTTAATAATAAAGAACTAGATTTATCTAATTTTTCTAGATCTACTATTTGTTTTTCTAAATCATTAATTATATTTCTTTGTATAGATATACCATGTAATATATTTTCTTTATTAGATAGATGACTTTGAATTATTCTAATTGAATTATTAAAATAGGTTCTTCTTAATGTCTCTATTTGTTCTTTAGATAAAGAACGTTTCTTATTAATTATATTTTTTAATTTATCTACAATTTCATTATAACTAATTATTATGTTTTTTCTAGATATCAATTGTTTTTGTTCTTGTTGAATAGAAATATGTCTACTTGTTAAATCTTGTAACTGATAATCTATTTCATTAGATTTTTGTAATAAAGAATTTAAATCATCAGTACCTAGTGTTTTTATATCTTCTAGTATTTTACTTTTGTTTTGTATTTCTTTATTTATATCAAATAATTTTATTTGTTTATTTAAATCTATATTAATTTGATTGAGTTTATTTGGAATGTTTTTAGGATTATTTTGTATGTCTTGATTTTCATTTAAGTAATCCCAATACTCATTTAAGTGAGGATTGTTTCTACATATATTAAAATATTGTCTAATCAATACAGAGTAATCACTACAATCTTCAATATATGTTTTTAGCTCTTCTATAGTCTTGTTAACAATTACTAATTCTTTTTCTAATTTATCTATATTAAGAAGTGTATTATTAAAACTAACTTCATTATAGTTTAAAGAAAACTTATGATTACAATTAGGACATTCTAAATTTTTATTTTCTTTATGTTCTAATAAATGAATTTTCTTTTGTTTACTTGCACTCAATTGCGTAATGATGTTTTCTTTAATTACTAATTTAGTAGATAATTCGTCTTTAGCTAAAATTAATTTTTCTTGAGAATAAAATTTGTTTTTGTTTTCTTTTATATTTATAAAGATATCGTTTAATGATTCTATAATAGCGCTATAAGAGTCTAAAACCACTCTAGGATCAATTATATTCTTAGCTATAGTAGATTGTGTCAATAAATTAAATTCTTTCTTTAAGGAGCTTATATCTATTATTAAAGAATCTACTGTAGCGCTATTTGCTCTTTGTAGAATATTTATTCTATTGTTTATATCTTTTAATGAATTAGTTAAAATACTAATCTGTTCAGATATAGAGAAAATATTCAAATCTTTTTGATGTATTAAATTATTTAGTTCGTCTATAGATAAGTTTTCTTTTAATACATTTTCTTTAATTGAAATAAAATTAGTATTTAGTTTATTTAAATAAGTATCTAGTTTACTTTGTTCTAGTTCTAAAGATTCATAGTCTTTATCTATTGGTTTTCTTATTTCTAATAAATCAGATAAAGATTTATGTAATAGATTTACTTCTTCTTGTAAACTTATTTGTTCTTCTGTTTTAATTGTTTTTTCTATCTCTACTGTTAATTTCTTTTTAGCTATTTTTAAAGCACCAGATATATCTCTGTTTTCTTCTTTTATCTTATTATACACTCTAATAGCATATTCATAATCAGTATCACATAGTTTTATAAACCATTCTTTTCTTTTATTAGATGGTAGAGAAGTAAAAGATATTTTACCTATTATTAAATCATGTATTTCTTGATTAATGCCAAAGTGTTCTAGTACTAATTCTTTTTGAACAGTAACTGTATTTCCATTGTTTAGTTCTATGTTATCTTTTATAAAACTATGCTTGAATGGAGAGAAAGTACTTGATAAAACATATTGAGAATTGTTATTTTCAATAGTAATTATTTTCTTTCCAGATTTATAAAAATCTTGATGATTAGGTGGTAGTGGTGTAAGTTGTTCTAATAGGGACGATTTTCCGCTGCCATTTGAACCCAATATCAACTGTAATGGCTCTGTTATTTTAATATAGAAATCATCTATACTACTTAACCGTAATCTCTTATACCCACTAAGAGATAAAGAAGTGATTTTCATTTTTAATTAATATTAATTAGTAATTTTTTGACTATACAGGTTATTTGAAGTAACCTTAATTAATAGAGAGAAACCAATAAAAAATGTTTACACCAGAAAATTTAACTGTATCTAAATTAAGATTTTATTCAATAGGTATAGCCGCTGAAAACAAACCATTAAATACCGATATATTAGAAGTTGCTCCTATTGAGGAGCTCAATATGCTTGATGGTCAAATTACTGCTAATACAGTTGATTATAAAGCCAAAGGAGTAGATGCATTAGGTAAAGCATATAACACTAGTGTGTTAAATAAAATATCCATTAAATGTAAATGGCTTCCTTTAGGAAGTAGTAACCGTATCACGTCTCCTGATGTCAGAAGAGGTGAAGCTATTATGGTTTATCAGTTCTCTGACGCTGATAAGTTCTATTGGTGTACTCTACAACAAGATAGTCATTTAAGAAGACTAGAGACTGTTATATTCGCTTTTAGTGGTACTTCTGAAGAGGTAAATAAACTTACTCCCGATAATAGTTATTTCATTGAAATATCTACACATAGAAAACAAATTACATTACATACTAGTCAAGCCAATGGAGAACCTTTTAGTTATGATATACAAATCAATACTAAAGATGGTAATATTGTAATTACAGATGACGTTGGAAATGAATTTGTATTGGATTCTAAAGCTAGTAGATTATTTATGAAAAATATAGATAATTCCAGTATAGATATAAATAAAAGAAACATTTCTTTTAATTCTTCTGATAGTATTAATATACAAACAAACAATTATAATGTAAAAGCTAGTCAAACAACAATAGATGGTCTAGTAACTACTACTAAAAATGTAGAGATAAAAGGAAATCTTAAAACACAAAACATACAAGCTAAAGATATTGTAGCCAATTCTGTTATTCCCTAACACATTACATCATATACTCTACTGGTATATACCAGTAGAGTATATGATGTATAAATTAAGGTAAGTATTGAGCTATTAAAGCATCCGATCTGGTTTTAGCAGATGTTAGATTTGTTTCTATTTCAGTAACTTTATCGTATAATGGATTATATAAGTTATCTAATCTATTTATGTTTATATTTATATCAGCTATAGCTTCCAAAGCTTCTTGATATAATTCTATTTTATCGTTGATATTATTTATATCTGTTGTTATTTGAGTAGCTTCGTTTATTTTTAAACATAAATTATTTAAATTTGTAAATTCATCATTAAGATAATCTTGAGCTGTATAGTTTGTTACATACTTAGGATTATTAATGTTTGCTAATTTTATATCAGATGCGTCTATAGTGGATTCGTAATTTAATATATTACCTAAACCCACTTGTGTTTTAGTAGTGTTGTGTGGGTTTAGTAAACTTCTTACATGTAGTGTAAACTCACTTTCTGGTCCAACACCACCACCATCACCACCAGACCCACCAGACCCACTATTGTCAATTAAATCTTGTAATTTAGCATCATATATTTTTAATACATCGTCTGCTAATAACAATGCCTTTGTCATAGTGACTGTTCTTAATCTTTCTAAGGCAGCTACTACATATTCAAAACCAATTAAATCGTTTACGTTATGTAGATGTAATAAAGGATCAAATGATTCAGGTACATCACTGATATTAGGCCAACTGACAGGTCTATTATCATCGTATAATTGTTCTATTAATTCTTTAATGCCATCGAATGATCTATTATATTCCCCACCTAAGGTCTGATATGTTATAGAAATATTTGAACTTACAGATGTATTAGTAATTAGAACTATGTTATATATTTCTTTACCGTATTTAGCACTAGCTAATTGTTGTAATGAATAAAACCTATATTCAGTATCTTGTAGTATTCTATTATTGGCTGTATCTTTTATTACTACACTGTCTTTAAAAAAAGGATTATGAATAGGGGCAATTGTTCTCACTCTTTTTGTACTAAGAGTATGTACTTCATCGGTTATTTTATTATCTGGATTCGTACCTGTAGTATCTAATTGATATACTAGTGTTAATAATGACATTTTAAATTCCTAATGTAAAGTTAGTACTACCTGAGTGTTTTCTACTTAGGTAAGTGTTAATTAATTTTATTTCTTCTAATGATAATAATCTTTTATAAATTATTACTTCAGATAATTCAAAATCTTGAGTTGAATCTTTACTATCACCAATCACATTGAATGTTATATAATCTACTTGTTTATTGATAGAAATTAAGTTAGATACATCTTTCACTCTTCGATTATTAAATAAATCAAAACTAGCATTATAATTACTATTTTTTATATTACCATCATAATAGTAATATTGTTTATCAATCTGTTTTAACCTTATTATATTTATATTACTTTTATTAGTAGCATTAATATTAGTTGTTAATTTTGAATTAGCAATATATTTTTGAGTATCTAATTTTAAAGTTTTAAAAGAATCTACATTAATAATTAATTTATCGTTTGTTTTATCTATCTCATCTTCATTATCCACTGATAGAATAATAGATGGATTGGTTTTATCTCTAGTTAAAACTATTATTGTAAAATCATTATTTAAGGTAATAGGATCACCAGATGATTGAATTAGTTTTTTACCTGTAGTAATATTGGCTACTGTATTTCTATTTAATTCATTCGCACCAATATTTGTTCTAGTAATTAAACTAGGTCTAAGCGTTTCGTCTGTTTGTGAAAATACTCTTTGATTTGTACTTTTGTCTGTTATAGATACTATTTTATTATTTGTAATTGTAAGTTTACTACTATCTGAAAAATCTAACCATAAATCAGGAGATTCTAAATTAGTAATAACATTAAATATATTAGAATAACTAGAAGATGTTCTATATTTATATTCTAAAATAGTATTTAAAGTTCTAGATAATTCTAAATTCCATTCATCTAAATAGTATTTATCAATTCTAGAAATTAGTTGTTGTAAATTTCTACCATTATTTATTTTTAGATAAACTCTATTGTCTAAAAAACCTTTATACTCTAGTAAATTAATTTCATTATTAGTTGATGGTATAATACCATCTAAATTCTTTATACCGTTTATTTTTATATATTGACCAGTTAACTGTCCAGTAATTCTTGTGTTTAATGTATTGTTTATTTGTGTAATAACATTAACGTTCTCTTTTAAATCTAAAATACTTTGTTTTACATTAGAGTCTTTACCAGTATAAATAGTCTTTTTAATATCTGTTATTATTTCTTGACTATATTGAAGTAAAGAATAATTAGTTATATATTTAATAGAAGAATTATTTATGTTAAAACCAAATCTAAATTCCTTGTATTTAGAGCTATCCGTATCGTTTTCTCCAATAGCATAAACATAAGGTTCATGAAAAACATTGTAATTAATAACTTTACCTAAACCCACTTGAAGTTTGTTGGTTCTATGTGGGTTATCTTCGGACATTATGTGTCGAAAGTTAGCTTGAACATCCACGACAGTATAATTATCAAATAGTTGTTTTAACTGACCTGTTAAGTTTATAGATAATATATCTGGTTGTTTATAAATAGATTTTTCAATTCTATTTAATTGTTGTACAATGTACTCTAGGCCATATATATCTTTCCAATCATGCAAATGATTGTTTTTAGGATTAAATCCAATTGGTTTATTTAATATAGAATTCCAATTTACAGGATTTTTTTGTAAATTAGTCATTGTGGTAATAGCTATTCCTTTGTAATTAGGATTAGTCATACCACCTAAAGCTTGATATGTAACTTTTACTTTATTTAAAGTATTGTCTTTAAATAAGATAGTATTGCATATTTCTTTACCTATTTTTTGAGTTATTTCTGTATTAATATCTGTACAGAAATAATCTACATTTTTCTCTAATGTATATTCTAAATCCAATAAATCAGTTGTTTTTATAGAAATAGATTCTGAAAAATAACTAATAAAATGTAATTTTATTACTCTAAAACTAGCGTCTAGAATATGTTCTTCGTCATCTATTTTATTATCTGGATTTGTACCTGTAATATCCTCAGGTAAAAACAGAATTAATTCGTTTGACATATTTTTATTTCCTTATGTATACACAAGATTGAAATTATATTTACATCATATTAGTCTATGGATATCCATAGACTAATATGAATTGTTTAATTTATTCTGGCCATTTTAATATATATTTATTCAAGAATACAGACACTTCTTCTGTATCAGTTTCATCTTGTAATAATTCATTTATTCTTAAATGCGCTTCTAATAGTATTTTATTTAAACTATCTTTTAAATAATTAGCTTCTTTAAAAAACTCACTGACACTTGATTGTTGATAAACAATAGATTCATCATAGTTTTTATAATCTCTAGTAGTAGCAAATAAGTCTATAAATTCTTTAGTTTTATCTACTATTGTATCTATAAATATTTGTCTATCTTGAATTTTTTTATTTTCTAAATAAAAAGTAGTAGCTGCTTCAATTTCTTCTAAATCATTATCAACTATGATTTTATTTTCTTTATCTAAGTATCCAATATATTTTTCAGATATAAATATAGGTAATATTTTTTTGAATTCAAATTCTAAAGTATCTTCATCTATTTGTTTGTTACATTTCAATAATTGAGTTGCAAACATCCAACCAAAAGAAACTAATACACCAGCTATTTCGTTTGTATCTAATGAAATTTTCTCACTATTTTCATCGTCAAGATTTACCATGAAATTAGGTAAAGTAGTTTTCTTTACTTCTATTATCTTAAATTTTTCAATCATTTAATTTTCCTTAATTATTCATATAGATATTCTATAAAAATTCACTAACTCTTCTCGTTCATCAGAGTTCATTAATTCTGCTATTAAAACCCCATACGTGTCTTCTGAATCTATTTCTTTACTACTTCCCATAGAGAAATTACCGTAAATTGGAAAACTCAATATTTTACTATTTTGCGATGCAGAAAATTTCACTATTTTAAACGATCCATAATATCTTGTATTTAAGCTAAACGTACATACAAATAAAATAAAATCATCACCAGATTTGAGTTTTTGTAATGATGAACTAGATGTATCATTACCTGTTTCATCATTAGGTATAAAGTGCCAATTATTCCACACACCACTAGATGTAATTTCTCCTACTACCATGCCTTTAGATGGGTAACCTCCACCACTATTAGTATGAAAAGATAAAATAACAGAATCTTTTTTTTCATCTAATACTGTATTTATATTATAATTAGACAAATCTGATCTTCGAAGTGGTAATTCTATTATTTTTGTGTAATTAGAACCATTCACATCTAATACTTTTAAAAGATCACTAGATCTATTCTGATATGCTATTTTATATTTACCACTAACATTTTTTATTAAAGAAATGTTTTCGGTAGAATCATTAAAGGAAAATATTAGAGTTGCAGCTTGTTGTGTTACTTCATAAAAATACAAACTATTACCATTTAATGTAAAAGCTATTTTTACTTGATTATCGTTATCAGCAAATAGACTTATCCTTACATAACTAGACCCAGTAATTGTTCTGGACCATAACGTTTGTGCGTTACTATTCATCTTTGTCACAATAATATTACCAGCATTATTATATGCTAAAAAATAATTACCATCACCAGATGGAATTAATTGCATATTAAATTGATTATAATAATCAGACACCGGTATTATTAGCAAAGGGGTATATCCTATACTACCAGATGTAATTCTTCCAATCTCTAAATTAGGACTACCTGTTTTAGGTCCATATTGGTAACTTGCGTTATGTGTCGCTGTTAAATATTTTCCATTTCCTTCAGACACTATTCTGACATTAACAGGATCACCTGCATTATATTCTTTCTTTTCTAATATTAATGTTTTTCTATTAAAAGAAGCAAATAGTGTTTTAAATACATCAGGTGTTTCAATCCATTTTTTGGTTACTAGTTTTTTACTATTATCAGTAGTAGTTAAAGTATTTTTTGTTTTTAATCTATTAAAAACATTAGAGTTTTTAGTTGTACTTAATAATTTAATATCATTTAAATCTTTATCAAATACACTTATATTGAAATTATCTTTATCAACACTGGTTTGACTAATTAGTATTTTGTTATTATCTTCTTGGTTTATTTCTAAGTTATTTACTTTTAATGTAGACATATAAGCTTTCTATAATATTATTTTAAAAACAGATATGTGTTTATTTTTATAGGTATTAGAACTATAACTGTTAGTAAAAGATAACATATACTCATTGTATTTTAATTGAACAAGGGATATTGCTGTTGGTCTAAAAGCATTGGTATAAAGTAATTCTTTATATGCAATTGACGACACTCTTCCAATTGTTATAATGTTACTTGTGGAATTAGCAATAGCTATTACATATTCATTATTACCATCGTGTAATATCTTTACACTTGTGGGTTTTTTACATGGTATTTTAGCCCATTGAGTAAATCCAGTAGATTTAACTTCACCTACTACTACGGATTGATAACCATTTTCGTCCACATCACTATAATTTGCAAATGCAATAACATAAGTAGTATTGTTACTTGATGAATTTATTGCATAATCATTAACGTCCATAGATACACTATATGCACCTACAGAAGCAATAGCAGCCCATTGTACAAAAGAGTTATTTTTATATTCACCCACTGTTACTGTTAAGTTTTCATTAGATGCATCGTCTATTTTATTACAAAAAGCAATGAATGTATTATTATTTATTTGAGATAACTCAACACCAACTGGTCCTTTAGCTGGTATTGTTATTTTTTGAGTATAACCACTAGATGTAATTTCTCCTAACACTACAGACTGATTATTTAAGTTAACAGAATCGTAGCTATTAGAAAATAAAATTCTGAATAAATTACTATTAACTTTATGTAAAGAAATATCCTTACATCTGTTAGCAGCTACGCTAGCCCATTGAGTATATCCAGTACTAGTTACTCGACCTATTTTAATTGAATTACCTAATGTAACATCGTTTTCGTAATTAGCAAAAGCTAATAAATAACTAGTGTCATCAATTGGTGATAAGTCTAAACAGACTGGTCCTTTAGCTGGTATATCTAACCATTTACTCCACTGACCATATTGACTAATTTCACCTACTACTACGGATGTGCCAAAAGATGAATCATCAATACTGTTAGTATAAGCCAACACAAAACCACCAGTTTTATTAGCTAATAAGACTGTATCGGATGGTCCAGTAGCTGCAATTGTACCATCAGCTACAAACATAAACATCTTAGATACAAAAGATTTTACTTGTACCCCAGAGTTTAAAAATAATCTTTTCAGATTGTCTTTATCTCTTATCCACTGTGTAGTTATTAAATCATCAGGATCATCTAGTTGTAAAGATTGTTCGTTTTTTGGATCTAATAGTGTTACATCCGTATCTGTAATTTTTATTAGATCTTTAATAGGTGCACTTACATTACCTTGAGATAATGAAAAACTAGAATCACTTGCAGCTTTTAAATGAAAATTATTTTCAGCTGTAGCATTATTACCTATTTGTACATTTGTCATTGTTAAATCAAACATAAATAATGATTCCCTATTTTTAAGTAATTAATTTGAAAACAAATAATGAATATATAGTAGCTAAACCACTACCATTTTTACCTACAGCTAAAAAGATATCATTTTCAGTATTGACGTGTGCATCTATAACCGTATAACCATCATAATTAAAAATCTCCGGTAATTCAAAACCTGATATTTTTTCTGTATTATTTTCATCTATTTGAAAAATTGAAACATTAATATAAAATTTATTATTTCTTACTATTTTATTAGTAGATATTAAGAGAATGTTTTCAAACAATTTAATTGTTCTAATTTCACTTAATCTATCTAGATATAAAGTGGGCCATTCCTGCCATGTATTATTAGAAGTGATTTTACCCATTCTAACATAATTTATAGCAGGTTCATTTATAAATAAAACTATTTCACCAAAACTATTTAACGCTATTCTAGTACTAATTGCATATATTGATGGTATATCGCAAATAGATTGCGTGCTATTATCAATTAAACTTAGATTAAATAATTTAACATTACCTGATTTAATTGTTGGATTATTATCAATATATGAAAATAAATAATTGTTATTATTATCATTAGATTTTTTAAATAAAGTGATTGAATATGAAAAACCACTAGTGTCAAATGTTCTTAATAATGTTACTCCAGATGAATTAAATAATCTCATTCTTACAACATGATCTTCTCGGATAAGAGTTTCACCATACTCATCATAAACACTGTAAAACTGCGTATGAAATACTAAAAAATTATTAGTGCCTGGTACTTCTAATATTTGAAATTCACTGCATTGTCCAACTGAACTACTATTATATAATTGATTAAAACCACTTTGACTAAAACTACCTATTATTAAATCTTTATATGGACTGTAATTCGTAACACTATAAACAAGATAAGATAATATATAAGTACCATCTAATTTTTTAATGATAGAAAATTTACTATTACTAATATTAAGAATATTAAACCATTGAGTAAATACACCATCATTACTCATATGACCAACAGTAATATAATATAAAGGTTGATTAGTATTAATGTCTCTAGTGTAATAACCAGAATGTGCTACGACATAACCATCTTCATTATTAGTTCTTAATATTTTAGTGTCGTTTGTACCATCCATACTTAAACGTTTAAGTATTAAACCACTATTAGAATTAAAAGATACTGATGGGCCAACATCAGTATCTCCTATTAAACTATTTAAAACTTCTTTGATATTAAACCATTCCGTTGTGGGTATTGTTGTACTGTTATCAGTAACAGATGGGTTGTTGACAGCTTTTGGATTAGTAATTAAAGTGTGGTCTTTATTAAAACTAATTAAATCAGAAACAACATTATTTTTTTCTATAGCTATACTTAATACATTCTCTTTAGTGCTTTTTATTTCCAGATGACTATCCGATGCACTATTTTTTAATTTTATTTCATTTAATTTTAAATTAGACATTTATTAGTTACCTTATAACTATTTATATTTAAAGCATTTAATCAAATCATTGAAAATTTAAATATTTTTATTTACATCATATTAGCTTAGGATATCCTAAGCTAATATGATGTAAATGTATTTACTTTAATTTTATTAACTGATTTTCTTTACAGAAAAGGCTAGCTATATCACTTTTTATTTTTTCATCAGTATCGTATTTTATCCACTCTGGAGTGAAATTTATTATTTTATCAATACATGAATACTGACAGAAATTTCTACAATAATCTTCTTGTTGATGATTTATTTCTCTGGTTTCAAACGAAGCTCTAATAGCTTGAATTGAATCCTCTAAAATAGATCTATTGGCCCATATCACTTTAGATAAATGTACTGGTAATTTTAAACTACTAGTTCCTGTATTAGCTAAATGAAGTAATTCATTTAGCTTAATAGCTACTTGTCGATCTAGTTCTTGAGTATCATTTAACACAGCAGTAAGAGATGATAAATAAATCATTCTCTTAATTCTAGGTGACATCCATTGAATTGAAAATTGTAAAAATTTATTAGTTGTTAACGCATGAGCATTCATAACTTTACTAAAAATGGTTGAACAAAAACAAAACGAATAATAAATCTTATTTTACTATTTTAAGGTTTGAACACATACTGCTCCAAATCCCTATTGCGTCTTGCACTTTAATTACTACAGCATATCTAAAACACACGATATCAGTATCCGATTCTACCCACGTTAATATATTTATTTGTGGATTTAATTTATCAATTTTCTTTAAAGTATTTCTATCTGGTAAATCTGTACCAAAATAAAGATCTAAAGGATATGTTTTCTTATCTTTCGAATAAAAACATTCTATTCTAATTTTATCTAGACCAGAAGTTAAATCCGATTTGAGTTTTAACACATTCTTCTTATCATACTCATAGAAATCTGATGTGATACTTTTATCTATAATATTTGGGTCTTTATTTTGCCAAGCTAATAAAACACCCTTTAATTCGTTTATTCCAGTAATAGCTCTCATTGCTAATCTTACAGGTTTTAAACCTCTTGTAATTATATCAGCATCCATGAAAGCTAAATCAGATCTAATTTTATTTGGTTTAAATAAACAAATATCTCCATACTTATTTAAATCATTTACTACTGAAGGAGAGAATAATTTATCTAACCTAATAATAGTAATAATACTTTCATTATTAGAATCTTTTATTTGTTTATCTCTTACCATTTCAATTAGAGGATCTGGTGTGTTTAGTTCAACATAAGTATAACACCCTTCAGATGTTCTCTTACCTAAGAAACTATCATCTTTACCATGGTCTCCCATATAATACTGACCTGGCGTATTGTCTTCTCTAGTAGAGACAAAATATAGTTTCTTATTGTTTATAAATGGATGTTTATCTACTTCAGTTTTCCAATATCCTTGAGCATCAGTATAATCAGTTTCTGATCTTAGAATATCTTCTTTAGAATGAAATACACCTATTGTAGCTGACTTGTCAGCCAAGTCATTACCTAAATTACCAGAATGCCCTTTAATCCATTCTACTGAATAATTAATATTCTTATCTATTAATTTATTAATTTGTTTATCTATGTCTAACCATTCATTTTTATTAGTAATGAAAGAACCATCTTCTCTAATAAAATTTTTAGATTTCCACTTAGGCAAATATTCACTTACACCCATAGTAACATATTTACTATCAGTGTATAAAGTAAATTCTTTAATATCTTGTCTACTAGCAATATCCATAGCTGAACTAGCACCTACTAATTCAGCAACATTGTTAGTAACAGGATTTTTAAAAGAAGAAAAAGAATCAATATATGTAATTGGTTTTACTATTTTTACTTCTTGATCTGTTTGTAGATCTTTATCTTCTTGATCTTTGTTTTTCTTAAGAGTATAACCTTTATTAGTAATTAGCCAATTTGGATTACCAGAACCTTTAGTAACAGGTTCTAAAGAATATATATAACCATGAATACCATAACCAGCATAACCTGGTCCACCGTTTGGAGCACTAGGGTGAGGTCTTGCACCACCATCACTATACAAGACCATTCCTTTATCATAGATTATTTCTTCTTTCTCTTTACTCTTGTTTTTCTTTTCTGACATTATAATTTCCTATAGTGTAAACCTAATCAAAAGATGATTAATGATTTTAATTTACATTGCTATTTAGAACATTTTTCAAAATTATTTTCATCATTTTGTCTCACTTCTTTTTTTATATCAGATATATAAATTCTTAATTCTTTAATATAATCAGCTAATAAAAGACTCTTTTCTTTATCTGCTTTTGTATTAATTATTTTATCTATATCTAATTTTGGAGTATCGTCAAAAATATATTTGTCTATAATACATTTTACTTTTTCTTTTTCTATTATTATTTTTTTATCTTCTTGTAAAATTGTACTTTGTGGTGTTTCGTTATAGTTAGAATTTTGTCCTAATATCATTATAGAACAAGAATTTAATATAAAAGTAGATAAAATGATTAATTTAAGTCTCATTGTTTTTACACCAATTTATTTAAATCTTTTAATTTTTTATTTAAAGAATCATCTTGTATCAGTTCATCTTCTTTTCTATATGTATTTTTATTATCATCTTTAGGAGTAATTGGTATTTTAGGTTTTATAGGCCTATTTTCAACTACACTCACTACTGTTTCGTTTTTATTTTCTTCTATATTTTTTGTTATTGTTATTGTATCTGTTGGTATTGTATTTATTTTCTTGTTTAACTCTTCTATTGTTTTAATATTCTCTAGTTTAGTTTTAGATAAAGTATATACTGATTTTAAAAGATAATAGTTAGCTATTATTGAACTTATAGAAATGACTATAAAAAATATCTTTAAGTTTCTAAACCTAATATCTGAACTATATTTTCCAATAATAAGTTCTCTAAGAAAGGGATACAAAAATCCAATGATTTTTATAATTGATAAAGTCATTCTCTACCTTTCTAATAATATTTTTAGATACACATCAGGCATCTTATGAATAATTTAAAAATATAATCATAACATTGTTTTTATATAAAAAGGAAAAATCATGGCATATCGTCTAAAAGGTTTTGTAGAACTAAAAAATGAGATTTATAGAACAACTAGTACTATTTCTCCTTTTGGAGAAATATCTACTCAATCACTAACTTACTCAAGAAATAAACAACAATATATTAGTGAAGACAGCACAGCTAATTTGATTGTGTTTTATACACAAGACACCACAGGTATAATAAATACACCAACTGTAATATCTAATCAAATATTTCAAATTACTAAATGGGTGGATGATAATCAAAATTCAGTTAATGCTTATTCAGATAGAGATGAATTTTTAGCAGCACTAACTGAACAATTCAATTTAGAAGTATCTGGTTTAAATTGTGGTCAATTAATAAAAAATAATAATGATATTTATTTCCCTGAGTGGATTGGTTTTAGTAAATTAGGTATTAATGGTTCTTTATCGTATAGTGAAAATGAAATTAAAATATGGTATTCCGATAATTCA
>JACCDR012563865.1_pt1 | contig 30237 bp, 40 predicted proteins | sample 7446431 | NCBI WGS metagenome assembly JACCDR01 (sample SAMN15323443, study PRJNA562643) | freshwater metagenome | isolation source: river surface water | place: USA:Blue River Watershed | collected 2017-08-17
ATGTAATCTGAAAATTAAACATTTTCTAACTACTTGCACTATATACTTTCAAACAAGGAAATTCTTTATGACACATACACTAGATTCAACCCCCACGAAATACCATGTGAAAGTAGCCGGCCGTGTTGTTGGCGAAGCCTTCTCACGCGCACAAGCCGACCTTATCATCAGTCAGCTATCCGAAAGCGAGAAGACACAAGCAGTTGTCGTTCCAGTTGCCAGCAACGGCAATCAAGTTCTACTAGGATAATAGCCACTTATGAAAAGTCTTGAACGTGCTGCTATGTTTGAAGCCCTAAATTTGGTTATTGAAGATATTGATTCTATCTTTGAGGAATATGGCTTTAATCCAAAAGATTTTGACCCAGATAATGTAGAATTTTTTGATATTCCTGACCTAGAAATAGCTAAAGTGTACAGTCATGTACATGGGCTAAAAGAAGCAGTAGAATGAAAAAAGCCCGGTTAACCGGGCTTTTTTATTGGTGTTTGAAATATTGAATCTCTCGTTCCTGTTGGTCAACCCACTCTTGAGAAGGTTTTCCTTCACCTTTATAGTAACGTAATGGTTTACCAGTTTTCTTACTTACTAGTGCCCATTTACCATCAACTTGTTTCAATTCTTCTCCAAGAATTACGATATCTGTAAGTTTCATTACCATTGTCCTGATTTTTTAGGGAAGTACAAATCGTGAACGTCGTTGTTATAACCCGCATCAATAATAACTGGACTTCCGTTATAGATACCCCAATTTGCAATGTTGCGATAATCTCCAATGTTGGCATCATAGTTACCTACATAATCCACCATTGCTTGTGCTAATTCTGATTCTTCGTTAACTTTCTCTGGATCACCACCCATCCCTTTGCGGCCATGGTATTTACTGGCATATGCCAATAAGTCATTTAGAGTTCCACCACATGCCTTAATGAAATCAGCTTCCTTTGCCTTCTGAGCCATTTCAGTATGAATCCATGTAGGAGTTTCATTCTGTTCATCATAGTCAATTAACGGGATAAACAACCCAAGTCCAGCCAGATAATAATCATTCAAATGCTGTACTTCAACTTCATTCTGTGCCATACCCTTTCTATTCTTAGCAATCTTTAGAACAGTATCACGTCCCTGATAAGGAATAACGAATGCAATGCGGGAGCTACCAGTGCCAATTTTCTTAGCACGTTCCTGTGCGTATTTTACACGCCGAGCAAACGGTACACGCTCATCATACATTGCACTATCCCAATCATCAGGAAGTGGTGATTCTGATAAAAATGCAGAAAGGGATACTTTTGTTGCCATTTTATACCTCTTCGTCATCCCGGTCTAAATGGCGTGGGGTGCGTTGCTCCCATCGTGCCCAGCGATTCTTCATGCGGTCTTCATGCTGACTGCCATGATTAACTGATTCTGGGTTTAAGTAAGAAGCTACATCATCTAGATATGCATCAACCTCATCTACCACATTTGATAGTTTGTCACGCTGCTTGCGTAATGCTTCACCTAATTGATTAATACCATTTTCTATTTCGCGAGGGTCATTATGCATCTTTTTGAATGATTCGGTAAACGGACCATCTAAGAATTCATAAAACGCCTTAGTAGCTCGTTTCACTTCCTGTAGAGCCTGTGCAGCCTGTCCTACCTGAAAGTCTTCCTTTAAGTTGCGCTGGCGTACTTCATCAAACAATTGGTTAAGTTTCTTCTTCGACACGAGTAATTCCTTTGTTCATCCTATTTATCAGTACGAGGGGATTGACAGACAAATATTCTGATGTTATAATTTCTAAAATTATCATAATCATTAGGGAAATAAAATGGCTAAATTTTTTGATACATGGCCCAAATATGTAAAGACTATTGAAAATCATAGCTCTGACATTTATTTGGTAAACAATCGTAAAGAATACATTAATTTGATGCTTAATGTTGCCACACGTTGGTATGAAAATGATGAATTTGGAGAAGAATCTTGGTATATCAATGAGTCATATGAGGAATGGTTTAAGAGCCAAATGGGCGGTATGACTGTTGCCGTTTATGATGAACATATTAAGCCATTGGATAGTTCAAACAACTTCATTCGTAATCTTAAAGAATATGCTAATAGCCTTAAAAGTCGTTATGACAAGGAATCAGCTTATCTAAAAGATTTACAATTCCTAAAGAAAATAAGTGAGGGAGAACGTCCTGCTGGCTTTGCCAACCGACTTCATGGTATACTTAAAGAGGTACCCTACGATGATAAGCTTCGCTTTCTTGTAGATGATTTTGACACAATTCCAAGGGAAATTTAATGCACCGTTTTGAAATTTATATTGATAGTGATGGAGTAATTTGTGACTTCGATGGTTATGTTTATGAGAAGACTGGTAAGCGCGTTTCGGATTTCAATCCAAAGAGTTCTTTCTGGCAGTGGCTAACCCATCATGATTCTAAGGTGGAAAAGTTTTTCCACAACCTACCAAAGATGAATGATGCTGATACCCTAATGACGTATCTTTTGTCCACTGATTTCAAATCAGTGAAAGTTCTAACAGCCTGTGGGTACACACCAAAGGATGCAAAGGAACAGAAGGTTGAGTGGTATGCCGAACATTATCCGGAAGTGGAATGCATCGTGGTGGCAAAGTCACCTGATAAGGCACTATATGCTCATCCCTATGCCATTCTGATTGATGACCGGTCCAAGTCAATTGACCCTTGGGTTGCTAAGGGTGGCATTGGTATCCTACATACAAGTGCCGAAGACACTATCGCTCAGTTGAGAGATATCGTAGAATCAATGAAGGTTGCGTAAATGAAGGAAGGGAGCCAATGGCTCCCTTCTTTTATGCGATAACACATTCGTAATAGTCCCAACCAATACTATTAGGACTACCTGGGTCACACCAGTCAGCTTGATATCCTAATCCCAAGTTATTTGCATTACATGGATTATCTGCCATATATTGATATGCTGCCGCTGTAGCTTGGCTATTTGTCAATGAACCGGGTTGACATGGAGAACCTTCCTGGCCTGCCCACGTACCAGCAAGAACCCACTGGTAATTCGCCGGGGATGGCGTTGGAGTTGGTGATGTTGGCGGCGTTGGTGTTGGGGTAGCAGTACGTGTTGGCGAAACTGCTGGGGTTGGAGACACCGTAGCCGTCATGGTGCGGGTCACAGTCGGCGTTACGGTAGCAGTTACCGATGGCGTCACGGATGGCGTAGGGGTCATTGTCGGCGTGACAGTACGGGTTACTGTTGGTGTTATGGATGCCGTTACGGATGGAGTAACCGAAGCAGTCATTGTGATGGTAACAGTTGGAGTAATTGTTGGTGTTGGAGTAGTAGTCAATGTTGGAGTTGGTGTGACAGTACGTGTCACAGTTGCAGTAACCGTTGGAGTTATAGTAGCAGTTGGTGTGAATGTAGGTGTAACAGATGGGGTTGGGGTTGGAGTAACCGTCATTGTCGGGGTAATTGTTGGTCCCGGCAAATCAAAAATAGTAATAGTCAATCGCTCACTGATGGCAGCATTAATATTGAATGGCTTTGGTTCTGAACACTCATTTAATCCATCATATCCTGCACCAGTTTCATAACCATAAATGTTGATCGTAGTACCTGATGCAGATGAATTTACCAATGTACCATCAACAACAAGTATAGTAGCTTGTTGTGTAGTATCATACCATGCCTGTGTAATCTTCCACTCACCATTATTATTCAAGTCACCTTCAATCCAAACTTTACGATTTGGGATGAAACCTGTGCGAAGCTGAATGGCACCATGAATACCATCAACTTCTGAATCGATTAGTCGTGCTTGAGTATCAGGAGTAAGTTGTAGAACCGTGTCACCACCAATGATGCTGAAACTATCAATCTGGTATACACCGTTGTTCTTATTATCCGCATCTACAATTATATCGCCAAGCGTATTAGCAGGTAAAGTACGATTCAAAGTAATAGTGGTTATTCCACTAGCAAAAGTTGCTGACAAAATTCCATAGAATCCATCATTTGCTCCTGCGTTCTGTATTTCAATGTTAATTTTGGCAAGTAACTGTTTTACATGGTCACCTGCAATGGTCACTGTTGCCGCATTGGCGGTGAGCATTTTATATGAGTTTTTACGGACAACCCAAAACATTTCATGTTTTGAAAAATAAGAGCTTTGGTCACCCGCAATGATGATACTTCCTAAAGTTGGAATGGATTTAATGTTAAGGTAAGTATCATATAGATGAGAGCCAGGAACAACGATTTGTCCAAAATTACCATTAATATTAGTAACCGGCAATGTGACTAGAAGATCACTGTTATCGAAAATAAGGCCGAAGCCTCCGATACATTCGAATAGGTCACAGCAATCAAGTGCATCAAAACCGCAATCATCATCGAAATTTAAACCAAAGCCTACGCCCTTACACAAGGGGTCGTTTGCTAAAGTGATTTCGAAACTAGGCGTTTCTTCAAATTCTACGCTGATTTCTTCACGAAAGACGTATTGTTCAACAATTTCAAGTATTTTTGTGTGATACGGTTTAATGTCACCAAAATACTTGATGAATGAGTCAATAGGTCGGACGATTGATGAGTCGCAAGCCATCTAAGGGTTCCATAAGAGCTTGCTTTATTTATGGGATGGGAAAACGTTAGGAAATAATCTTTTTTACTTCGGTAAAGAATTTTTCGGAAAAGTTCTTACCATCCAGTTCAAGTTTATTTTGACGGGCAGCGTCAACCATTTCAGTAAGACGTGATAATTCAATCTGAGAATTCAACATTGCCTTCAAATCCGATGCGGAAATGTCCTGAGAGTTAATCTTTATAAATGACTTCTGCATAGAGTTTGTTCCTCACAATTAATCTATGTAGATTATTTATACCCTACTAGGTATTATCCAGTAACTAATTGATATTCTTCGTATTAAAAAGGTTATAATTATTATAATTTATACAAATGACGCTCTTAATCTAGCCTCTTGTCCCGTGTAAGTCTTCTTTACAAGAGAATTCAACACATGCAGCTTACCAAATCGCAAAATTCCTTCACATAAGTCTTTACAACCCGACCCTATTTCTGGAATTGCTACCCCCCATCCTTGTTCTAAACCAGCATTCACTAATTTTTTACTGTCAGATTTACGGTCAGGGACAATAATTTTTTGTCGTGGTGAACGATTTAATAGGTCAATTTGATTATTAGTTAAGTTGTTCTCTAGAACTGCTACACCATCAACGTGTATTGCGTCAAACACACCTTCAAACACGTATAATGGTCGGTCAAAATGTCGATATAATGCATCCATGTTAAAGATTATGTTAGTCTTTGGGACTTCCATGTTCAAATATTTCTTAGCAGCATTCTTCTCCATTGAACGACCTTGATAATATATCAATCGCCCATGTTTGAAGAACGGAATAATGATGCGTCCCGCTAAGGCTTTTGCATGTGCAACGTCTCGTATGTCTGCATCCTTTGCCACTTTCCCAGTCGATAGGTAGAATGGGTAGGAGTCTTGAGACAAGGCATATTTTTCACGTAAGAACTTACGCGCATCATTGGCAATCTGGTTTGTCAATGGTGCATCGGCTAGAGGATAAAAATGTTCTGGTATTTCGTGTGTCTGCACCGCTAGATGACGATGCTCTGGCTTCTTTGTATCGCTGCTTCCGCGATTAACTAGCTTATTGGAAAAAACAATTGCATTATATTCAGTCTTAGGAATACCAAATGCATCAAACACTCTCCGCATTTCTTTAGAGAAAGGATGTTCACGGGCAGGGTCGAAATTTGCATCAATGCCACAATTGAAGCAATGATAGAATGCCATTTCTCCATCAAAGGCCCATCCACCCCGTGGTCCCTTTTTACGGGAACCATCGCCACAGACTTCACAGTAACAACGGCTCCAACCTTTAGAATTTAAGCCGTAGTTAAAATTAATGTAAGATGAAACTAAATCGGAGACTGACTTATCTAGCATTCCCCGATTATAGCACGAATCTTACTTCCTAATCAACGCTTCTTTCGATTAATTGAAGGTTCTGCTGTTTTAGGCTTTCGTGGCTTGGCTGGGATTTCTTCTGCTTCGGTAGCTTCTTCAACAATGCTTTCACCAGCAATAGGTAATGCATCACTTTCAGAACCTAGAATTTGGCGATTGCCTGACTTGGTTAGACGCTCAAGAACTTCATCTGAACTAAACCAGAAGTCTTCACCACGTAGCATTTGTGCAATTTCCTGCTTTGTCATCAAATCTGCATATAATGCATAAGCAATTTGGTCAAAATAACGTTCAGTAAATTTCACCTGAGCCGCAACATCTGACCCTTTTCCTTCCACACCATGGCTGTATTTGTGAACCATGAATGCTCCAAATGGATTGATGATGTGCTTATGACCCGCTAAGAATATAATGGTAGCTGCTGAGCAGGCTTCACCTTCTAGGCATGTAATCACAGTTCCATTACAATTTTGGATGGCATTAATAATCTGAATGGTGGTATACAAACTTCCACCAACACTATTAATATAAATGAAAACGGTGTCATGTTCTTCAACAGTTTTCAATGTTTGTACTAAATCCAGATATTTTTCTGGCCCCTCAATAACTCCAAGAATATAAAAGTGATGGAGGGTCACTTGGACAACTTGTTTATAGTTCGGTATCTTTTCCGAACCCATCTGAGGCAACAGTAATAGTTCCGTTTCTTCACTCATATTCTTCATTAAATTGTCCTTTGGTTTGTAGAATTACTTCTACAAATATTTATCGGACATTTACGTGATTTAAAGAAACTGAGGTACCACAAGGGGTTGCCTTAATTTAATTATAAATTGTTGTAAATCCTGTAGAGTTTACTCATCCTACAGGATTTACATTTTTCAAATTAAATGTTGTACTTGTCCTTAAAATCATCCGGAGTCATAACAGTAACACCAAGGTCACGAGCCTTCTTGGACTTACCTGAATTACTTTTGGCATCATGAGTCAGTAGGTAAGTAGTCTTCTTGGACACACCTGAACCAATTTTGCCACCGCGCTTCTCAATCTCTGCGGCAAGGTCTGGGTCGCGGAATCCTGTCATCACAACCTGTACATCCTTCAATTCATCAGTCTTGGTGACAGTTACCAACGTAACGTAACCAGATGCTAGCAACGTATCTATAAACTTTTTGGTTGCCTTTAGACCATTGACCACCTGTTTTGCAGTCTTGGTGTCAAATCCTTCAATCATTGCGATATCTACTACATCCAGATTCCACACGTTATCAGTTGCAGACAACAGGGCTTTAGCCTTACGGATACCGAAGCCAATGCCCATGAACTTGGAAGCCCCAATCAAGGTAGCTAGTTCGACATTCTGTAGGCGACGGTGCAAACTCAGGTAGCTTTTGACACCATTAGAACCAATTGCCTTGTCCCATTCGTTCTGTTTGAGGTCGATTATGGTGTAAATGATGTTCTCGTAGGTATCATCCCACAAGTCAAATGCATCAAACAATTTGGTCAGGCTGGATTCTTTAAGAAGTTCCACATTCAACTTCTCAACAAAGTCCAGAACCTGCTTCAACTTCACCTGACGGTTATTATCAGCATTCTCAAGTACAATCTCTACCCCGTTTTCGTTCCAGCCCCACTTACCGAACACGCTTTCATCCGGAAGCATCGTGCGGAGCGCTTTCGCGGTCACATCAGTGATGTATGGAATGACTGTTCCGGACTTGGTGATAAGAATCTTCGCACCAGTACCAATGCCATTGTCACGAATGAACTTGCCATTGAAGCCCGTGGCATAGGTAACTGTGGTTCCAAACAAGTCTACCGGAGTGATTTCCACACGCGGCTTAAGGTAGCCAGACTTGGAGATTTCCCAGATGACACGGGTCACTTCTGCTGGAATGGATTCGTCGTTGACCTTGAATTTACATGAATGCTCCGGGTTCAGGGATACGCTATTGCGTTGTCCCTTGGCATGTTCGATTTCATCAGCAGTGATGACGATGCCATCCAGTTCATAGTCGCTATCTACCTTGCATTGCTTCAAGATTGAGGTCAGAAATTCATCTGTGTACTTATCAGTCATTGTTGCCGTGACCCAATACACAGTGTCAAAACCTAGTTCTGCCAGCTTTTGCAATTGGTCAGTCTTGGTTGGTTCTACCTCACCATTAGTGGCAAGAATTTCATAACCTACAAAGTCGATATCTGCCAGAATCTTGGCGTTTGACTCAGTACGGTTCATGGTACCAGCCACGGTCACTCGCGGATTTTTGAATTCTCCCTTCCAGTTCTCTTCGAACTTAGCAACCTTCATGATTAGCTCACCACGAATGACCATATAGTCTTCGCCTGTCAGCTTGTTCGGTACGTTGTGTAAGGTCTTGACATGACGGGTAATGTCAGCACCTTCGGTACCATTACCACGACTGTATGCCATTTCCAATACGCCCTTACGATAGACCAGCATACAACTGATACCATCTAACTTTTCGGTGATGACAATGTTACGACCAAATAGGCCATACTTACGGCACCACGGAATAAATTCTCCTGCATATACTTGGTCCAGAGAACCCATAGTGTATGGAAGCTTGATTTTACCACCACGAATGTCAGAGCCGACACGGGAGAAATATGAATGGGACGGATTCAGAGCAAATGCACGCTTCTTCAAGCGGTCATATTCCGCGTCTGTCATCAAATCCGGCGCAGTGGTGTTGAAATATGCATCATCAGCCTTCATCAAAAGGTCGATAATGTCGTCAAAGTCTAGCTCAGCTAAGTTCATGGAACGTCCCTTAAAGTTTTGAGAATTATACCACTTCACCTGCCTTATAGCAAGCGTTGCGCATAAATATCTTAATAAATCCGAGAATCACATTACGATGCATACTGCACAATACAAATTTCAAATAGGTCAAACTGTATACAAGGTTGATTATGGAAATAATGCAATTCTAACAGGAACTGTGTTGCAGGTTACACTAGATGCCTATCTCTTGTCAACTACTCCCACAACAGAAGTTACTTATGTAATTCATTTATTGACTGGCGTATGTTCATCATGTTCTGAAAACATTGAAGTCAATGAATCGGATTTGTTTGAAACTTCTATAGAAGCAGAAGCTGCTTTAATTGTTTATAATCGACAAAGTTCTCCATTTGAAATTGATTATCAATTTAACCCAGGGGAAACCGTTTATATTGCTGATTTTATACAGTCTGCTGTTCAAAAAGGTATCGTAACTAATACTCAAATTACGTCATTTATGCCTATAAATGCTCGTACTCTTGGTAATTCATTACAAACATCAGTTAATTATACTGTATCATTGTCTTCGGGTCAAGGTGTTGTAGTCCCTGAAAGCGTTGTGTATGCCACATTTTCAGAAGCCTCTACCGCATTAGTAGCAACACCTACTCCTACAAATACTCGTACAGTCACGCCAACCCCAACTGTAACTCGTACTGCCACAGTATCATCCACATTAACTCCAACACCATCACCTACACTTACACAAACTGTTACTCCTACAGTAACCAGTTCAGTAGCGGTATCATTGACGCCTACCGTAACTGCTACCGTGAGCAACACGCCATCTGAATCAACAACGCCTACACCTACAGTATCAATTTCTAATACTGTAACCCCAACTGTTACTGCCACCAGTTCAGTAACTCCCACAGTTACCGCTACAATTACTCCAACAGTAACTTCTACTGTTTCAGTTACCCCAACAGTTACAAACTCTAATACTCCTACGTTAACAGCAACGGCTACCATAACTCCAACAGCGTCAGAAAGCCCAACGCCTACAGTAACTGCTACTAACACACCTACCGTTACTTCATCTGCTACGCCTTCTGTGACAGCCACCGTTTCTAATACGCCAGGAGTATCAGTAACGCCAACTCCAACAATTAGTTTAACTCCAACAGTAACAGCCTCAATAACACCAACCATTACATCAACAGTTACCCCTACTGGAACTGCTGCGATTACTCCTACCGCAACTTCTACAGTCACACCAACAATTTCAAATACTCCTAGTGTAACTGCTGACACAACTCCAACAATTACTCCAACAGTTACAACCAGTGTAAGCCAAACAGCCGCTGTGACTCCAACAATTTCAGTAACTCCTACTGGAACTGCGGCGGTTACTCCTACAATAACTGCAACTCCAACAGTAACAGCTTCAATAACTCCAACGGTGACTGCATCATCAACAGCAACGATTACGCCTACCATTAGTGCTACAGCATCAATAACTCCAACGCCCGGTTCTAGTGTAACACCTACCGTTACTCCAACTGTAACCAATTCTATAACTCCAACGGTGACAGCAACAACTACTGCTTCACCAATTCCAGCATCAGTTACTCCTACAATAACTGCCACTGTAACACCAACGGTATCTGTAACATCATCTGCTACGCCTACCGTTACTCCAACCATTTCTGTAACATCATCTGTTACACCTACAATTACAGCCACAATAACACCGACTATTACACCGACTATTACACCAACCATAACTCAAACTTCATCAGTAACTCCAACCGTTTCTGTAACGGCAACACCAACAATTACTCCAACTGTAACTAATACACCCGTTGTAACTGTAACACCGACAGTTTCGGTTACTTCATCAGTTACCCCAACTGTATCTGTTACCGCGTCAGTAACGCCAACAATTACACCTACTTTGACACCAACATTGTCATCTGGTGGTGCGACGGTTACACCTACAGTTACTCCAACCCGTACAACAACAGTAACACCTAGCACTACTCGTTCACCAACACCAACAGTTACCCCAACAATTTCAGTCACACCATCTTCATCCGTTTCTGGCCCTCTATTATTCGCTACCATGAATAATGCTGTAGCAAATAGCCGTGATACTCAAGCATCCAAAGATTTCGTAGCTATCCGCTGGCCTTATGTAATCGGAAGTGGTGATTTAAATGAAATTCGTGTAAGTTTAACTAACTGGTGGCTAAATTACGGTACTAATACTTTAAATACTACTGGAAATACCCTTCCTGTAGATTCAATGAGTATTGAATACAATGGAGCCACTACTCCAATATACTTCAATGGTTCTCGTAGTGTTACTTTGATAGATGGGGATACTGATATTGTTAGTGACCCAATTTATCCAAGCGCATTTAGTACAACAAGCTTCCCACGAGGGGCTACAATTTATATAAAAATGTTGATTAAATTCGCTAATACCACTGGAACTTGGTACACGCCAGTTACTGCCCGAAATGCAGCAAGTGGTGGACAAGTACGCTGGGGCGACAGCAGTGTCACCACTATGAGTAATATTGATGCTGCTGGGGCATGGACTTGGACCGGAACTACTCCGGGCAGCAGAAGCAACGGCTATGCGCCTACCATCATTGGTCGCTATAATGGAACCACACCAAAAGTCTGGCTATTTGTGGGCGATAGCATCACACAAGGTACTGGCGATACCACCGGTTCCACACGTGTTACCGGATATGGATGGCCGTCACGTGCATGTTTAGATTCCGATGATTCTAGCAATCCAGTATCGTTCTTCAACTATGCCGTACATGGGTCTGCCTCAACATTGCAACTAGCGGATAATAGAATCCTACAACTTTACAAATATGCAACGCATGCTACACTGTTCTATGGTACCAATGATTTTGGTAATAGTGGTACTGGCGTTACAGTTGCTGCAATGCAAAGCCGCATTCAATCAATTGTTACAAATTTGAGAGCAGCACCATATATTCAAAAAATTATTGGAATCCACTTCCTACCACGTACTACTTCAACTGATTCATGGGCCACTCTTGCAAACCAAAGCCCATCAGGTGCAGGATGGCAGGCTGGCGGCAATATCGATACCTTTAACCAGTGGATTACTTCACAGGTCGGAACACTGTTTGATGGATATCAACACTTCCCAAGCACACGTGATTCAACAAATGACTTTGCATGGGTAACAAATGGAACCGCGCTCTATTCCACTGGTGATGGTACCCATCCAACATCAACAATGTATGGCTTGATGGCATCAGATATTAGAACTCAAATGCAAACCATCTAACTTGTATCATAATTTCTTTTGATATATACTTCCGTACCGAAGGATTGTATCAAATAAATTATGACAAAGAAAATTGAAGACCGCTTTAAGAAGCTGACAGAAGTTGAACATGTTCTCAAGCGTCCGGGTCGCTACATTGGTGTAACCGACCCGAAGCCTGTTGAAACATGGACCATCAAAAATGGGCAAGTTGAATGGCGAGAAGTAACTTATAGTCCCGCATTTCTCAAATTATTTGATGAAATCATTTCCAACTCTGCTGACTTCTCTAAGACCGCAGAAGGCAAACATGTAAATAAGATTGAAGTCGTCGTTGACCCTACCAAAGGGTCAATTTCGGTGTTCGATAATGGTGGTATTCCTGTCGTTAAGCATTCGGAATATGACCAGTATGTTCCGGATATGATTTTCGGCGAACTCCGCTCAGGCTCCAACTTCGATGATGAAGCTGATTCGGTTACGACCGGCCAGAATGGTGAAGGTTCAACCCTCACCAATATCTTCTCAACTGAATTCATTGTAGACACCGCAGATGGTAAAAACCGCTTTCTATGTGGCTACTATGACAATCTGCATCGTAAGGACGTTCCGAAGGTCACCAAGACCAGTAAGAACTATACCCAGATTACCTATATTCCCGATTACGCCAAGCTTGGTATCAAGTTAGATGAAGACCATCTGACAATGATTGAGCGTCGTGTGTATGAAATTGCTGCAACAAATACACACTTGAAAGTGTACTTGAATGGTAAGCTCATCAACTTCAAAGCGTTCAAGGACTTTGTTGGTCTATTCAGTGAAACCGCTATCAACTTTGGCACTGATAGATTCCAAGCTGCGGTCTTTCATAGTAAACAGGGCTTTCAACAAATAAATTTCGTCAACAGTACAAATGTCTTTCAAGGCGGTACTCATATTGAGGCACTAATGAACACCATTGTGGCTGGCATTCGTGACCATGTGAAGAAGAAAACCAAGCAGGACATAAAGCCATCTGATATCAAGAACCACTTCTTCCTGATGGGTACATTCACCATCAACAATCCTCGGTACAATTCACAGACAAAGGAATTTCTACAGACTCCGGTCAAAGACTTTGGCATGTCATTAGACATTCCAGACAAGGTTATTCAACAAATTATAAAGTCTGAAATTGTACAGGAAATCATCGAATGGGCCGAGAATAAGAAGGCTCTTGAGGATTTAGCCGCACTCAAAAAGAAGAACAAAGACCTAGACAAGAGTGGCACGGCGGCTCTACGTGCGATTACCAAGTATGAACCCGCTACATCCAAGTTGCGTCATAAATGTACTCTCTTCATCGCGGAAGGTGACTCTGCGGCTAAGGCTCTACAGTCGGCTCGTGACCCTGAATTTCACGGCATATTTCCGTTGAAGGGTAAGCCAGTCAACGTTCGTGGTATGAAGATTAAACAACTACTTGAGAACAAGGAACTGGAATCCTTGATGACTATCCTTGGCCTACAGTTTGGTAAAGACCATAAATTATCCGAATTGCGATATAATGAACTTGTTATTGCTACCGACCAAGACCTAGATGGATTTCACTTGTGTGGTCTATTGTTCAATATGTTCCAAGAACTCTGGCCTGGACTATTGAAACAAGGGTTTTTGTTCAAGCTACAGACTCCGATTGTTCGTGTTACTCAGAACAAGAAGGAAATCGAATTCATTTATTTGGAAGATTTCCAAAAATGGGAAGAAAAGCAAACTAAAAACAACTATTCAGCTTCATATTTAAAGGGTCTTGGTAGCAACGATACCAAATATTTTAAGGAATATATGTTCAAACCAGAATACAAAGTGCCGATTCAGTTCAAGGGTAATGCAGACCAACAAGCTTTAGACATTGCATTCGACAAAACCAAAGCGGATGACCGCAAGAAATTCATTTATGGAGAAGTAGCATGACTCAACCAATCAGAGTCCTAGACTTTATTGCAAATGAATGGGCACAGTACGCAGACTATGACAACCGTCGTTCGTTACCGCACATCATGGACGGTTTGAAGATTACGCAGCGCAAGGCGATGTATACAGCAACATTGCTACCAAAGAGTGACAAACCTATCCGCGTCAGCCAGTTTTCGTCAGAAGCTGCCAAAGTAACCGCTTACCACCACGGCGAGTCATCAATGATTTCAACTGTGGTTGGTTTAGCACAGGACTATCCGGGAAGTAATAATTATCCTTGGCTTGAAAAACATGGTCAATTTGGCTCCCGTCTATCAAATGATTCGGCGGCTCCACGTTATATTCATACTAAGCTACATAAAAATTGGGACACCTTCTTCAAAAAGGAAGACCAAGAAATCATTGAACACCTGTTCGATGATGGTGATAAGATTGAACCCAAATATTTTATTCCGGTGCTTCCAACCATCCTTATGAATGGTGCAGACGGTGTAGGAAATGGGTTCAAATCAAAGATTCTTACTTACGATGCAGCAGCGCTTGCCAAGGCATGCCGTGAGATTGCGAAGCATGGAACGGTCAAGACGCCTCTAATTCCTCATATAGTTGGATGGAAAGGTAAGGTTGAAAAAGTAGAGCGCCAAATTATCCTTACTGGCCTCATGGAAGTAGTTCATACAACAAAGCTCCGCATCACTGAACTACCGCCAAGTTACGATAACGAGAAGTATAAAAAGCTCCTTAACCAACTTATTGATGAAGGTCATGTTAAGGATTACGAAAACAAATCTACAGAAGATAAATGGGATTGGATTATCCATATTCCTCGCACTACGTCTAACCTAAGTGAAGCTAAACTATTTGAAATGTTTGGATTGGTTGAGAAGACTACTGAGAACTTCGTATGCTGGGGTATGGATGCTAAAGCACCTATGACCTTCGAAAGTCCGGAAGCTCTGGTTGAACACTGGTATGAAGAGCGTATTAAACTATATGAGAAGTCGATTGCATATCAGATTGCGACATGCCGTGAAGATATAGTTCGTGCTGACTTGAAGCAGCGATTTATCAAATGGTGTTTGAAGAATGACTTCCGAAAGCTGACCCGCAAAGAATTCATTGACCAAGCAGTAGCTGGTATCAAGAATCTTACTTTAGAAATAGCAGGCGACTTTGTGGCAATGCCTATGTACCGTATTACGACAGACGAAGTTGAGAAGCTACTTGCCGAGATTGATTCTCTTATGGACAGGCTGGAAGAGTTAGAATCATTGACACCAGTCATCCTAATGGAACGTAACATAAAGGGGCTATAAGCCCCTTTTGTTTATCTAATTTTATAGGATTTTGATTACAGTAGATCGTCTAGATTATCTAATCCGTGTTGGATGAGTTCTTTGTTTTTCTCATCGCTCAATGTTTTGGTTACATCCATTCCACAAGTATCAGACTCCAACGGACAACCTTCATCCTCTTGCTTTTCTTTATCGGTACCCAAAGCCATTATCCAACTCCTGTCTGATTTTCTTAATCGATTTACCACTTTTGCTCAATTCAATTGAAATCGTAATACTCTGTGCATCTGTAGTCTGCAATAGGGTGATTCGACCCTGTTGCATGAGTTCCTTTACAGTGCGGTACATATCCAATTGTTTTGAATCTTCATCTGAAATTGCCATTATTTCTCGTCCTTTTTGTCATCACCTTTCTCATCAGATGCGCCCTTGGCCCAATCTAGGTTAAGAGGTTCGTAATATTCTTCACTGACTTCAATTTTATCAATGTACTTCTTAATATCGAAATCCTTTGGAATCTCCCAGTCTTCGCCAACGTCGTAGCACAGAGTTGTATGAATCTTGTATTCATCATAATCATACTGAGCGCCATATTCTTTATTGAAATACTCATGACGTTCCTTCATTTCAGGACAGTCGAAACGCAAAACTAAAGCACGACTTCCTGATTGTGTTGGGAAAATTTCAAGTTTGGTTGGGGTGCCAATCCAAGGCTCTTTCATTTTACCATGGATAGTAAAATCTTTGAACGGTTTGCGACTGTATACAATAGTACAGTGCATCTTCTTACGCTCAACACGATTTTCTTTAGATATTCCCAATGTGTCAGCTAGCTTGGCTAACTTATTTTGTGTTTCTTTGGAAAAATTTACTGCGATGTATGTACCATCTTTACCCAATTCAGTAATTTTTGTTTGTTTTTCCAGCAAAATATCTGCTAAATGTCTACTCATTTTATTCCTTAATTATGGGGATTTTTACTTCCAAAAACATTATGGATGTACGTCAGAAACACAAGGCCGTCTCCACCCTCTCGCTTATTATATATCTGATAATTTTTACTTAGCTTCTCATACGGGAAGAATCGGTCGCAATCATACTTGCCAGGAATCTTCGTCAGATACACACAATCTGCCATATTTAAGCCAGATTCAAAGATTCGTTCCCCACCAATAAAGAACACATCACCGGGCATGTTGCGGGAAATATTCAATGCATCGCTTATAGTCGCAGCGCGGTGGACATTTCCCGACTCTTTACACTCTAGGGTGATGCCACGTACTCCGTCTGTACTCAATTCATGTGGAAGCGGCTGACTAGTCACCACAATGCATTGACGCCCAGGAAGAACAGTTTTACCCTTGGCATACCCAAGTAAGTCATCAAATGTTTTACGCCCCATTATACAAATGTTATCTTTGGTTTTTTCTTTAAAGAATTTAAAATCTTCTGGATAATGCCATGGAATCTTTCCATCTTTACCAAAGCCAAAATCTTCATCAACGGCAGCAATTAAATTAATCGTTCTCACGGGACACCTCATCATTACTTTTCTTTAAACTTTCCACATCAATATGCGCAACCTCACTAATATAAAATAATTCGCGAGGGTCTACCCATTTATAAAATGATGTATCACCAGATGCAGGGCCAATAGGAGCAATCTCTACTACTGTCATACTACCAACAACTGTATTTACTTTTCGCTTGTGGAACACAGGCTTAGCTGCCTTTCTACCTGTCAAAGTCCATTCTTTATTTTCATAAACAAAAGTCTTTTCATCTGTCGTATCAACCATTTATAGATTCCTTAAAGTCTAATCATAAATACTATCAGAATCAGACGAAAACTTCAAGAGAGCGTCTGGTTTGAAAGATTTGCAACCTATTATTTACCACAGTCTGGACTAATGCGAAGCATAACAACTCCTGCTATTCCTTTACAATCCGCTTATCTATCCCTAAGACAATCTTTGCACTCGGGCGCTCTCGCTTCTGATTATTCGAAGGAGAGTAATTGACATAAACTTAATTATGAATTACACTCATTTCGACCCTCGCGCTTGCTAAACCCAATATAGATTTTACACGAAACTTAGGAGTTGTCCCATGGCCCGTAAAAGCCAAGCCCGCAAAACACGCAAAAACACGACATTTGATGACCAATGGTTAGCAGAAAGTTTGAATCAAACTGCTATCAAGGAAGGCCCACGTCGAAAAAAGTGGTCATTACATGACCTAAAGAACATCCAGCCGAAGTCGGAAGCTCAACGTGAGCTATTTGCTTCATACTTAGGTTATGACAATCATGTCATCGCTAATGGTTTCCCTGGCACAGGTAAGACCTATCTGTCCTTCTGGTTGGCTCTAAACAGCGTGCTTTCGCCGGAACACGAACAAGACCACATTATTGTTGTTCGTAGTGCAGTACCATCACGAGATATCGGTTTCCTACCGGGTACCGAGAAGGAAAAAATGGCTCCATTTGAAGTAGCCTATAAGGATATCGTTGCTGACCTAATTGGTAAGCCATCTTCATATGATGATATGTGTGAAGCTGGTAAGATTAAGTTTATGCCAACCTCATTCTTACGTGGTTTAACTTGGGACAACGCCATTATTATCATTGATGAAATTCAGAACCTAACATGGCAAGAAATTCACACAGTTATGACCCGCGTTGGTAGAAATTCGCGTGTTCTAGTCTGCGGTGATATTTCTCAGAATGACCTTCTGAATAAACGTAATGAAGAAACTGGTATTGGTAACTTCCTAAAAGTTGCTGGAAAGATGAAGAAGTTTGATATCATCCAGTTCCATAAGGAAGACGTGGTGCGAAGTGGATTTGTACGTGATTGGATTATTGCGAAGGAAGATTTGGCACTATAAGGAAAGGGGCTTCGGCCCCTTTCTTATTATACATAATATTAAGACTAATTATCATAAATACTATCCACAATCCCAAGGAAATTAAATGGCAACCAGTATTCTTTCACCCGGACAATCTGCCCAAGACTCGGCTACTTTCACTGTAGCTGATGGTGCATCATTGCTTGTGTCTATTTACACAGACGATGGAGAAAACATGCCATCAGGTGCAGTTCTATCATTGAAGCGTGCCGATATCAATGGCAATTTCATTAATGTAGCTACGCCTGGATTTGGTCGTATCACCTTCACTTGGGGGTGCCAGCAGATGGTTATTACCAGTCCGGGAACCTACAAGGTTACACGTCCAGATATTTCGGTATGGGGTACTAATGTTGGCGTTCAAACAGGTGTGTGATGATAATTCAACCTATTGTTAATTCCATTATTAATTTCGATGGTGGTATATCACCATCGCCAGTACCATTTCCTACACCATCTGTAACTCGTAGTATTACGATTACGCCAACTCCATCGCGTACTCCATCATTATCGGTTACTCCAACTATTTCAGTAACTCCGTCAGTAACAGCATCGCGTACTCCAACACCATCTGTAACTCCAACAATTACTCCTACAAAAACTCCTGCGGTTACCCCGACTCATACAGCTACAGCATCACCTACAGTTACTCCAACTATTAGTGTAACACCAACCATTACCAATACTCGTACTCCAACCGTTACTCCAACTCTGACTATAACTCGTACACCATCTGTAACTCCAACAATTTCGGTAACTCCGTCAGTGTCAGGAACGCCGTCTGCATCTGTAACGCCAACAGTCACAACAACCGTTACTCCATCCCCAACACCATCAATTACTCCAACTCGGTCAGTTCCAGCTTCGGCAACGCCAACTCCAACGGTGACCACATCGGTTACTCCAACTGTTACTGCTACAGTTACTCCAACAGTTTCCTTGACAAGAACGCCCGCATCATCAGTAACGCCAACCCCTACTGCCTCACCTGTAGCCCCACAACTTAATGTAAGTGGAATACCTACGAGTGGTACCAGTGGTGTAGCTTATACCGGTACCCTAACCGCAACAGGGGGCAATGGCAGCTATGTGTATAGCGTATGGTTGAACACCCCGCCTCCTGGGTTAACCCTGACAGGAAATGTATTATCTGGAACCCCAACCACTCCGGGAACCTATGAAGTAGGATTCCAAGTGGATTCCGCAGGAATGAATGACCAAGAGATTGTATCCATTGTAATCTCCTAACTAAAAACCCGCCTTTCGGCGGGTTTCTTTTATCTTAGCGTTGTATAATCCGTCACATGGACATTGGAAAATCCCAATTGCTCTGAATACTTAAATCCATGAACAACATCTTCATCTTGAGTAGTAACCCCATAGAGGATGAATGCCTTTTTTCTATCAGGTGTAGCCATTAATAGATTAGTGAATTTCTTTAGAGGAAGATTCACGGCACCTTCAATATGGCCGTCGCGGAACGATACAGGACTACGCATATCGACAAGAATAGCTCCCTTGTCAATCAATTGTTTCGCTTTTTCTTTTGTTATTGTTTTCATTTTCTTTCCTCAAATAAAGCACCCCGTATGTTAACCATACGGGGCGTCATTGTCAATCAATGAATTGTTATTTAGCTTAAATAACAGGCGGTTTAGATTTCGTTGGATTAGTAATTATATTCCAAATTTTTTGGAATTGTGGAAACTGGTCCGTTCCTACTTTTTTGGTTACCTCTACAAACAAAGCTATTCCAATTTTCATTGTTTCAAACTTATTCTTCCGTACTTCATCAGTTCCAATATAATCTTCCAATTGATTTGGAGTTTTATTCATATTGTATAAACCAATAAATGTATTTGTACATCTTACATCTACTGCTTTAACTAACTGACTTTTGAGATAAGGGTCTGGAATGGGGATTGTGTTTCCAAATTTAATATCAGCTACACATAATTGAGCTTGCTCATAGGCTGCTTCAAACTCCTTGTGGAACTCATCATCAGTAAGGCGTGTTGCATCTGCCAAACCTAGAATACCAAACATCAAAATCAGCCCAAGTAGTAGTCTCATCATCACTCCGGAATGTAATTCAATACCTCATAAAGATTATCTATCACGCTGAAATTCGGAGTGAGCGCGTTATGCCAAATATGGTTCCAAGGCTGTGAGTACAGTAGCGTATGCTTGACTCGCCCAGAATTCATCATGGCAGTACAATGGTCGTACCTGTCATCCACGAACAACTCGATGTTATCGATGTGGCGGGTGACTCGTTCCTTACATTCGAATAATGGGACAATATTGATACGGTCATACGACACGTAATGGTCATCCAACCACTTCTTCGTAATGTCATAGGCTCCTGGGCACCATCCACGGGCTGTCACAAATTCTACATTGTATCCTCGCGACTTGAGGATGGCAGTGACTTCAATAAGACCTTCATGAGGTTTCATCAATGCAAGTGCATTATCTTCGATGAATAGGTCGCTTAACTGGTCACTGGTGATTCCATAGCGGTCCTTAGAATTATAGTCGGTCCAATCAGTCCAATTAATGTCAGGATTACCCGTTGCTCTACGATAGATTTCCTGTAGGCGACTTTTCAGGTCGCCCACAGTATCATCAATGTCAAAGATTACAGTCTTAGTCATTTACTGGTCCATTGACGCCAACTTCTAATTGTTCGCGTTCAGCATCTAGATTTCTATTTGCTGCTAATTCATTTGTGAATTTTTCAGGGTAACGGACACGCAACTTATTGATGACATTGGTCAGACCTTGATACTCGTCCAGTTCCAATGCATCGTTTAAGATGGCACGGTACCAACCCATATCACCAGTGGCTTCTTCCTGAATGTTTACTGCATCAATATCACCGCCAGTAACTCCATTCAGTAGAGCATCGGCCAGTTCCCCAGATTCAGTGACTATACCGAGAATTCCATGGAATACACGCGGGTCAATGTCGATTTCATCATTCAAATTTTCTTCGGTCAAATCTTCACGAAGAATGGCAACCATCTGTTCTAGCTGATTAACAGCATCCTGTGTCTTCGTCAGTAGTTTAGTGCTGTTACCATAGAACACTTGCTTTTTAACACCATCTAAAATCTCAGTCACTGCCACGTTAGCAACCAGAAGGGCAAGCAATGCTCTCTTGTTGGTTCTAACCGTTTCGATGTACGATTCGGTGCGTAGAGCTAGGGGCTGAAATTCATTAAAACTTGTAATCTTTTCCATCTTTTTCCTTTAAAGTCGAGTGTCTAGCGTTGCTTCTTCTTCAATTTCAAAAAGCAAGTTCTTAGCAATTGTATCATATTTGGTATTGAAGTCAACGTCGTTCCAATCAAGCTTAAGCATTTCTTTACCAAGCTTGTATTCATGATGTGATAGTTTGCGCTTCTTACCAACACGCTTCTTTCGTACCAGTTCATTCAATTTTTCTGGACGCTGGTAATCATATCCATAGATGATACGTAGATATTCCTTATTGCGAACCTTCATGCAATGAACGGCATCCGTCGAAGCTGGGTCTACTGGCTTAATCATAATACCTTCATAGCCATGCTGAACAAGGAAGTCCAAGAACTCAGCAACTTCGATGACTTGTTCTGGTGTTACTAGTAAACCATTACGTTCATGCGGAACTTCATTTAGACGATTGACTGTGGTGTACTTCAAATACGTATTCGCCAACCACCCGTTGTCCACATTGAACGTACCGTTATCAAAGTCAATACGCAGAATATCGAACGCCTTGAATTCAATCTTATCATCACGGGCGTACAAACGAAGCTGCTGGTCATACAGTTCTAAGTCATTACGCTCTTGCTGAATGTCATACTTCTCTACGGTGTCAAAATTGAAGTAAGTTTCGTAGCGAGGATACTTCTTCTGCAAGTCCTTCTTGGACATGCCAGCCTGAGAGTCCGTAATGAAGGCAATGGCATCCTGACTGTTCTGGACAGTCTTGCGAGCGTCCATTAAGCCATTGGCCTCAAGGAACTCTACTTCTGAACCAACGCACTGCAACAGACCTTCAAATTCACGTTCAATTAGATTCCCGCCAATGGCCTTCCATGGCAACAGTTCGCCATCCAGAATCATCGCAGTTGCGCGACTTTCCACTTCTGTCTCAATGCCATCAAACATAGGCATCCAATCGGAGAAAATATGGCTTAGGTCCATGCGAATCTTGTAACCATTGCGTGATACTGCAAAGCACTTTTCTGGTTCATCGCGAAATAGATACAATTGGCAACGTGAACCCATCCACTTCGGTTGAATATGAAGTGCGGGAACACCCTTCTCTGCAAAGTACGCCATTGCCTTCTCAAGAGATTCAATATCATTGTAATCAGGATTGCTCTCGGCAGGCGAAACCGTGCCGGAAACATACTTGATACCGTCATTCTTGAGCCACTTGATGCGGCGATTAATTTTGTTCTGTAGCGCGAAATCCATTGTTATTCCTTAGTGATGATACAAGCCTGAGCCATCGAAATGTCGGCAACTTGGTCACCAACTCCGAAGTCACGCACATTGAAATTTCCTTCAACTTCTGCCAAACATTCAGTAATGAATGTTTGGAACTCCTGACGGTCAAATTCAAACTTATGGTCGTCGTGACGGAAAGGGCCATACATCGACGTATAGAATTGGTTGAAAGTGACGTTTGGCGTACTGATAATTAGCTTACGAAAGTTACGCTGTGCAAGCTTAACCACAAGTGCCTTTGCATCTTCCAATGGCATGTGTTCGATAACTTCAATACAAATAATATCATGCAAATCATCCATTTCAACATCATCCAAACTAGTAACAACACTGGCGTTTGTCACCTTTCGTTCAACTAACTTGAATGACAACTTGTCAACGATATCCTTATCCACATCCACGCCAACAATCCGCTGATTATGGTCACGCAATTTCTTGGCATACGGCAACACATAATCGCCACCACCGCAGCCAACATCTAGGATAGGAGCATCAAATGCACCAATGTGTTTGTCCACAAATGATTTACGCTGCATCTGTGTATCACCGAATTCCATGTAGATTTTACCATCACGACTGTTCTTACCAAGCTCATTTACCAATTCATCGTAGAATTTGCGCTTGATGAGAACATTCTTCTTAAACCAATACCATAGAAAGTATTGACTATGAAGTTCCTGCATTATACCAACTACTTTGGCAATCATACCTTCCATGAAAACGATATCTGATGCATACAGGTCTGCATGCAGAAGATAAAACAGAAGATACACTCGCATCATGAAATCATTGAATGTACCATCACTATGGAACGAAATTTCGTACAATGCCATATGAGTGGCATTGCCTTCTGTTTTCTTTGTGATGTTCCAATAACCCGGCTCAATAAATCCACACAAATGATGAAATGTCTTTTCTGTACGAAGCTGAACATTTGGAATGGTAATTTTGTGAACCACATCACTATATGGTTGCGACTTATCAAGCTTCAACACCTGATTGAACATCGTAGTCATCGACTGAAACACAAAGTACGTACTTGCATACTGTGTCAGGTCAAGATAGTTTTTACCATCTTCTGTCGAAAAGCTATTCTCTGTTGAAGTTTCGCGAAACCACAGTGCGTACTTCTGCGGGTCATTGTTTGGGTACCAACCCGACAAGACACCAGAACGCATTGATTTAATAGTCATTCCACCGGCCGGATTCTTCTTCAAGTATTGTGAAAAATTAGGGTCGGTTGATTCGATAAGCATTACGGCCATTGTGTTAATCCTAATGAAAACGCCGCTAGTTTATCATACTAGCGGCGTCAATGCAATCTATAATTTTATTATATTGTTAAGAGTTATCTACATGAATGATTTCGTCAAATCCTTCATCACGAGTCGGCTCAATATAATTATCACGCATCGATTTCAATACGTGATGGGGAATATTCTTTCCGGTCGTTTCTGCACGGTTCTTCAATCGATAACGATGAACATCCGGGTCAGCCGTAACAACCACAGCTTTCTTCACATAGTCTTTGGGAAAGCGAGACAAAATACTCTTTCGCTTGCCGGGGGCCATATTGGTTTGATTCCAAATAATGTTCTCACGGTTCTTAATTGCTTCGGTCACTTCCGAATCCATGCGCTTCATGGCGGTCTTTGAAGACGAATCAAATACTTCCGAATAGGTCTTACCCTGTTCAGCCGCAATGGCTTCAATGATAGCATCCGATGATGCGACGTGCCATTTCTGGCCCGGATTTTGCTTCATGAACTGTTCAATCCAGTAGTCCTTACCAGAACCCGGCAGGCCCACCATGACAATAAGTTGTGGTTGATTCATTAGTGTCTTCCAATAAAATTAGCAGGTATTATAACAACATAGTTCATTATTGTCAAGTTTGACCGTCTACTTCTACAGGTGCCATAAAATCTTTAAACTTTTCAATAAAATCTGCTTCCTTATCAATATCACTAAAAATGAATCCGTAATGAGGCATTGATGAATAAATCTCAGTGAATGCGGTATTATTTTCATTTAACCATTTGTGAACAGATTTATATTCATCCATGCTATTATTAGCTGCGGCATAAATGTTTGTGCAATAATTGACTTCTGGGCCAATATTTGGAAATATGTCTCTAAAGATAAATGTAGTCATCTATTACTCCTTAATTTTACGGCGAATGTCTATATGTTTAAGGTACTTTCCATATGTCTTCAAAAATGAAGTTTCTGCATCTTCACTATTGAAGTTAAAATATAAAGATGGAAAATTATCCTCATCCTCAAACATGAGTTTGGCATAATTACTTTTAATCAATGCATAAATTTCTCGCTGCATTACCATGTATGACGCATCCCCAGTTTTTTCAAACCATGTCATTCCGGCAGTCGCGCGACTCCCATAGTAAGTACCATTATCAGAATTATAATTGTACAAAAATGGAAATGTGTATTGTGGGGGTTGAATTACATTAGGTTCGCTTATCATTATGATATCCTCGATAGGTCAACGATATACGTGGACCACATGGACGGTCATGTTTCGGAATCCTATGGTAGTGTGTCTGTTGCATTCCTGGCAACATCAACAACAGAGAACCGTGTCCAAGACGAATCTTCTCCACGTCTTCATGTGTTCCGCCAATCGGCTTCACCCATAGTTCACGTTCAGCACCCAGCGACACCACAGCAATTGGACGTGAGTGGTCAATTGCCGTATCATCATCGGCGTGCCATCCCAACTGCTGACGCTCGTTTTCATATCGATTCAGGAAGCACAGTTCAAATGGGCTACTTAGGTCTAATGACTTGCGCGCATTATCGTATTCCAACGAACACATGACGCCAATAGCTAAGAGGCGATATTCATCATTCATGTCCCGTGGAGTGTATGTGCGAGCAAACTCACCAGAACCATAAGTGTAATCCTTACCCACAGTGGAATAGAACGCTTCACGTCGAGCATTTGTACGTTCATCCCATTTAATGTTAAGGAAGTGTTCTAGCATTTCATCCTTCGAATGCTTTAAAAAATTCGGGATGTATTTGATTGGGCTTTTAAAACTATTCATGTTAATTCCTTATAAATCATAAGCACTGTGTACAAAAATCGTTACCTTCTCTTCTGTATCACTGTCCTCAATAGACAGCTTGAAGCGGAAGACATTGGGTTCTGTAAACGATTCCCGCCACTGGTTACGCTCATGAACAATACCCAATTCCACTTCGACCTTCTTGACTGTGTATGGTCCTTCGGGGTCCAGATGGATTGTGTCGCGGCCCTTCTTGTACAAGATACTAACACGTTGGTTGAGATACTTGGCTTCGATGGCTTGCCGTACTACCTTGTTTAGTTCGTCTCGCATAACTTGCTCCTATAGATGGTCATCTTCGCCTTCCCGACCTTCTTCCGGTAGTCCAGTTCCAAGAACGGATAGTCCAGAAGATGAGAGTTAGGACGAATAACCACTAGCCTATTTGTTTGAGCCGCTACGTTCCAAAAGAAATTGTGACGATATGATTCAGGAATGATATCCACCATGTAGGAACAGATGACCGTATCGAAGTGTTCGTCGGTCGGCAGTCCCTTCATGGCAACGTCTTCGAAACTGGCATCATAACACAAGAAACCAGTTTCATCCCGGTAACGCTGGGCCATGTACTTATCCAATCCAATTAGATAATACGGGCCTCGCTGCTTGAGAATTTTGGTTACCAAACCATCACCACATCCCAGGTCAAGAATGCTTTCTCCACTCTGAAAGTAGCAAAAGTTTAAGCATTGTTCGACGTACATAGCATGAAGGTTGGCATACTCTTGAGAATGATTCTCATAGAATTTACCAACCCCTTCACTGCGGTAGCCATTTGATATGCCCATTCTTTAATTATAGGGCATCCGGTTCAGTTTGTCAACGATGTAGAGCCTCGCGGGACCAACTTTCGCCATTAGAGTTGAGGTAATCAACCCGGCCAGAAACTGTGATATTGGTACGGGATGTTATTTCAATGGCCTTAACCAGCGCTTCACGGACGCCCAAATGACTTACCAAGTCATACTCAAGCATTGTTTCAAATGCTGTGTTTGAAGCAATGAATCCCGAACCGCATGAATCAAAATTGCGGGGCCGTTCAAACACCGAAAAATCGTCCTGTAGCGCAAACAACTTACCGCGATAGATGATGAGGAACGTACCTCCATCTTTATCTTCCTTGGTCATGTAATTACCTTCCACGAATGCCTTGCGGATGGCAGGTACTACCTGCTTTACCATGTACTGATAGTCGGTCAGACCATCAGTGCGTTCCGGAGCAACGAAAATATGTTCCAGAATTTGTCCCATGCGGAACGAGGAAGTGTAGCCAATCAACATTTCTCCGTTTCGGAACACCTTGGCGTGAACATTATCCGCGCGATAGTGACCATCAACCGAAGTTCCTGCTGTGTCGCCAGCCATGTGCCCGACACCGTTTTCATCAATATATCCAATAATACAAGTCATTTATCACCTTTTGAAGTTATGCTAATTGTACATAAGTTCGGTGACAATATCAAGTTATGAACGGTCAGAAAGTTGACCGGTTTTCCTCATTCGTATGATACCGCAACATTTACATGTTGTAGCCTGCGTATAATACACACCATCTTCTCTTAAAAGTTCCCATAAATTCCAATCATGAATTCCAATGCGACACCGTAAGCGCATTATTCACTCTCCTTCAAATCAATTATTACGAGTTCAACATTTGCTTCTGCAAACATTTCCTTAGATAATTCGACAGAATCTTTCCAGCGACTTAGAAAGTCCTCATTAGGTTCTTGAACTACTACCTTTTTAATACCGGCACTAATCATCAATCCAGCACATGTACTGCATGGGAAGTGTGTAACTGCCATCGTCAAGCCATTTGTAGCAATACCAAGCTTGGCACAAGTTGCAATAGCGTTAGCTTCTGCATGCTGGACTAATTTGTACTTAAGTTCACGATTATTCAATCGTTCCTCACTGTCTTCAATCCCAGGAGGAAATCCATTATAGGAAGAAGCTACTGGATGCTTTCCATTAAATACGGTAGCAGATACCTTTGTGGATGGGTCTTTACTCCATGTATTGATTTCACCCGCAGCCATCTTAAGAAAACGTCGGTCCCAATCAATCGATTCAGGGAATTCCTTGGAAATAAAAACATTTAGACGTTCCAAGAACTCTACGTTTTCATAAACACAATCTACATCAAACACAACTTCACTATAGTCATTCATGGTTAGTGGACCATCATCCTGGGTCTTTAATATAACCAAACGGTCTTTAGATAATCCCTTACCAATATATGTTACATACCTGACTTCCATAGTGTAATACTCTGGCCGCTTAGTGACCAGAGCGCTACAAGCATTGACTACTTCATCAAAGGATGAATTGTGCGAAAGCGGTTTCATTATGATACTGCCTGTGCATCGCCTACATCAGATGCGGTTTCGGCCATTTCATTGTTACTATGTGGCGGAACAGCCTTACTAGTGACTTCCCAGCTATGGTTGCGTAGTTCTGGAATGGCTTCTCTCTGCTCACGAGCCTTTTTAAGTACATACTCTAAGGCATCAAGGGTATTGTCATCAAGCCATAGTTTGGTTTCATGTGGCAGGCCAAAAGCGTGCAAGGAAGTCGTTAGGTACTGTGCTGCATAGCCTTCATTACCATGTTCAACTTCAACCTTGAAATCATATCCACTATTGCCGATGTGTACATATGAACTGTACACGGTGTTAATTTCTGCTGTCATTTTCTGCTCCAAAAAGAAAGGGAGACTATAAGTCTCCCTTTCAATATACATCAGTTTGAGTTAATTATCAAGTAAAGCTTTTGTCAACTCGCATGCGGACTTCGGCCAGAGTTGGAATATTAAACAATTCACCGTTACGGTAAACCACTTGTAAAACTTCTTCCTGTTCCTCTGTCTTGTCCTCAATACGAATGGTTTTGTACTCGCCATTCTCGCGAACCAGAGTAATACGACCACGCTTTGAATTCTTCTTGGCGTCTGTCTTTGGCTGCTTGAATACATCAATTTCGCGGCCATCAATCGTGGTTGAACTGCATTTCATCGCAGCCTGTAGCGTGTCGCGGTCAATATCAGCCTGTAGCAGTTTGCCTCCCATACCAAATACGATGTTGGTCGCACTAATCTTTAGGACTTCCAAACGAGCCAGAATTTGGTGAATGCTGCTTTCATTCACACCATCACCCTGAATTACACGGACATACGGCGGAAGAACCTTATAACCCTTACTGTTAACAGTAACTTCATCACCCAGACCATCAATCAACATTTGAATTACTTCAACTGGAACCTTGGTCGGGTCGCCACTGTCTGGTCGAAGTACCACGCGGGCACCCGAAGCCTTAACCTTGGCAAGTAGACCACCGTCCAACCAAATGTTCTTGACGGCACCATAGGTATCATAGCTGTCGATGACGCAAGCAAAGATACCGTTCTTGGCATAAGTGTTAATCATGTTATCGAACGAATCCTTTTCGCCAGCAACTTCCCATGAGGTCACAGTGCTGTGTTCCATAGCTGGAATGGAGAAGCCAGCCATCGGCTCTTCATAGTAGCGACGAGCAGCCAGGATGCCTGGAACGTTATCAGTACCCTTGAATACTGCCAGATGTGCCAACCCGCCGATACTGGCAGATTCAGTGCTGCTTACGCCACGGAAACCAAAGTCGTTGAGCATGAAGCCAATATCCGCTTCCGGAGTATCAGAAGTAAGATTCAAATAGTGTGTGCAGATTTCGCGAATATGGTACGAAATAGTTCCCACAGTCGCTGGATACCACACCGCTGGGAGAATCATGGTTTCCATGAAGCTTGTCAGCCAATAGCATTCGGGGTCAGTGTTCTCAACAGTTACCAGAGCGTTCTTGATGGGAATAACCAGACCTTCCGGGGCGGCCTTGATTTCCAGCGGAAGAAAACCATCGTGCTTTTCCAAAATATAATCCCAACCAGCACGGTTGAACGGTTCGCCATGCGCAGTGATGATGGCTTCCATTTCGTCAACCTCTTCGCGAGTGACAGGATTGGCCAAAATGTTTTGTAAGAAGATGGTGAACCCGACGTTCAGTGTCTTAGCGAACTTGTCGCTTCCACGGAACTCAACGTAAGAGAAAATGCTTTCGGTGCCTGGACGATACTGTGAAAACTGGCTGTATTTATACGAATCCGCAAGAAGGGCTGTGGTGAAAAGATTGTTCATTGTTATAACTCCTATATCCAATGGTTTTTAAGTTGTGTGTTTCGATGCGGGATATTATAGGCATCCCATTCTGTAATGTCAAGACCTATTCATGTGGGACTCCCCCATAGGTCTTACATCCTTATTTAGTACATTTCACTTGAACCTGTAGTACAACCGCTTAAAGAATCCGTGATTGGACTTGTAGACCCACACATCCAGCCATTCCTTACCATCATTGCTGATAGAAACGGAGTCATG